>PPYE01662038.1_pt1 | contig 21956 bp, 15 predicted proteins | sample 1559881 | NCBI WGS metagenome assembly PPYE01 (sample SAMN08240022, study PRJNA423297) | Human gut metagenome, whole genome shotgun sequencing project.
ACCTTTGCATATTTAATTGCAGACAGAGAGTCTACTACATGAGAAAATCCTGCGATACCTGTTGCAAAAGAACGGTCAACCTTTGTATCGATCAGAGCCATCTCTGCTGCTTCATAATAATATTTGTCATGCATGTAGTGGATCATGTTCAGTGTTCCAACATACAGATGAGCCAGCCAGTCCATCATCTGATCGTATTTCTTCACTACCTCATCATAGTCAAGGTATTCGGAAGTGATCGGCTGATACTGAGGTCCTACCTGCTGTTTTGTCTTCTCATCAACACCGCCATTGATCGCGTAAAGAAGACATTTTGCAAGGTTTGCACGAGCGCCGAAGAACTGGATCTCTTTACCTGTCTCTGTAGCAGATACACAGCAGCAAATGCTGTAGTCATCGCCCCATACCGGACGCATCACATCATCATTCTCATACTGGATAGAACTTGTTGTAATAGAAATATTTGCTGCATATTTCTTAAAGTTCTCAGGCAGTCTGGAAGAATACAGTACGGTAAGGTTTGGTTCCGGAGCCGGTCCCATATCCTCCAGAGTATGAAGGAAACGGAAATCGTTCTTGGTTACCATATGACGTCCGTCGATTCCCATACCTGCTACTTCCAGAGTTGCCCATACCGGGTCACCGGAGAACAGCTGATTGTAAGACGGAATACGTGCAAATTTTACCATACGGAATTTCATTACCATATGGTCAACAAGCTCCTGAGCCTCTTTCTCTGTAAGAGTACCGTTCTTAAGATCTCTTTCAATATAGATATCAAGGAAAGTAGAAATACGTCCAACACTCATTGCAGCACCGTTCTGAGTCTTGATTGCTGCAAGATATCCGAAGTACAGCCACTGGAATGCTTCTCTTGCATCCTTAGCCGGCTGGGAAATATCGAAACCATAAGCCTGAGCCATAGCCTTCATTCCCTCAAGAGCGCGGATCTGATCTGCGATCTCCTCGCGAAGCTGGAAGTCATAACGTCTCATACCCTGACGGTCGCTTGCTGCAAAGTCTTTTTTCTTACCTTCGATCAGAGCATCGATACCATAAAGAGCCACACGTCTGTAATCGCCTACGATACGTCCACGGCCATAGGTATCCGGAAGACCGGTAAGGATCTTGTTGTGACGGGCAACCTTCATCTCCGGTGTGTAAATATCAAATACACCCTGATTATGTGTTTTGAACTCATAGTTGTTAAAGATATCTTTAATTTTGTCACTTACTTCATAGCCGTAAGTTTCACATGCTTTTTCAGCCATTTTGATACCGCCGTAAGGCATAAATGCACGTTTCAGCGGCTTGTCAGTCTGAAGACCTACAACAGTTTCCAGGTCTTTCAGATTTTCATCAATATATCCAGGGCCATATGCGGTAAGAGAAGTCACAACCTCTGTTTCCATATCCAGAACGCCGCCTTTTGCACGTTCTTCCTTCTGGAGCTCCTGAAGTTTACCCCAGAGCTTATCTGTTGCCTCTGTCGGTCCTTCCAGGAAAGAAGCATCGCCATCATATGGTGTATAGTTCATTCTGATAAAGTTACGAACGTCAATTTTTTCTTTCCAGCGCTTTCCATTAAAGCCTTCCCACTGTGTAAAATCTTTCATTTCAGCACCTCTTTCATATAAATATCCTGCGGGTTTATCTCTTTTCCTGCAGGACTGTGTTAATGGTTATTTAGTGTAATTCCTTTTTTACAAGCCAAGTTTATACCAGATTTAGTGGATTGTCAATTCTTTAACACATGTTCTGGATAAAGTACAATCCGGGGATTCTCAAGCTGGCAGGCTGCCTGAAAATCCCCGGATGATCCATTGTTTTTTATTTATTATATCTACAATACAAACTTTTTTTGGATATCAATCATTCCAGAAGTCTGTTTTTGTTTTCAATCCAATATCCTTTGCTCTGAACACAGGATTCTTTCCCTGCGCTTTTTGCCGGAAATAATCCTGCATACAGTGGATCGCCGGTTTTGATAAAATCACGATCACCGGAAGATTGATCAGAGCCATCAGCCCCATCAAAACATCTGCCGTATCCCATACAACACTGAAGTCCATGGTCGCGCCCAGACATACAATCAGCGCTGCCGCCACCCGAAACGTATTCAGAAGAGCTTTTCCCGGAGCTTTATCACAAATATAGCGAAGCCCCATTTCTGCATAGTAAAAATTTCCGATCAGCGTTGTAAAAGCAAACATAAACAATGCCACTGTTATAAATACACTTCCAAAACTTCCGAGGGATCCTGCAACCGCCTCCTGAACATAAGGCATTCCCGCAATTCCGCCTTCCGGAGCAACTCCGGAGCAAAGCAGCATAAACCCGGTTGCACTGCAGATCACGATCGTATCAATATAAACGGAAAGCATCTGAACCAGTCCCTGTTTGGCCGGATGGGATACTCCTGCAGAAGCAGAGGCGTTTGGTGCAGAACCCACACCGGCTTCATTAGAAAACAGTCCTCTCTTAATTCCCTGCATAATCGCGGAGCCTGCAAATGCGCCAAAAATAGCCGAAAGGTTAAATGCTCCTTTGAAAATCGATGCAATCACTCCGGGAAGAAGGTTCAAATGTGTGATCACGATAAAAAGAGAAACTCCGATATAGAAGATCCCCATCAAGGGAACAATCACTTCCGTGATCCTGGAAATGCGTCTGCTTCCTCCAAAAATGCAAATACCGAAGATCAATGCCAGAACCACGCCTACAATCAATGGTGTTGTCCCCGGCTGATAAAAGTCATATCTCCGGAAAGAATCTGAAATATTAAAGGAGGCCACCATGTTGAATCCACCCATATAAGTCAGGATCAAAACCGATGCAAATACAATGCCCAGCCATCTTTTTTTCAGAACAGCCTGAATATAATAAGCCGGTCCTCCGTAAGAGCTTCCGTCTGCCGCCTTTCTTTTATAAATCTGAGCCAGTGAGCTTTCGATAAACGCAGATGCACTTCCCAGAAGTGCAGTCAGCCACATCCAGAACATAGCTCCCGGACCTCCAATACAAAGAGCCGTGGAAATCCCCGCGATATTTCCGGTTCCTACTCTGGATGCGGTAGAGATCATCAATGCCTGAAAAGAAGAAATGGATTTTTCATCCTCCTTTGGTTCCATAACCACCCGAATCGCCTCTTTTAATGCACGAAACTGGATTCCCTTTGTCCTTATAGTAAAATAAATCCCTGCTCCAACCAGCAGAATGATCAGAATATAACTGTACATCCAGTTGCTCAGCACACCTACGACCTTGCCGTATGCTTCAATAATTCCTGAAAACAATCTTCAGTACCTCCTGTTTTTATTGTGTGTAAAGCATCTGTATTCTATCATAAAAACAAAAGCTGCCGCAAGATATTTCAATGTGCAAAATATTTTCCATTCTGCAACACGGAAACCGGGTGCTTGCCCATGACTTAAATTCAGGATATAATGAAATCACTTAATGCATTTAAGTCATTACGGATTACTATACATAAAGGAGACCCTTACTCTATGAATAAAAAAGAAATATCCGAGATAAAAAAACAGTTTACCCCTGACAGATGCTCCATCACCCGTATATGTGGCTGCTATGTTGACGGCGAAAAGAACAAAAAAACAAAATTAAAAGAAGCCTTCCTCTCTCTTTCTGAGGAAGAAAGCTTCAAATACTTTGAAATTTTCAAGAAAACCCTTTCCGGAACCATCGGAAAAAATCTCATCAATATGGAGTTTCCTCTGGATCAGGAAAAGGAAGGCGGAACTCAGGAATTTCTTATGCGTCTTCGGGGAAGCAAACTTCAGGATGACGTACTGATCGAAGAATTTTATGACAGAATCATCCAGTCCTATGATTACGGAGAAAATTACTACATTATCCTGATCCACGCAGTATATGACATTCCCGGAAGATCCTCTGACGGCACGGATATGTTTGATGCCTCTGATGAAATCTATGACCATATCCTCTGCAGCATCTGTCCGGTAAAGCTGTCCAAAGCAGGGCTCTGTTACAATGCGGAAACCAATCATATTGAAGACCGTATCCGGGACTGGATCGTGGAAATGCCGGATCTGGGCTTTCTCTTTCCTGTATTTAATGACAGAAGTACCGATATTCACGGAATTCTCTATTATTCAAAAAATGCGGAACAGCTGCGCAGCACCTTTGTAGATGAACTTTTTGGATGCGTCACCCCGCTTTCTGCCGGAGGGCAGCGCGATTCCTTTAATGCGCTTGTGGAAGAAACTCTGGGAGAAGACTGTGCCTACGATACAGTCATGAATATCCATGAAAAATTAAACGAATGGGTGGAAGCTCAGAAGGATGCTCCGGAACCTGCCGTACTGACAAAGCCGGAGGTAAAACGTCTGTTTGAAGAATGTGGTGTGGAAGAAGAAAAGCTGGAGACCTTTGATTCCTGCTATGAATCCACTGCCGGAGAAAACACTGCCCTTATGGCCGCCAATATCACCAATACCAGAAGAATGGAGATTAAAACGCCGGATGTGGTGATCCATGTAGATCCTGACCGTGCAGAACTGGTAGAAACAAAAATTGTCGACGGACGAAAGTGTCTGGTAATCCCCATGGAAGGCGATATTGAAATAAATGGAATTCATGTTTCTTTTTCAGAAGAGAAATAAAAACAGAGGGAAGTCTTTTTATCAGGCTTCCCTCTGCTTATTCTGTTTTCTTTACTGTCTTATTCTGCCTCTTCTACTGACGCTTCTGCCTCTTCCTCTGCAGGTACCAGAACCTCATCCTCGTTGACTTCCTCTGAAGATGTGTCCTCTGTAGCAGTATCCTCTGCGTTTTCATCCTCTGTTGCAGCCTTTTCTGTGGTGGTACCCTCTGTTTCAGGTACAGCAATCGTAAACTTGTCATTGTCTGTCAGAGTCAGAGTTTCCAGAACTTTTTTATCTACACTGATCTCTGCTTCCTCTCTCCAGTTCTCTGTCGTATCTGTATACAGTTCACTTTTTCTTTCTTCAATAATAGAGTCTTTTTTATCAGCTGTGGCCTCTTCGTCATTTACTTTATCCATCTTCACAATATAAAGTCCGGTATCTGTCTCAATCACATCTGAGCACAGTTCTCCGTCTTTCAGTGATCTCAGAGCCTCAAGAACTTCTTCCGGATAGCTGGAAACTTCGTCTTCATCCTCCGGAGGATTTGTATCAAAAGTTCCTTCCAGTACATTATAATCTTCACTTACAGATTTCACTGTCTCATCAAAATCTGCTTCCGGATCTTCTTTCATTGCATCAAGGATCTTCTTCGCATCCTCTTTTTTAGTCTTAAGTTCTTCTTCCTCCAGATCCGCAGTGCTGATGCTCACATAGCTGAAAGAAGACTGCTGAGCCTCTTCATCCGCCACTTCTGTATCTACGTCCGCTACAATGGGATCATACATACGCGCTTCATACGTTCTGAGTTCCAGATAGGTTTTTACCTGATCCTCAGTTACCGACAGCTTTGCTATGGTTTCTTCATCATTTGCCTTCATAAAGTCTGCAGCAGCCTCAGCAATGGCTTTCTGATCTTCTTCAGTAACCTCTACTTTATAATCTGCCGCTTTCTCTTTCATCAGATACATAGTCTCAAGCTCTTCCAGAGACTGCTCTATTGCCTGTTCTCCATAGGTTTTTCCTTCTTCTGCCTCTGTATCCCAGATAGCAAAATCAGATCCTCCCATAAAACTTGCGTACATTGCTGCTGTCTGTGCCTGGCTCTGACGTACCATAAGGCTCAGAACACCCATTGGAATCTCTGTCCCATCTACAGTAGCAACTGTTTTGGTTCCATCTAATTTTTTCTCACCGCAGCCTGTAAGCATTCCCATAGCCATTACGCCTGCAAGTGCGGCAACGGCTGCTCTCTTTGACATTTCTTTCATATTATCCTCCATTGTAGCCTGATTTCATAGCTACAAGTATAAACTTTTTTCGCCCTGAGGGCAAGGAGAAACATAAAAATACCTGACATTTCACACATTCGCCACAATACTTTATGCAAAATCAGCAGCTTCGATCAAGGTACTGCTGCTACTCCTCCACCAGCTTGTTCAGCTCCTCCAGAAAATCTGTCAGAGCCTCCAGCACACGCCCCTGGGGAGTAAAAATGAATTTCGGTTCCTGCTCTGCCTTAAACTGCAGTCCTCTCCGATACTTCTGCATCAGTGCAGGAATACCGGAAGGATCGATCTGGGCCTTTTCGTAAAGAGTGATCCGCATATCTTTTCCCAGCTGTTTGATCTCTGTTACATACGATCTGTGGGCAAGCGCCTTCATCCTCGCGATAGCCAGAAGGTTCAGCACTGCTTTCGGCATCTCTCCGAAACGGTCCAGAAGCTCTTCCAGCATATCGTCATAGTCCTGCTGATTTTCGATCCCGGCGATCCTTTTGTAAATATCCAGTTTCTGGTATTCGTTGCTGATATAGGAATCCGGGATAAAAGCATCCATAGTCAGATCAATGGTTGTCTCAAAGTCTTCCATGGTATGGATTCCCTTGGCTTCCTTTACCGCCTCACTGAGCATTTTACAGTAAAGGTCATATCCTACCGCATTCATATGGCCGTGCTGCTCTGCCCCCAGAAGATTTCCCGCGCCGCGAAGCTCCAGATCACGCATGGCAATCTTAAATCCGCTTCCCAGATCCGTATATTCCCGGATAGCAGAAAGCCTTTTTTCTGCAGTTTCCTTCAGCATGGTATTTTTGCGGTACATCAAAAACGCATATGCCGTCCGGTTGGAGCGTCCGATACGTCCCCGGAGCTGATAGAGCTGAGACAGACCGTAGCGGTCAGAATCATGGATGATCATGGTATTTACATTGGAGATATCAAGACCTGTCTCAATAATGGTAGTGGAGACCAGCACGTCAATATCCCCATTGATAAAGGCAAACATGACACCCTCCAGCTCCCGTTCACTCATCTGCCCATGTGCAAAATCGATCCTTGCATCCGGAAGCAGCCTGGAAAGCCGCAGCGCCACCTCCGCAATATCATTGACTCTGTTATACACATAGTAAACCTGGCCGCCCCGGCGCAGTTCACGGTTTACTGCCTCCCGTACGGTTTCCTCATCATATTCCATTACATAGGTCTGGATGGGCACACGATCCATAGGCGGCTCTTCCAGCACACTCATGTCACGGATTCCGATCAGGCTCATATGAAGTGTCCTTGGAATCGGAGTCGCTGTCAGTGTGAGCACATCGATATCTTTTTTCAGCTGCTTGATCTTTTCTTTATGGACAACACCAAACCTCTGCTCCTCATCAATGATCAGAAGTCCCAGGTTCTTAAATTCCACATCCTTGGAAAGAACACGGTGGGTTCCCACGATGATATCCACCTGTCCCTTTTTCAAATCGCTGATGGTCTTCTGCTGCTGGGCAGGAGTACGGAAACGGCACAAAAGATCCACCCTTACCGGAAATTCTTTCATCCTCTGTACAAAGGTGTTGTAAACCTGCTGTGCAAGAATGGTGGTAGGCACAAGATAAATAACCTGACGGCTTTCCTGTACCGCCTTAAAAGCTGCCCGGAGAGCGATCTCCGTTTTTCCGTAGCCTACGTCTCCGCACACCAGACGATCCATGATCTTGGTGCTTTCCATATCTTTTTTTGTATCCTCGATGGCAGCAAGCTGATCCTCCGTTTCCTCATAGGGGAACATTTCCTCAAACTCTCTCTGCCATACCGTGTCCGGTCCGCACACATAGCCTTCCTTTTCCTGACGTACTGCGTAAAGCTCCACCAGTTCTTTTGCAATATTCCGCACGGCACCCTTTACTCTGGACTTTGTCTTTTTCCACTCCTGACCGCCCAGCTTGTTCAGCCTTGGAGCTTTTGCCGCCTCTGCACCGGAATACTTCTGCAGAGAATCCAGCTGTGTTGCAAGAATATAAAGGTTACTTCCGCCCCGGTATTCAATCTTAATATAATCCTTGACGATCCGGTCTACCTCAACCTTTTCAATCCCCTTATAAATGCCAAGCCCGTGTTTTTCATGAACTACAAAATCTCCGATTGACAGCTCCGAAAAGTCCTGTATCCTCTGCCCATTGTAATTTTTCTTTTTCTTTCGGGGCTTCTGCTCCTTGCCAAAAATATCCGTCTCTGTGATCACGGCAAATTTTACCAGAGGATATTCAAAGCCTTTCCGGGCATGACCGTATACCACCATGATCTCTCCGGGTTCCAGAATGCGCTCGCTGTCCTGCCCGTAAAAGGCATTGAGACCCTCGTCCTGCAAGTCCTTTGCCAGACGCTCTGCCCTTGTTCTGGATCCGGACATCAGGACGGTCTGATAACCCTGTTTTTTGTATTTCTGCAGATCCTTTACCAGAAGCTCAAAGCTGCTCTGATAGGAGCTCATGGATTTTACAGTAAGGTTGTGTACCCCGGTGATGTTCCAGCCGGATCTCTTTGGTTCCAGTGAAGAAAGAGACACACAGTTTCTTCTGTTCAGTTTCCGGCAGACTTCCTCCCAGGAACACATCCAGCCTTCCGAAAGATTCTGCTCTCCTTTTTCTTCACGGTTCCGGCAGCTCTGACGGAATTCTTCTTCCACCGCTTTTGCATTTTCTGTAAGCCGGTTCGGTTCATCCAGAAATATCATGGAACGCTCCGGATCAAAATGATCCAGAAATGTGATTCCGCTTTTTTCCACCTGCTGTTCCGCTGCCGGATAAATTACAATCTCCTCCAGGTTCTCAATAGAACGCTGGCTCTGTGCGTCAAAGCTTCGGATCGAATCAATCTCATCTCCCCACAGCTCGATTCTCCAGGGATTCTCTTCTGTCAGGGAATAAATGTCAATGATCCCTCCCCTTACGGAAAACTGTCCCGGCATTTCCACCTGTCCCACACGCTCATAACCCATGGCAACAAGGTCTGTTTTAAGCTTATCAATATCCAGCTGACTGTCATTGCGAAAAGCAAGGATCTGTTCACGGATTTCCTGAAGCGGCGCCAGAAAATCCATACAGCCGTCCACACTTGTGACCACAGTGATCTCCTGCTGAGTCAGAAGAGCCCGGATCACCTGCATTCTCTGGCGGATCAGAAGATTCCCATGGATATCCGCCTGAAAAAACAAAAGATCCCTGGCCGGATAATAATAAACATTTTTTTCATAAAAACGATAATCTTCATAAATCTGCTTTGCGCTGCGCTCATCCTCAGAAATAACCAGATGACATGGAAAGAGCCCGGAAAGCCCATATATCATATGTGCCTTCTGGGACTCCATACAGCCGCTGACAGCCAGGACACCCCGGTTATTTTTTGCCTGTGCCTGGATTTCTTCCATCTCTGCAAGGTTTTGCAGAGGCTGCAAAAATGTTTTCATACGACCCCCGTTTTTTTGTTGAACTCATTCATGGCTGCGTCTGTTCCTTTGGAAAGAATCATTTCCACAGCTTTTGCCGCACGCTCCTGAGCCTCATTCACTAACTTTCTTTCCTGAGTATCAAATCTTCCCAGAACATGGTCTGCCAGATCCCAGCCCTGAGGCTTGGCTCCTACACCGACCTTAATACGGACAAATTTCTGTGTTCCCAGCTGTTTGATCAGATCCTTGATTCCATTATGGCCTCCGGCGCTTCCCTGTTTCCGGATCCTCAGCTGTCCCGGCTCCAGATCAATATCGTCATAGATCACGATCATCTCTGTTTCCGGATCGATCTTAAAATAATGCGCCATATCCCTTACAGGACCGCCGCTCAGATTCATATAGGAGAGAGGTTTCATCAGAAGCACCTGTTCGCCTCCAATGATTCCTTTTCCATACATGGCATTGAATTTTACGCCGCCCTGGGGAATCCTGTGTTCCTCCACCAGACGGTCGATCACATCAAAGCCCATGTTGTGCCGGGTGGCTTCATACTGCCTTCCTGGATTTCCCAGACCAACTACCAAATACATGCCTTTTCTCCTTAATTAAAATATACCATTTCTTCTTCCAGAGGCTCACAGGGTTCTACAAAATCTGCATAAAGCACGATTCCTTCTCCCTGATATTCCATGCGGTTTTCAATGCCTACCTTCGCTGTGACTTCCACCCACTGTCCCGGATTCAGCTTTGGTGCAAAAGCGCTTTTGCACACATATCCCAGAAATGTGGTATCGTCTGCACAGCAGGTCATGGCAGTACGGCCCGGAACAAAAAATTTACTTCCCATTCCTCTTGGTTTCATGACTCTTGCTTTAAACTTCACAGTTTTTCCTTCATAGGTTTCCGGATGATCCATTGCGTCCACAAACCAGATCCCATAATCCTCCGGAAGGATCTCGATCACCGGGGCATTGACGTCAAAAGGCATCTCATCCTGAAAAATATCATCCAGTTCGCCTTCTTCATCCTCAAAAATCACCTCTGCCCTCTGATTGGTAACCTTGATGCCTCTTCTGTAAGTAGCAAGAGGATCTTCTTTTTTGCAGCGGTTAAACACCACCATGTCGCTGCCTCTTACCATATCCATAAAAATAGATTTCATATTTGCCATATACATCTGGAAGGTACTTGCATCCACACAGGTGATCTGCTGCTCTATTCCCCAGCCTGCCGGCTTTTCCATTTTTTCAAAATTACTTACCAGCCACATACCGTTATATTCTATGATCACTCTTTCCGGCTGATACAGAATATCCATAGCCGCCAGACGGTCTGTCGTAAGATCCTCTTCTTTTTCAATGACCTCTACTACCGTATTGCTCATTTCCAGAACTGCTTTGTCATATTCCACTTCTCCCTCTTCACAGAGGATCAGAAGTGTTCTTCCTTCTGTATAAAAATAATCCTGCTGCAGCGTAAAATTCAGGAAAGAGGTCTTTCCACTTTCCAGAAAACCTGTAAGCAGATAAATGGGTACTGTAATCTCGTTCATCCTCATCCTCCTGTTATAATCCGAAAAGTTCTGCCAGCCTGTCCTCGTTTAATTTTGAACCGATCACGCAGAGACGTCCGGTATATTCCGGCGCGCCTTCACGAATCTCTGTTTCCTCCGGAACCATATCAAAATAGATCCAGGTTCCGTCTTCTGCCGGAAGCATTCCCTTTGCACGAAGAATCACACCGTACTCCTCTGATCCTGAAAGAGTCTCCAGAATCTTTTCAAGATTTTCTCTGGAATATTTCTTAATGGTCTCGCGGCCCCAGCTTGTAAACACCTCATCTGCATGATGATGGTGATGATGATCATGACCGCATCCACACTCATGGTCATGGTGATGCTCGTGTTCCTCATGATCGTGGCCACATCCGCACTCATGATCATGGTGATGCTCGTGATGGTGACCATGCTCATGTACATGTCCGCATTCCGGGCATACTTCCTCATCCATCATTTCCTGCTCCAGGGATACCGGATGCTCCATTACCTCCAGAAGCTTCTTTCCATCCAGCTTTTCGATAGGTGTGGTGATAATAGCAGCTTTGGCATTCAATCCACGAAGAAGTTCCATAGACTGCATAGCTTTTTCCTCATCCACAATATCCGTTCTGCTCATAATGATTGCGCCTGCATACTCTACCTGGTTGTTAAAAAATTCTCCAAAGTTTCTCATATACATTTTGCATTTCTTGGCGTCTACCACAGTTGTATAACTGTTCAGTACAAGGCCTGTCTCTTCCTGCACATCCTTAACCGCACGGATTACGTCGGACAGCTTGCCTACGCCTGATGGCTCAATGAGGATTCTGTCCGGATGATATTTCTCGATCACTTCTTTCAGAGATGCACCGAAATCACCTACCAGAGAACAGCAGATACATCCGGAATTCATTTCTCGGATCTCAATTCCTGCTTCCTTCAGAAATCCTCCGTCAATTCCGATCTCACCAAATTCATTTTCGATCAGAACAACCTGTTCTTCCTGAAAAGCCTCCTGAAGAAGCTTTTTGATAAGAGTTGTTTTGCCGGCTCCAAGAAAGCCGGAGATAATATCAATTTTTGTCATGATCTATACCCCTTTTCTTATTTAACGCACATTTGACCAGGAAGTAAGAATACCCCCTGGTCACAGCTTTTTATTTATTATATACACCTGCCGCAATTTCATTCAGATATCTCAGCAGGCACATAACGGGGACATGAACCCTGTCATGCCCCCGTCTTTTTGCTTTTTATCAGCCGTTGATCATAAAGTTTAACAGCTTATCAATATCCTCTTTTTCATAAGCAACGATTTCCAGCTCCGGGATCTCTCCGCCAGAGAAGATATTTGCCAGAGAAACATACTGGGAAAGTTTGGATTTCAGGTTCAGTCTGTCTCCCTCGCCTGTTACAAGCTCAACTTTACCGGTACAGCTGTCTACTACTTCAAAAAATTTGTCTACGTCTTTAATATTAGATACTTTCATTTTCATTCTCCTTTCAGGATTCCATTATCGATTCTTCGTCATTAGTAATTGTCTGAACTTTCAGACGCATACAGTATAACCCATCTTTTCACAAAAATCAATATTTTTTCTTCCAAAAATCGGAGCAGAATCGTCCTGAAACTGTCCAAAATATCAGTATGTAAAGACTGCAACTCCGTATGGCGGCAGTGAATATGCAAAAGAATACTCTCTGTTATCACATTCTTTTGTTTCCGCCTTAAATACCTGTGGTTTTTCCACAAGTCCGTTCTCATCCATGATCAGTTTATACTGTTTCTTTTTGGGAACGCCAACCCGATAATCGGTGCGTTCTACCGGTGTAAAGTTTACAACAAACAAAAGGTTGTTTCTCTTGGTAGGAGATTTGCGCACAAAGCTGAAAATACTTCTGTCTCCGTCATCCGCATTGATCCACTCGAAGCCTTCCGGATTATTGTCCCCGCCGTAAAGAGCCGGATATTTTTTGTACATATGCAGGAGAGTCTTTACAAAGGACTGAAGATCCCTGTGATTGTCTTCGCCCAGAAGGAACCAGTCAAGCTCTCTCTCCTCACTCCACTCGCGAAGCTGTCCGAATTCCTGTCCCATAAACAGAAGTTTTTTGCCTGGGTGGAAGAACATGAACGCATAGGCAGCTTTCAGATTCTTGAACTTGTCATCCGGATAGCCCGGCATCTTGTTCAGCATGGAACATTTCAGATGTACTACCTCATCATGAGAGATCACAAGAACGTATTTCTCACTGTATGCATAAGTCATGGAAAAAGTCATCTTATTATGGTTGAATTTACGGAAATAAGGATCCAGCTTCATATATTCCAAAAAGTCGTTCATCCATCCCATATTCCATTTCAGAGAAAATCCAAGACCGTCATCCTCTGCTTTACCGGTAACCATCGGCCATGCTGTGGATTCTTCTGCGATCATAACCGTTCCATGGTTTCTTCCCAGAACAACCGTATTCAGATGCTTAAAGAACTCGATGGCTTCCAGGTTTTTATTATCACCATATTTATTTGCCACCCACTGTCCGTCCTGTTTACCATAATCCAGATAAAGCATGGAAGCTACCGCATCTACACGAAGGCCATCTACATGACATTCCTCTATCCAGAAAAGAGCATTGGCGATCAGGAAGTTCTTCACCTCCGGACGTCCGTAATTATAGATCTTGGTTCCCCAGTCCGGATGCTCTCCCTGACGGGGATCCTGATGCTCATAAACAGCGGTTCCATCAAATTCTGCCAGACCATGGGCGTCTCTTGGGAAGTGTGCCGGAACCCAGTCAAGGATCACGCCGATCTTGTTCCGGTGAAGATAATCTACCATGTACTTAAAGTCCTGTGCTGTTCCGTAGCGGGAGGTAGGCGCATAATAGCCAGTTACCTGGTAGCCCCAGGAACCGTCAAAAGGATGCTCTGCAATTCCCATTAATTCCACATGGGTATAACCCATTTCTTTTACATATTTTGCAAGCTCATGGGCAAATTCTCTGTAATTATAAAATCCGTTTTCGTCTTCCTCATTGATCGGATGCTTCTTCCAGGAACCCGGATGCACTTCATAAATGGACATGGCATCCGTAGCCTCGTTAAACTCCGGGCGCTTTTTCATCCATGTGGTATCTTTCCATTTGTAATTGGTGATATCTGCCACTCTGGATGCAGTTCCCGGACGTAATTCCGCTTCGTTTGCATAAGGATCTGCTTTATAAAGGTTTTCTCCGTGCATACCCACAATAAAGAATTTATAGAGATCTCCTACCTTTGCTCCCGGAACAAAAACCTCAAATACACCAATAGGTCCTGCTTTTTTCATAGGATTGGCTTCTGTGTCCCACTGGTTAAAATCTCCGATTACAGAAACCGACTGGGCATTAGGCGCCCATACGGCAAAGTAAACTCCCTTTTTTCTGCCTTCAGTCGTGGGATGCGCACCAAGTTTCTTATAAATATCATAATGGGTCCCCTGTCCAAACAGATATTGATCCAACTCTGAAAACTGCATTTTCTCTCCCATCAGAAAGTACCTCCCTTAGTCCTTATATTTACTTAAATTTAAAAATCTCACTTTCATTCGGCGCAAGTGTCACACAGATACAGCCATCCTGCACCACTGCTTCTTTTCCGCTGATCAGGCTTGTGTAGCTTCTGCCTCCCTCCGGAATCCGGATCCGAAGTTCTGCCGGATTTTCATCATTATTCACTGCCACTACGATGCCTTCCCCATCCAGTTTCCGTGCAAAAGCATACTGCCTGTTCGTCAGAAGCAGTTCCTGATAGCTTCCGTCTGCCAGTGACGGTTCTTCTCTGTGGATTTTTCCCAGAAGTGTCACCCATTCCAAAAGCTTCGGATCATCAGGATTCTTAAGAGCCTCCTCTATGTCCACAGCCGGGCGGAGAGGATCGTCATTTCCGCCTTCCTTACGCCCCTGGATTCCCCACTCCGATCCATAATAAATGGAGGGGATTCCCGGAAGGGTAAAAAGCAGTGTATATACCGGATAAATATGACCCGGTACATTCAGCTTGGATGCAATCCTGTCTACATCGTGATTATCCACAAAGGAATACAGGCGAAGTCCCTTATAAATCCCTCCGTTTGCATCAAATTCCCTGCGGATAGTATGTGCAATCTCAAAATAGTTATGGTCGTTATGACCGGAATACAGTCCCTTATGCAGTTCATAATTCGTTACGGAATCCAGCATTTCAGGCTTCACATAACGGCTGTAATCCCCATGGATCACTTCTCCCATCAGCCAAAAATCTTTTTTCTTTTCATTTGTAAAACGTCTCATATCTTCCATAAAGGAAAATTCCAGACAATCTGCACAGTCAAGACGTATTCCGTCTATATCAAATTCATCGATCCAGAAGCCGATCACGTCCAGAAGATATTCCCTTACCTTCGGCTCCCAGAGGTTTAAATTCACCAGTTCAAAACAATTTCTCCATGCTTCATACCCGAATCCGTCGTTATATGGAGAATTCCATCCAAAATTGATTCCCTTATACCAGCTGCAGTATGGAGACTGCTCTCTGTTTTTCTGTATATCCTGGAAAGCAAAAAACTCTCTTCCGGTATGGTTGAACACTCCGTCCACCACAACCCGTATATCCATTTTATGAGCTTCTGCTACAAATTTCTTAAAATCTTCATTATCCCCAAGACGTCTGTCAACCACCCGGTAATCCCGTGTATCATAACCGTGTGTGGATGATTCAAACAACGGTCCGATATAAATGGCTGTACATCCCAGCTCCTTAATATGAGGCAGCCATTTCATCAGGCTGTCAAATCTGTGCACCACCTCTGTCCCTTCATTTTTCCTTGGTGCTCCGGTCATTCCGATCGGATACATGTGATAAAATACTGCTTCTTCAAACCAACTTCCCACTACGCTGTCCTCCTGTCTCAGACCCTTTCACGGCTCTGAAATGATCTATCCCTATTATACCCAAATTCACTTATCTCTTCAACAGAATTTTGATTTCTTCCCCTTTATCATAAGTTTGAAAAGCGGACAAAAAGCTTTCGCTTCCTGTCCGCCCTGAGTCTGATATTCTCTTTTGCTATGAGTCTCTTAATATTCCTCTTCACTTCCGTCGCTGTAGTCTTCTCCGCCATCAGAGTAATCCTCTTCGTCTCCGTCAGAGTAGTCTTCCTCACTTCCGTCGGATATATCGCTTCCATCTCCGGAGTCTTCCTCACTGAGAAGCGGTCCATCATATCCCGGAGCTCTTCCGGCAGCAAGGGTACTGTCCCAAAAATCTGTATATGTGGCATACTGAAGTTCTACATCCTTTGCCTCTGCAAGCTCACTGACTGTCATCAGCTTATATCCTTTTTCCACAAGCTGTGGGATGATCTGCAGAGCAGCCTGTACAGAAGGCTCATGTATATCATGCATCAGGATAATGGAACCATCTGTCAGATCTCCGTTCATAACTGCATTAACGTCATGTTCCACATCCAGATACCGCCAGTCCTCTGTGTCCAGTGACCATGTAAAAAACGGTTTCTGAGCAAGCTGGAATTCCCTCTCTCCGGCAGCCCCATAAGGAGCTCTTGCGACAGTGGATTTCTGACCGCAGGCCTTAACCAACGCATCATCTGTCTTCTGGATTTGCTCTACCACCTGATCTTCTGAAAGTCCCTGGAGGGTTGCCTCCGGATGGTTCCAGCTGTGGTTTCCAAGCTCACACCCGATGTCCAGCATCCTCTGTACTGTAGCTTCCCATTCTCCAACATTCTGTCCCTGCATAAAGAAGGTTGCATGAGCATTATTCTCCTCCAGACAGTCCAGAAGCTGATCGGTATACTGTCCCGGTCCGTCATCAAAAGTCAGGGCAATCCGTGGTTTATGTTTTTCCGGATTATAGGATCCGTCATCATTAAAGTACAGATCATTAAATCCGTCGCTGACCCACCCGGTCTGTATGTATCCGTTATCGTCAAAGGAATAGGTTTTACCGTCTATTTCCTTCATACCTCCGGCATAATAGGTTCTGTCATAATTCTGATACCATTTGCCGTTTTTATCCTCATGCCAGCCTGCAGTCATATCGGAGGCCTGGCTGATACGGGGAGCACTGGTAAGGGGCATCCTTACGGCTGCATCCTCATCCTTCTCCACCTTTTCTGTTTCTCCGGCAGCTGAGGTACTGTCTGCATCCGCTTCTACCTGAACCGGCTTGTCCGCGTCCCTGCCGCTGATCCCTTTTGTTATCGGGAGGATCACACCTTTGACCACAAATACAACAACCAGAACAACCGCAAGAACATATCCGCCAAGCTTCATCATCTTGCGCCGCCGAAGCTGCTGCTGTTTTTTTCGCATTCTTTCACGAAGTACTTTTTTATCCATCTATTTCCCACCCATTATTACATAAATCTGTCTTTGTTTGTCTTGTCTATCATACCCTATTTTCTGAAGAAATACAATAGATCCGGCTTCTCATTTTATAAATTTTTCCTAAATTTATCCATTTTTATAAGCAGTCCCGACAGATTGTGTATAACAGCTATGGATCGGATTATTCTTCCACAACAGGTGCTTCTCCATCGTCAGTGCCGTCCTCTGTCTCAATGGCTGTATCCTCTTCTACCGTGTCATATACGTCTTCCTCAGTCAGAGCATCTTCATTTTGTGCAAGATCGTCTCCGCTGCCTACCTTTTCATCTATTTCAGCATTATCTGCTATAAACTTTTCAACTCGCAGAAGTGCCAGAGATTCGTCAACCTCTGTCTGTCCGTAAATATCCACAATCTCACTGAGGTCTGTCACACCATACTGACGGAAAAGTGTTGTCTGAAGCTCTTTTGCAGCATCATCCTCCAGGCTCAGTCCCTCCTGATCCATAATATACTGAACGATCAGATTCTGCTCTACCTTGGTTTCTGCATACTGTCTGCATTCTGCTTCATACTCTTCCTCTGTAAGTCCCTGGGCTTTCAGGAATTCGCTCATATCCATCTGAGCCTGCTCAATATATTCTCCATTCAGCGCTTTATAAGCTTCTGCTGCTTTCTGTACATCTTCCTCCGGATATTCGATAATCTCTGAGTTTTCAAGAACTGTATTCCATGCGTCTGCATAAAGCTGAAGCTCTGCAGCTTCATTCGTGTAGTTCTCAAGGTCTTTACGAACAGCATTTCGGTATTCTTCTATGGTCTTACTTTCGGTATTTTCTGCCACCCACTGATCTGTCAGCTCCGGGGTTCTGCTGACGCTCTGAAGAGTCACCTGATAAACTGCTGCTTTTCCGGCCAGTTCGCTGTCGTAATATTCTTCCGGGAAAGTAACGCTTATCTCTTTTGTTTCACCCTTTTTCATTCCGATCAGCCCGTCGTCAAATCCTTCTGCGATACTTTCTCCTCCGACTACCAGGTCATAATTCTCCTGTGTGCCTCCGTCAATCGTTTTGCCGTCTACGGTTCCTGTATAGTTGATCCTTACCCGGTCGCCCTCTTCCACAGATGCATCCGGAACCTCTACAGGATTTTCCTGAAGACGGAATTCTATCTCCGCATCAATATCCTCATCGGATACCGGTACAGTGACCTTGTCCAGCTCCAGTCCTTTATATTCTCCGACTGTAACATATTTGGAAATATCGTCTACAGATACCAGTCTTACAGAAGCTTCTTCCTTCTCATCTTCTTTTTTTCCGTCTGTTTTCTCTTCCTTTGTTTCTTCTTTATCTGCCTCTGCCGTCTCTGTACTGCCTGTCTCTTTCTGAGAAGACTCTTTGTTTCCTCCGTCCGCACATGCAGCCGCGCTCAGAGCCATACACATTACCAGCATTGCCATAACTGTTTTTTTCTTCATAATAAAAATTCTCCTTTCAGTTCTGTCACATCTCCGGTACCGGAGTAGGTCTTGAAGAATCCCAGACTGCCGACACATCAAACAGATCGCTGAGCATCTCCGGGTTATAATACATCCTGTATCCGTCCAGGTTTCTTCTGCCCTGACGCAGATACTGGTCTGTAAGCTGTACAAAATACTGGCTGGAATCTACATTGCAGTAATAATGATACCCTCTGCTCTTATAATACTGAAACTTCGGATTATCTGCAGAATAGCCTTCCCAGCCGCCAATGTCTGCCCCGAAAGCGAATATGATCATATCTGTTTTTCCAAGAATGGGAGCTACATATGCCTCCCACTTTTCATTATCTGTTTTCAGATCCTCTGCAGAACGATCCGTTGCATTCATATGGCCCCAGGTATGACTTGCAAATTCCCAGCCGTTTGCCTTCATGGCATCTGCCACTTTTTTTGCCTCTTTTACTTCTGCATCGTAGTCAAAATCCGGATGCTCTTCCAAAAACTTCTGCTGATCCGTCTGCAGATTTTCTCCTGTTTTATAACCGATATCTGTACGATATCCCAGCACGCCGTTATATCCTGTCATCGCCAGGATCCCCTTGCGTCCATGATAGGAAAAATCCGGATGCTGTTTCACAAATTCATCGATCAGCGGCACCATATCATAATTCCCTATGGAAATACTGCCGTCGTCTTCTATATATTCATTCTTCACTTCACCGTTTTCATCCAGGACAAGTCTGGACGCATACCCGTCACCATCCATATAGTGATAATAGCTTACATCATCCTGAGAAAGGACAAACGGAATCTTTCCCTCCGGAAGCATGATCTTTCCTCTGGACATCGTTCCATCTTCATTGACGGACGCTATATCATGGAGGCTGACCATTACATATCCCTTCTCATACATGAGCTGCATCATTTTATTAAATTCGTCGATGGTCGTCATCATCTGATTATAGCCGCCCTCGTCAGAATCTCCGTCAAAAGCCTTAGACGTATCTCTGATCAGTGTATGAAAAAACACATGTGTGATCTTCTCAACAGGATATTCTACCAGAGTTCCCCTTGCAACCTGACATTTTGCCGCTATATCCATATAATCCTTGTTTTTGTCAAAATCCTTCTGACTTTTGAGAAGTTTGATCGCTTCATCATAATTGTACTGGGCATACATGGTTTTTGCCTGCTCAAGTACAGAGTCTGTTGATTCAGATACAGTTTCTTTCCTGTTTTTTTCTTTGGAGGCAGATATCGGCATATACGATGCGGATACCCTCTCCATTTTTGTCAAATCCGGCAGAAATCCGCTTCCCGCTGCCACTGCAGCAGCCAGGATCACTGCCAGAGCTGCTTTTTTCATAATCTGTGTTTCCCCTTTCGTTTCTCTTCCGGTTCCCTCAAACCGGCACTCTTATCCTTATTAACTCTGTCCGGTTCAGCCCATAGGCGGTACCGGTGTAGGTCTGCTTGGATCAAATACTTCTTTTGCATCAAACAGATCTTCCAGAAGCTCCGGATTGTAGTACATTCGATATCCATCCAGATTTCTTCTTCCCTGACGGAAATACCGATCCCTTATCTGTACAAAATATTTACTGGAATCCACATTGCAGAAATAATTATAGCCTGCACTTTTCAGATACTCGAATTTATCTCCGGAATAATCCTCCTGAACAGTCAGATCTGTTCCGAAAGCAAAAATGATAATGTCTGTACCTCCGATCAGCGGATCTACATTTTCCTGGAATTTTTTTGTATCAGTCTGCAGATGCTCCAGACTGATCTGACCTACATTCTGGTGTCCCCATGTATGGCTTGCAAACTCCCAGCCGTTTGCCTTCATGGCTTCTGCAACCTTTTTGGCGCCTTCCCGTTCTTTTTCCAGACTGAAATCCGGATGCGCCTCCAGCCACTCTACCTTATTGGCATCCAGATCATCCGGTCTGGTCTCGTAGCTGATATCTGTCCGGTACCCCAGAATCCCGTTATAACCGGTAAGGGCAATGATCCCTCTGGCCCCTCTGTAGGAAAAATCCGGATGTTTCTCCACAAAACGGTCAATCAGCGGAACCATGTCATAATCTCCTACAGAAACAGTTCCGTCATCCTCTACATACTCATTTCGGATCTTTCCTTCTTCATCCACCACAAGCTTCGTAGCATATCCGTCTCCATCCATGTAGTGATAGTAGCAGACATCGTCCTGTGAAAGGACAAACGGAATCTTTCCGGGCGGCAGAAGAATCTCCCCCGGAGTTATATTTCCATTTTCATCTGCTTTTGCCATATCCTTGACACTGACCATCACATATCCCTTATCATACATGATCTGGGTGATCTTATTGAACTCATCAATGGTGGTCATTACCTGGTTGTAATCTCCCTCTTTATAATCACCGTCAAAAGACCTGGACGGATCCTTGATCAGCGTATGATAAAATATATGAGTCACTTCCTCCAGAGGCCATGCCTTACAGGAAGCCTTTGTTTCCTCAAATTCCTTTACCGCATCCTGAAATTCTGTATTCGACTCATATCCCTGATCGCTTTTCAGCAGCTGGATCGCCGCATCATAATCATACTGGGCAGCCTTCCGCTTTGCCTCCGCAAGAAGATCTGTCTGAGCAGAAACCGCCTTGCTTTCTTCGGCTTTTTTTCCTGCATCTTTATCCTTCTGCGTCTTCGCCTCTGTTTCAGAGGTTTTGGCAATGATAAACCTGGTGATCCCTCGGACAGAACCAGCCACCACAAATACAGAAACAACTGCCATTGCTCCCAGAACTGCCAGTTTCTTTCTCCGTTTTATCTTTTGTTTCATCAGTCTTTTTTCTTTACGTTTTTTCCGGAGTTCGTCAAAATACCGATCCCGTTCTTCTTCTGTCATAGCCTGAAGCTCTCTGTCCCCCATTTCTGCAGGTTTCTTTTTCTTCAATTCCCTTTTATCCCTGTCTCGCCTCTCCATAGTAACTCCTAACCATTATTTTTTTGTAATTTTTAATATACCCAATACAAAAGCCTTTATTCTTTTCAAAATATGTCGAATTGTGTTGTTTCGTTTATTATAGCTGTTTATATGTATAATTTCTACTGTTTTTACTGTAATATAAAATAATTTTCTATAAAAATTATCTAAATTCATTTTCCGGGTTTTTCCTCGAAACTGTTTGCCTTTTAGACAGATTAATGATAAAATATACTTCGCACAAATATTTTACAT
>PPYE01777264.1_pt1 | contig 21946 bp, 19 predicted proteins | sample 1559881 | NCBI WGS metagenome assembly PPYE01 (sample SAMN08240022, study PRJNA423297) | Human gut metagenome, whole genome shotgun sequencing project.
TTACCCCCATCGCTCTGGAGCAGGGCCTGCGCTTTGCTATCCGCGAAGGTGGCCGCACGGTTGGTTCCGGCGTCGTTGCTAAGGTCATCGAGTAATCCGCATTTTCAGGCGAAGCGCCGGTTGTGACGACCGGCGCCGCCTTCCCACGGATTTGTGATCCTGTCAGTTGAACTTCAGGATGATAAAACCGCATATTGCAATGGCAGGAGGTGTCCCACGTGGCAAATGCCGCCCGTACCAAGGTGTGTCTGGCCTGCACGGAGTGCAAGCAGCGCAACTACAACAACATGAAGAACAAGAAGAACACCCCGGATCGCATCGAGCTGAAGAAGTATTGCCCCTTCTGCAAGAAGCATACGGTTCATCGCGAGACGAAGTAAGCGCACCGACAACGTAAGGATGTGATAACGATGGCAGAGGAGAAAAAGGTTTCCGACCAGAAGCCGAATGTGTTCGTTCGCATTGGTCGTTGGTTTAAGAACCTCCCGGGTCGCATCGCGAAGTCCTTCAAGAACATGGCGGCTGAACTGCGCCTTGTGTCTTGGCCCAGCAAGAAGAAGTGGATCGCCTGCTCGGTGACCGTGCTTGTGTTCGTGCTGGTGATGAGCATTGTGATCGGCGCGCTGGATATGGGTGCGACCGCGCTCGTGAAGCTGATGATGTGATGTCCCGCTGTGCCTCTCCGTGCTTGAAAAGGCGCGGGGAGGCGGGACGTCCACTACTTGCGCAGGGGGTTAGTTATGTCCGAGAAGAGCAATGAGGCGTGCTGGTACGTCGTTCATACCTATTCCGGGTATGAAAACAAAGTCAAGGATACTTTGGAGAAGTCCATCAAGAGCAGCAACATGCAGGATTACATTTTTGATGTCCGCGTGCCTGTTGAGGAAGTCTCCGAAATCCGCAAGGGCAAGCGTGTGAAGTCCACGCGCAAGGTCTTTCCGGGGTATGTGATCGTCAACATGATTAAGACCAACGAGAGCTGGTATGTCGTGCGCAACACGCGCGGTGTGACGGGCTTCGTCGGCCCGGACGGTCAGCCTGTCGCCCTGACGCCCAGCGAGGTGGAAATGATGCTCAATCCCCAGTCCGTCGGCACGGCGTGCGATTTGGCAATCGGCGAAAGCGTCAAGATTGTCAGCGGCAGCTATGCCAACTTCAAGGGGACCGTGGTGGAAATCGACCAGATGCTGGGCAAGGTGCTGGTGAATGTGCAAATGTTCGCCAACCGCACTGGCGAGGTTTGGTTCAACATGGAGGACGTCAGAAAAGACGAGGACGAGGAGTAATCATCCGCTCGTTTTTCCCCCTATGCTTTTTTACGGTTTTCCGCGCTCATGATACAAATGGGTGCATGAAACAGAAGAAACGCCTGCTCACCGCTGCGGCGTGACTGAGCGGCTTTTCATGGCGGGTTCAACCGCCTTTCCTTGCGTCCGGCTTGCACGGACGCGACGTGGGAGGAAGTTGCAAATGCTTCCGCGTGACCACATTTTTTAGGAGGTGCCATTACAATGGCCAAGAAGGTTACTGCTTTCATCAAGCTGCAGGTTGCTGCCGGCAAGGCCAATCCTGCTCCGCCTATCGGCCCGGCTCTGGGTCAGCATGGCGTGAACATCCCCGGCTTCTGCAAGGAGTTCAACGAGCGCACCAAGAACGAAGTGGGTCTGGTGATTCCTGTCGTCATCACCGTGTATTCTGACCGTACCTTCACCTTCATCACCAAGACCCCGCCGGTTCCGGTGCTGATTAAGAAGGCGCTGAATATCGAAACTGCTTCCGGCCGCCCCAACCGCGACAAGGTTGGCCAGCTGACCAAGGAACAGCTCCGCAAGATTGCTGAGACCAAGATGCCCGACCTGAACGCCGCCAGCATCGAGGCTGCTATGTCCATGGTCGCCGGCACGGCGCGCAGCATGGGCGTCACCGTCGAGGAGTAATCACTCGGCGCATCAGCAATTTGCCTGGGGCATAAGTGCCCCGTGAACAATGTGGGAGGACGAAAGTGCCGTTAATACCACATGGGAGGAATATTGAAATGAAGCATGGCAAGAAGTATCAGGACAGCGTGAAGCTGATTGACCACCTGAACCAGTACGATCCCGATCAGGCCGCGCAGCTGGTCGTCAGCACCGGCAAGGCCAAGTTCGACGAGACGGTGGAAGTTTCCATCCGTCTGGGCGTTGACCCCCGTCACGCTGACCAGCAGGTTCGCGGCGCGGTCGTTCTGCCCCATGGCACTGGCCGCTCTATCCGCGTGCTGGTCATCGCTAAGGGCGCGAAGGCTGATGAAGCCCGCGCGGCTGGCGCTGACTACGTTGGCGATCAGGACATGATCACCAAGATCCAGACCGAAAACTGGTTCGACTTCGATGTCTGCGTGGCTACCCCTGATATGATGGGTCTGGTCGGCCGCATCGGTCGTGTCCTCGGCCCGAAGGGCTTGATGCCGAACCCGAAGTCCGGCACCGTCACCATGGATGTGACCAAGGCCATCACCGAGATTAAGGCTGGTAAGGTGGAGTATCGTCTGGACAAGACGGCCATCATCCACTGCCCCGTTGGCAAGGTCTCTTTCGGCGCGCAGAAGATTCAGGAGAACCTGACTGCCCTGATGGAAGCCATCAACAAGGCGAAGCCCGCCGCGGCGAAGGGCGTCTATGTGCGCAGCCTGTACATCAGCAGCACCATGGGTCCGTCCGTCCGCGTGAACCCGCTGAAGTTCTGATGAATTGACCTTCATCAAGACCGCTTTCGATTCGTCGAGGGCGGTCTTTTTGGGATTTTAGGCGGAGCAGCACAAAAAGGCTGACAGCCTTCTGACTTTGTGGTCAGGGGTTGTCAGCCATTGTTTTTTGGAAATGGTACACTAACTATACGGCGTTTCGATAAAGTTCAAGAAACATGGGCGTGTGCTGCGAAGGGGTCAAGGGGGCGACCGCAGACATTCGTCTGTTTTCATTGTCCCCTCGTCGCCTCCGCAGAGGCGAAATTCCTGCGCAATGCTGCCAATCCATACAGAAAGAGTATAAAGACACCACCGCACAATTCGGCGGCGCGTCTGGCGATGTCTTTTCCGCCATCTGCATCATGCAAATTTCTCGATTTACCGCCGTGCAGACGCGAATTCTCCGCCGTCAGCACCGTACCGCCGATGGTCAGCGTCAGCGGCTGATTCGGCTTGCAGCGGAAAAGCAGCTCACACGGCGTGTCCGCCAGCGGGAATTCTGCCGAATCGCTCCTGCGCGGCAGGAAGAGCGGCTCGCCGCGCACAGCATCCAGTTCCCGCACGGGCTGGAAGGCAAGGCGGATGCCATCCGGCGTGCGGCGCAGGAAAAGCTCCGCCGGAATCGCCATCATGCTGTGGAAACCACGCGTGTCATCCTTCATCCGCAGCCATGCGACGCTGATGACGCGCTCAGGCACGTTCGCGTAGGTCTGCGCGGCGTAGGGGAGGCGGGTCGCATAGGCCATCAGCACAGGCGTTTCGGGCGTGAAGCGGAATCCGTCAAACGCACCGAGCATGTAGTAACCATCCGCAGACCAGAACACCCACTTGTCAGCGCCGTCGATGGGCAGGCGGAACAGGTCGGGGCACTCCCACATGCCGTCGGCGTTCAAACGGCTGGCTTCCGTCCAGTGGAGCAGGTCAGGGGAGCGGAAAATTGCAAATTCGCTGCCGTCGAGGTACAGCACCATGATGTACGCGGCGGATTCGGGATGATAGAAAACCTTGGGGTCGCGGTTTCCCCCGGCGATGTGCGGCAGAAGGAACGCATCGGAGCGGGTGAGCGTTTCGCCGCCGTCGCGGGAAATCATCAGGCGCTGCGTGTGCAGATTCCCTGCCTGCTTTGACCATTCGTTCGACCCGCCCGCCGCGGTGTAGTAGAACAGCAGCGTGTTTTTTCCCAACCCGGACGCATTTTCCGCGTCGCAGAACGCGCTGCCCGAATAGACCGTGCCGGTATCATCGGGCGCGGCAGCGACGGGGCGGTGCGTCCAGTGCAGCAAATCGCGGCTGACGGCGTGCCCCCAGTGCATATTTCCCCAATTCAGCCCGAACGGATTCCACTGGTAGAACAGGTGGTATGCCTCGCCGACGCGAATCAGACCGTTCGGGTCGTTGTGCCAGCCGAACGGGGGCGCGAAGTGCAGCAGCGGGCGGTTATCCGGCGCGTACACCGGGGGTTCGTCGGCGGCGGAAATGCCGGACAGCAGGGCATCATCCGCATCACTGGAGAGAACTTCCAGCGTCTGGCGGAACCACGCGGACGCATCCATGCAGCCGACGAAATCAGCGTCATCCGGCGCGCAGAGGCGAACATCCGCCTCCTGAACTTTCCGCCCGGAAAGCAAGAAATGCAGCTTGCAGAGAGGCGCATCGCGGCGTGTCGGGAAGAGCAGAAACGGGGCAGTAAGCGAAATCATCATCGGAAAGCGACCTCCTTACAGCAGATTGTAAAGGCGAAAAGGGCGGATGTCAAGGCTTTATGCGCGCGGTTTGCATTTTTGTTCTGAAATTTTCCCGAAACGTCTCTTGACGAAAACGCACGAAACAGCTACAATAAAGTGTCTTAATGTGTTCTGACGGAGCGAAAGGGGTTAGGGACATGAGCACGAAGTTTATTTTTGTCACTGGCGGCGTTGTTTCCTCGCTGGGCAAGGGCATCACGGCGGCGTCACTGGGGCGTCTGCTGAAATGCCGCGGTCTGCGCGTTTCCATCCAAAAATTTGATCCGTATATCAACGTTGACCCCGGTACGATGAGTCCGTATCAGCACGGCGAAGTGTTCGTGACGGACGACGGCGCGGAAACTGACCTCGACCTTGGTCACTACGAGCGCTTTATTGACGAATCCCTGACGCAGGCGGCAAACGTGACCTCCGGCCGCGTCTACAAGACTGTTATCGACCGTGAGCGGCAGGGCGGCTACCTCGGTGCGACGATTCAGGTCATCCCGCACATCACCGACGAAATCAAGCGCAACATCCTCCTTGTCTCCAAGCAGGAAAACGCGCCGGACGTGGTGATTACCGAAATCGGCGGCACGGTTGGCGACATTGAGAGCCAGCCGTTCCTTGAGGCTATCCGCCAGATGCGCGCGGAAGTTGGCTTTGAAAACAGCCTGTATATTCACGTTACCCTCATCCCCTTCCTGAAGGCGGCGGGTGAGCTGAAAACGAAGCCCACGCAGCACTCCGTCAAGGAACTCGGCGGCATCGGCATCAGCCCGGACATTCTTGTTTGCCGCTGTGAGCACGAAGTGCCCGCTGAAGTGCGCGCGAAGATTGGCCTGTTCTGCAACTTGCCGGCTGACCGCGTGTTCCAGAACCTGAATGCCCGCTCCATCTATGAAGTGCCGCTGATGCTGCACAAGGAAGGGCTGGACGAGAAAGTCTGCCAGCTGCTGGGACTGACGGGTTTGAGCTGTGACTTGACCGAGTGGGAGACCATGGTTGAGCGCCAGCTGAACCCCATCCGCGAGACGACGATTGCCCTTGTCGGCAAGTACGTCGAGCTGCCGGATGCCTATCTGTCCATTGTCGAGGCGCTGACGCACGGCGGCATTGCGCATCAGGCGAAGGTACACATCAAGTGGGTGCAGTCGGCGGATTTGACGCAGGAGAATGTGGCGGAGGCGCTGGAAGGCTGCCACGGCATCCTCGTGCCGGGCGGATTTGGTCAGCGCGGCTTGGAGGGCAAGATGATTGCCATCCAGTACGCCCGCGAGCACAAGATTCCGTTCCTTGGCATTTGCCTGGGGATGCAGATGGCGGTTATCGAATACGCCCGCAACGTGCTGAACCTGCGCGGCGCAAGCTCCACCGAGCTTGACCCCAACACACTCTACCCGGTGATTGACCTGATGGCTGATCAGAACCTCGACATGCTGGGCCACACGATGCGTCTGGGCAAGTATCGCTGTGCGCTCAAGCATGACACGAACAGCTACAAGGCGTATGCGCAGGAGGAAATCTGGGAGCGCCATCGCCATCGCTATGAATTTAACAATGATTATCTGACCCGCTTTGAAGAGGGCGGAATGACCATTGCGGGCAAGAACCCTGACCGCAATCTGGTGGAGATTGTTGAGATTCCCGACCATCCGTGGTATGTGGCGGTACAGTTCCATCCGGAATTGAAGAGCCGTCCGAACCGTCCGCATCCGCTGTTCCGCGATTTTGTCGGCGCGGCGATCAAGCATCAGGAGCAGGTTTAACAAGCAAAAGCGGCGTTTCCAGCAATGGGAGCGCCGCTCTTTTGGAATTACGGGGTCGGTTTTGCCGCGATAAATTCCAGTAACATAGTTGGCGAAGGGCGAAGGGGTCAAGGGGGCGACCGCAAAGCCCCCTTGTCGCGCTCGCAGGCGCGAAATCCCTGCAACAAGAAAAATCAAGCCGCTTAGATGTGGATGCGAAGCAGTCCAGAGGGCGACCGCAAAGCCCTCTGGTCGCCTCCGCAGAGGCGAAACCCATGCAACAAAAAAGACCAGCAGCAAGAGAACCATTTCTCTCGATGCTGGTCGGTCGCGCCCATTTGGCGCGACAATGTGCGAGTGGTAGGTAAAGCAAGTTGGGGGCGCATCTGCGGATGCGCAAAGTTACTGGCAGGGACGCTTCGCTGCCTGCACCTTTGTTGGGCGCGTTTGGCGAAATGGTCACCCGAGGAACAGTTGGGGCGTTGCCCCAAACCCCACAAGGGAGCTCCGCCCCTTGACCCCGCAAGGGGGATTCCCCCTTGACCCTTTTTGGCGACCTGGCTTGGTCGCGCTTCCCTGATTGAACTTTTCAGCGGCTTTTCTTTTACTTTTTATCCAGTTCCGAGGTGCAGTGCGGGCAGCGCGTCGCCTTAATCGGAATCTCGCTCAGGCAATAGGGGCACTTTTTCGTCGTCGGCGCGGCAGGCGCAGCGGGCTTCTTCCCGATGCTCATCAGCGCGTTAATCCCCTTCAGCAGTACAAACAGCACCAGCGCCGTGATGAAGAAATTCACCACCGTCGTCAGGAACGACGCAAACGCCGCGCCGAACGTCCATGCCACACCGTCGGAAATGTCGCCGGGGCCGCCAGTGAAAATCAGCGATAGCAGCGGATTGATGAAATTCGTCGTCAGCGCCGTGACAATGCCGGTGAACGCGCCGCCGATGATGACGCCGACCGCCATGTCCATCACGTTGCCGCGCAGGGCGAACTTCTTAAACTCTTCGATGAACTTTTTCATGGGGAAACCCCCTCCTCCCAATTTGATACTGTCAGTATAGCACGCAGGGCGACCAGTTGCAAGCGCTTGCGGCGCGAAAAAAACGAAAAGAGGATGCAGAATGACGAAGAAACAATGGATTGCGGATGGATTGCTGCTGGCAGCGGCAATTATCTGGGGGTCAGCGTTCGCAGTGGTGAAAAATACGTTGGACAGTGTGCCGCCGTCGATGATGATTGCGTTGCGCTTCGGCATTGCGGCGCTCATCAGCGGCGCGATTCTCCGCAAACACCTGCGGGGGCTGACGCGCGGACAGGTGCTGATGGGGATGCTCGTCGGCGTACTGACCGGGCTGGCGTACATTGTGCAGACCATCGGATTGCAGGACACGACCGCCGGGAAAAATGCGTTTCTGACGACGATTTACGTCCTGCTGGTGCCGTTCGGCAGTGCGGTGCTGTTCCATGAGAAGCTTGGCGCGCGGCGATATGTCGCGGCGGTGCTGATGCTGCTGGGCATCGGCATCCTCTCGCTGGACGGCGAAAGCGGCGGACTGAATCGCGGCGACGTGCTGACACTGGTGTGCGGCGTGCTGTATGCGGCGCAGATTATCTCCGTCGGGCGCTGCAATGAACGCATGGATACTTATGCGCTGATTGTGCTGGAGTTTGCGTTCGCGGCGCTGACGGGGCTGTGCTGGTCGCTGGCGACGGAGCGGGGGATGCCGATACAGTGGAACATGCAGTCCATCGGCAGCATTTTGTATGTCGCGGTGTTCTCAACCATGTTGGCATCGTCCTGCCAAAATATCGCGCAGAAGCTCGCACCGACGTCTCATGCGGCGCTGCTGATGAGCCTCGAATCCGTGTTCGGGGCGCTGTCCGGCGTGATTTTTCTGGGCGAAAAGCTGACCATCCGAATGGGACTGGGCTTTCTGGTGATTTTCGCGGCGGTGGTGCTGAGCGAAACGACGGCATCATCAAAAAAATTCACGGAAAATGTATGAATATGCATTGACAAGCGGATGATTCTGCGCTATACTATGCACTGTTCCCCGGAAGCACTCCGGCGGACAATAAAATCGTGAAAAACCTGTTTTCAGGAGGATGGTAACAATGAAGAAGCTGCTGAGTGTGGTTATTGCTCTGATGATGATGGTGACATTTGTGTTCGCGGAAGAAGCCGCGCCCGCGGAAGTCAAGACCCTGTACGCAGGTGTGCTGACGGTTGGCTGCGAAGCCGGTTATCCGCCTTTCGAGATGGTTGCGGACGACGGCGAATCCGTTGTCGGTCTGGACATGGACATCATGGCGGCTGTGGCGGAAAAGCTGGGCTTGCAGATGCAGGTTGTGACGACCTCCTTTGACGGCATCTTCGACGGCATTGGTGTGAACTACGACGTGGTTTGCTCCGCCGTGACCATCACCCCTGACCGTATGCAGAACATGCTGTTCTCCCTGCCCTACATCACCAACTATCAGGCGGTGGTTGTGCCGGCGGACAAGGACGTGGAAATCAATTCCTTCATGGATTTGGACGGCTATGTCATCGGTGTGCAGAAGGGCACGACCGCGGACATCCTGATGGGCGACTATGAATCCACCCAGACCATCAACGTGACCGTGGTGGCGAACGACAAGCTGAGCAACTGCTTCACCCAGCTGACCAACGGCGAAATTCAGGCGGTTGTGGTGGACAGCGGCGTTGCGGAAAGCTATGTTGCGAAGAATCCGGAACTGTACAAGATTGTCTATCAGGACATGACCGAAGGTGAGCAGTTCGCCATCGCGATGGGTCTGAACGACACCGACATGCAGGCCGCCATCAATCAGGCGATGCAGGAACTGGAAGAAGACGGCACGCTGAAGGAAATCTACGAGTACTGGTTCGGCGCGGACTCCGAGGAAACTGCGGAGTAATCAGCCAACAGCCGCAAACAATCCGCACCTGCCGGGTGGAAACATCCCATCCGACAGGGCGCGGTTTTTTGTGTGAGAAGGGAATCCGCTGACCATGCGGCGGAAAAGGAATCGGATATGAAGGGAAAAATGCCCGCAAAGCTGTTCCGGGTCGATCGGTGGCAGCGGAAAACAAAAATCGTCGTCAGCATTGTGCTGCTCGTCCTCATCGTCGTTGGGATTCTCTCGACCATGATGCCCACGCGCGAGGAAATGCTGGCGAACACCTCGGAAGCCATGCAGCAGCGCCTGGCGGAGGATGCGCAGAGCACCCGCAAGCGCTTGACCATTTCCTATAACCCGCTGTTCTGCGTCAGCTATCTGTCCGTCTCGTCCAGCGGGCGCGACGTTGTGTCGGAAAGCTACGTTGGCTTCTGCAACCAGATTATTCCGGCGAATGATGGCGCAATGCAGGTCGTCGGGCAGATGATTAACTACACCTACCGGATGCTCGGCGGCGGCCGCAACCTGATGTACGGCGCAAAGCTGACCATCCTGCTGACGACCATCACCGTGTTCTTCGGCTTGATTCTGGGCACCCTGCTGTCGCTGGGCAAGATCAGCAAATTCAAGCCGCTCAGCAAGATTTGCAGCGGTTATATCTTCTTCTTCCGCGGCACGCCGCTGCTGATTCAGCTCTTCGTCGTCTATTTCACGCTGCCGAAGCTCTTCGACTTCTCGTGGACGGGGCTGTTCAGCGCCTATGGCACAGACGCAACCTACATGGGGTCGTTCCTTGCCTCGTGCATCACGTTCAGCCTGAACTCCGGCGCGTACTGCGCGGAAATCGTCCGCGCGGCGATTCAGTCCATCGACAAGGGTCAGCATGAAGCCGCGAAGGCCCTCGGCATGACCTACTGGCAGACCATGTCGCACATCGTCATCCCGCAGTCGATTCGCCGGATGATTCCGCCCGTCTGCAATGAGTTCGTCATGATTCTGAAGGATGCGTCGATTGTGTTCGCGATTTCTTTGCAGGACATCACGACGATTGCCAACAACATCCGCACCAGCGAAGGCTCGAACCTCGTCTTTATCCCTGCGCTGATTCTCTATCTGATTATCACCGCGCTGTTCACGTTCATCTTCAACAAAATCGAGAAGAAATTCTCGGTGTACGAATAAGGAGGTGTCCCGATGGAAAATCAGGAAGCGTTCATGCTGGAAACGCAGCATGTTTCCAAACATTACGGCAAGCTGGAAGTCTTGAAGGACATCAACCTGCAGGTCAAAAAGGGTGAAGTCATCTGCCTGATTGGCCCGTCCGGCGCGGGCAAATCCACCTATCTGCGCTCGCTGAACCAGCTGGAGACGATTACGGGCGGCAAAATCTTCATCAAGGGGCATCTGCTGCTGCACCGCGAGCATGACCACACGGTCGAGCGCATCGACAAGAAGGCGCAGCAGCAGCTTCTGCTGGAAATGGGCATGTGCTTTCAGCGCTTCAACCTCTTCCCGCACAAGACGGTGCTGGACAACGTGATGATGTCGCCGATTATCGTCAAGCACGAGGACAAGGAGCAGGTACGTCAAGAGGCGCTGACGCTGCTTGACCGCGTTGGCTTGAAGAGCAAAGCGGATGAATATCCGAACCGCCTCTCCGGCGGACAGCAGCAGCGCGTGGCGATTGCGCGCGCCTTGGCGATGAAGCCGGAAATCATGCTCTTTGACGAGCCGACCTCCGCCCTTGACCCGGAACTGGTTGGCGAGGTGCTGAACGTCATGAAAGACCTTGCGTCCGAGGGCATGACGATGCTGTGCGTGACGCACGAAATGGGCTTTGCGAAGGAAGTATGCAACCGCGTGCTGTTCATGGCGGACGGCTACATCATCGAGGAAGGCACGCCGACGCAAGTGTTTGAAGACCCGCAGAACCAGCGCACGAAGGCGTTTTTGCGGTCGGTGCTGAATGCGTAAATTATGAAAGAACCCACTGTGGAGGTTTGAAACTCCCAGTGGGCTTTCTTTATGCGGCTGTCAGTGGAAATGCATACCTCGTGGATAAACACGCGGGCATAGTATGCCAATGCGCACAACTCAATCGCGCAAAAGGGTCAAGGGGCAAAGCCCCTTGCGGAGTCCAGAGGCAGAGCCTCTGGCGTTCCCCATCAGAATATCAAGTCCATGCTCCGCAGTTTTTCGCGAAGCCAGCTTTCGGATAGGCCGGATTTCTGCGACATTTCGCGAATCGTTAAACCCGATAGGTATGCGTCAGACAGTACCTCCGGGTCGCTCAGGTTGTCCCAGTCGATATCCGGGATGACCGGCGCGGGCGGGGGCGTGTAGACGGGCTTCGGCGGCATCGGCTTGGGGGCGGTGCGCACCGGGTTGCGGAACGCGGCGGACTGCGCAAGCTCCGCCAGCAGCTTCACATTCGCCTTCATCTTCCGTTCCTGCGCCACATACGGGCGAATCACCCCAAGAAACGCTTCGCCGTAGCGCGCGGTCTTGATTTCGCCCATGCCGCTGACGCTGCGCATTCCTTCGAGCGTTTCCGGCTTGCGCCGCACCATGGACGTTAGGGTTGCGTCGCTGCAAATGATGAACGGCGCAACGTGATAGAGCTTCGAGAGCGCCATCCGCACTTGCCGCAGCTGCTCGAACAAATCGCCGCCTGCCGGGGTTTCGATTTTCCCGATGCTGCCGACCTTCTCCGCCGTCGCCTGCTGCCCCAGATGCGCGCCGTCCGCCCCTCGCCGCCGCTGCCGGGCGATTTCCTCCGCCTCGCCGTAGCGCGCGCCGCAGCAGGCGCTGCAATGCCCGCAATCCTGCGCCGCGTTCTCCCCGAAGTACCGCAGGATAAACGCCCGCAGGCAGCCGGGCTTCGTGCAGTAATCCACCATTCGGTTCAGGCGGTTCATGTCCTGATAGCGCACTGCCGACTGCTCCGCCGCCGTCATGTTCTCGTTCGGCTCGGTGTGCTCAATCATCCACTTCGCGGTGAAAATGTCCGACCCGTTGTACAGCAGGATGCACTCCGCCGCCTCGCCGTCGCGTCCGGCGCGCCCGGCTTCCTGATAGTACGCCTCCATCGAGCGCGGCATTTGGTAGTGAATGACAAACCGCACGTTGGATTTGTCGATGCCCATGCCGAACGCGTTCGTCGCGACCATCACCGGGCAGGTGTCGTACTGAAATTTCTCCTGATTCTCCTTGCGCTCCTCGTCGCTCAACCCCGCGTGATAGCGCGTCGCGTCGATGCCCGCGCGAATCAGCTTGTCGCAGACCTGCTCGACCGCCTTGCGCGTTGCGCAGTAGACGATGCCGCTTTCGCCGCGTTTCCGGCGGAGAATATCCATGAGGGCAGCATCGCGGTTCTTGGGGCGGATGACCTCGAAGTAGAGGTTCGGACGGTCGAAGCCGGTCGTGACCGTTTCCGGGTTTTGCAGGCGCAATAGGCGGATGATATCTTGCCGGACGCGCTCGGTTGCGGTCGCGGTGAATGCGCCCATGACCGGGCGGGTGGGCAGCGAATCGACGAAATCCGCGATACGCAGATACACCGGGCGGAAATCCTGCCCCCACTGGGAGACACAGTGCGCCTCATCCACCGCAAGCAGAGAAATCGGCATGGATTGCGCCATCGCCTGAAACGAGGGCGTTTCGAGGCGCTCCGGGGCGACGTAGATGATTTTGTACGCGCCCTGCCGCGCGCGCTGCATGGCGAGCTCCATCTGGCGCGGGGTGAGTGAGCTGTTGAGGTACGCAGCTGGAACGCCCGCGCTTTTGAGCGCCGCCACCTGATCTGCCATCAGCGAAATCAGCGGGGAGATGACAATCGCGACCCCCGGCAGCATCAGCGCCGGCACTTGATAGCACATGGATTTTCCTGCGCCCGTGGGCATGACGCCCAGTGCGTCCCGGTGGTGCGTCAGCGCATTCACCATGACCTCCTGCCCCGGTCGGAACGCCTCATGCCCAAAGTACTTCCGCAGGGTTTCCTGTGCTTGCATCCGTTTTTTTCCTTTCTTATGGGAGGACGTGGGGAGGCGCCAGAGGCTCTGCCTCTGGACTCCGGCAGGGCTCTGCCCTGCACCCGCGAAGGGTCTTCGACCCTCTCGGCTTATTGGGGTGAACCCGCGGCTTAGAGGTACTTCACCTTCACCGTCGGCGGAAGCATCTCCGGCACGTCCTGCCCCTTCGCCAGCACCAGCACTTCAATGCGGTACAGGCGCATCAGCTCCGGCAGCGTCAGCTTCTCCGTCTCCAATTCCAACACGCGGTCAACACACCGCAGCGCCAGCAGCGAACTTTTCCGCACATCCTGCGCACATCCGGTCAGCGCGACCGTCAGGTGTCCGCCCTCGTCCTTCGCGCGGGTCAGGAACGCAATCGCCTCGTGCGACAAATCCGCAAATTCCCCGATGACCATCACGCGGCGCATGATGCCGCCGGAAATGTGGCGCATGAGGGCGCTCTCGAAGCGCACCGCCAATTCGCTCTGACGCACTTCGCTCGTCTTGTCGCGCGTCATGAGCGCCAGCGCCATGTCCTTCGCGCTGATTTCGCCCTTCACGACTGCGTTCACCGCCTTGGCAATCGGCATTTCCACCTGATAGCGCTCCATCAGCTGCATGGCGGCGGGCAGCGCGTTGATGCCCTCCACCGTGCCGACCTGCCGAACGGCTTCCTGCGGCGGAACACCCTGCCCGATGAGGATGCCGCAGCGGTTGTTGCGGCTGTGCATGGATGTTGCGGTCACGATGAGGTCGCCGATGCCCGCCAGTCCGCCGAACGTGTACTCCGCGCAGCCCATTTTCAGCCCCAGACGGCTGATTTCGGCAATGCCGCGCGTGATGAGGGCGGCGCGGGCGTTGTCGCCGTTGCCCAGCCCGCTGGAAATGCCGACGGCGAGCGCCTCGATGTTCTTCATCGCGCCGCACAGCTCTACGCCGAGCACGTCCGTGTTCGTATAGGTGCGCATACAGGTGTTCATGAACACGTCCTGCACCGTTTCCGCCACCTGCATGTCCGTGCAGGCGGAGACGATGGAAGTCGGCATATCGAGCGCGACTTCCTCCGCGTGGGTCGGGCCGGACAGCGCGACGAGCTTCACATGGTCATGCTGCCCGTCCTTGCTCAATTCGTCGCGGATGACCTCGGTCATGGTCATGAGTGTGTCCGGCTCAATGCCCTTGGCAACATCCACGATAATCTGTCCGTCCGGGATGAACGGGCGCGCGCTTTCCGCCGTCTGCCGAATGGCGATAGACGGCACGGCGAAAAGCAGAATATCCTTGCCGCTCGCCACTGTCTGCAAATCGCAGGTGAAATGCACCGTTTCCGGAATCACCAGCCCCGGCAGCGCGGGATGCGTGCGCGTAGCAGACAGATTTTCGATTTCCTTCGGGAATTTTGACCACACGGTCACATCGTGCCCGTTGCGGTGCAGCAGCCGCGCCAGCGCAATGCCCCATGTTCCGGAGCCAAGAATGCCAATTGTCGTCTGGTTATTCATGCGATGTTTCTCCTTCTGCTGGATGATGGACGTTCAGCTCGCGCATCAGCATCTCGTAAAACTCCTTCTGATCGCGCCGCAGCCGAATGAAATGCCCTTCGGGATTCAAGAAGCAGTGTTCGGACGTGCCGGTGAACACACGCGTTCCGTCCTGCTTCGTCATGTCGTAGCCAATCGTCAGCACGACGCCGTTGAACGCCTCCACGCGCACATCCACCGTGATGCGGTCGTCGAACGTCGTCGTTGCGAGGTACTTGCAGTTCACCGCCGTCACGGGCGAAATCACCCCACGGCGCTCCAGTTCCGCATACGGGAAGCCGAGCTGCTCCAGATACGCCACGCGCGCTTCCTCCATGAAGCGGATATAATTCGAGTGGTGCGTCACGCCCATGCGGTCGGTTTCATAATACTGCACCCGATGTGTTAATGCTTGCATTGCTTACCAATTCAGGCGGCATCCGTCCGCGGAGCAGCCCGTTTCCTCCTGATTTTCTTCCGCCGGAATCACGCCGCGCAGCACGTCCGTCATTTCCGGCAGCGTGTAGGCCCGCAAGCGGATGCGCTGCCCGTTGACGAAGAGAATCGGCACGCCGCGCGGATGATAGGTGTCCAGCGTGTGCTGGATGGCGGTCTTCACGTCGTCCGCGTAGGTGCGGTTTTCCAGCGCCTGACGCATTTCGTCCGCATTCAGCCCGATTTCTGCCGCCAGCGCGCACAGCACGTCAATCTGCCCGATGTCGCGCCCATCGACCCAATACGCGCGGTAAACCCGATCGCTCCACGCCTCGTGCTTGCCCGATTTTTCCGCCAGCACAGCCCCTTCAAACGCCAGATACGTCATTGGGCGCGGGCAGATTTCCGGCGGAAGCTGCATATTCAGCCCGACCGTCTCCGCGGGTTCTTTCAGCCGCGCGAAATACGCCCGATGCTCCTCGTCGCAGATGTCGGTCGCCTCGCCGCCTTCGGGGGTCAGCGCATACGGATGCTCGATGATTTCCGCCTCTTGATGCAGCGTTTTCAGCGCCGCACGGAGGTTTTCCTTCGTGACAAGGCAGAACGGACACACATAGTCCGTCAGAAAATCAATGGTCAGCATGGGGGTCTTCTCCTTTCGGGGGATAATCAGCCGTCGTCGTCGCGCCAGCACTCGTTTTTCGCGCTGCCGTCGCGGTACGTCGGTTCATAGGGCGACATGTCCTCGTCGTCCTCATCGGGGGATACGCGGTCGCTGTCGTCAGGAATTTTGCGGATGCGCTCCATCTTCGCCGCCTCCTTGCGTTCTGCCTTCTATCATACCACTTTCGCGGGAGGACTGCAAGGGGAAAGAAAAAGCGCCTTGCCCCGGCGGGTGCGCGGAGCAAGGCGGAAAGAAATTTTGTCGCGGGTTAGTTGTTCAGCCAGTCGTTGGCGTCGGGGTAGGTGTAGGGGATGTTGTTGGTTTTGGCGTATTCTAAGGCGTAGGAGTTGCGAGGGACGGTGAGGGTGAGGTTGGAACAGTCACCGAACGCGTAGTCGCCAATGGAGGTAACGGAATTGGGGATGGAGACGGAGGTCAGGGAGTCGCAGTAGTAGAACGCGCGGTTGCCAATGGCGGTAACAGAATCGGGAATGGTGACATTGGTCAAGGATTTGCAGGAACAGAACGCAAATACACCAATGGCAGTAACGGAATCGGGGATGGTGACACAAGTCAAGGACGTACATCCATAGAACGCGCTGTCACCTATGGCGGTAATTTCCTGCGGAATTGTATAAGTTGCAGATTTGATTCCAGTCGGATAAGAAATCAAGGTCTTATTGCCTTTGCTGAACAGAACGCCATCAATGGTGGCAAAATGCGGATGATCAGGAGAGACGGAAATTGTCTTCAGTGCGGAACATCCTTTAAAAGGATTCACACCAATCTGTGCAACTGAATTGGGGATAGTGACATTGGTCAGGGACGAGCAGGAGTCGAACGCACTGTCACCAATGGTGGTAACGGAATCGGGAATAGTGATACTGGTCAGGGACGAGCAGGAGTCGAACGCGCTGTCACTAATGCTGATAACAGAATCAGGAAGGGCAACGCTGGTCAGAGATGAGCAGGACGCGAACGCGCAATCACCAATGCTGATAACGGAATCGGGGATAGTGATACTGGTCAGAGATATGCAGCTGTAGAACGCAGCGTCACCAATAGTTGTAACAGAATTGGGGATGGTGACACGTTTCAGGGAACCACAAGAAGAGAACGCCATGTTACCAATAGATGTGACAGAACTTGGAATGATGACACCCGTTAGAAAGAAGTGGAAGGAGAACGCATTGTCACCAATTGCTGTAACCTTCTTTCCGTCGAGCATATCTTTAATTGTGAAAGTTTGTGCGTCACCGCTATACCCCGTAATCTCCACCGTTCCATCATCCAGTAGTGCATACTCATAGTCCCCAACCGTGAACGTCTCCCGCTCCTCATCCTCCGCGACAGCCCCCGTCCAGCAGGCACACACCAACACAGCGACCATCAGCAACGCCGCAAACCATTTCTTTTCCATCAAAACAACCTCCTCCATGCCATTATCATACACAAGAAACCTTCATCTGTCAATGTGATTGCACGAAAATTGCCCCTGCACGTCCCAATAAGAAAATATTTGTTCGTGTTCGCCTTGCATGTGCCGGACAAAATGTGCTATACTGTGTTCCTAAGCCAAGGAGGATTGCAACGATGAACGACCAAATCATCATTCGCGGCGCAAGAGAGCATAACCTGCGCAATGTCAGCCTGACCGTCCCGCGCGACAAGCTCGTTGTGTTTACGGGGCTGTCCGGGTCGGGCAAAAGCTCGCTGGCGTTCGATACCATTTATGCCGAGGGACAGCGGCGCTATGTGGAAAGCCTGTCCAGCTATGCGCGGCAGTTTCTGGGGCAGATGGAGAAGCCCGATGTTGACCAGATTGACGGCCTGTCCCCCGCTATCTCCATTGACCAGAAAACCACCAGCCGCAATCCGCGCTCGACCGTCGGCACGGTGACGGAAATCCACGATTATCTGCGTCTGCTTTATGCGCGCGTGGGGCATCCGCACTGCCCGAAGTGCGGCAAGGAAATCCGCCAGCAGACCGTTGACCAGATGGTGGACGCAATCGTCGCCTATCCCGAAGGCACGAAACTGATGGTGCTGTCGCCCGTCATCCGCGGCAAAAAGGGCGAACATGTCAAAGTGTTCGAGGAGGCGCGCAAGAGCGGTTTCGCGCGCGTGCGGGTGGACGGCGAGCTGTATCGGCTGGAAGAAGTGCCGGCGCTGGACAAAAAGAAGAAGCACTCGATTGAAATCGTCGTTGACCGCCTGATTGTCCGCCCCGGCAAGGAGTTCCAGAGCCGTCTGGCGGATTCCATCGAGACGGCGACGAAGCGCTCCGGCGGCTTGGTCATCATGGACATGATGGACAAGGGCGAACTGCTCTTCTCCATGAATTACGCCTGCCCGGACTGCGGCATTTCCATCGAGGAGCTCAGCCCGCGCATGTTCTCCTTCAACAGCCCCTATGGCGCGTGTCCGGCGTGCAGCGGGCTGGGCTACCGCATGGTGGTAAGTACGGACATTCTGTTCCCGGATAAGTCGCTGTCCCTGCGGCAGGGCGGGCTGAACGCGATGGGCTTCGGTTCGGCGGATGGCGACGGCGTGACGGCGCAGTATTTCCAAGCCTTATGCGACAAGTACGGCTTCACGATGGATACGCCGATTCAGGAGATTCCCGAAGCGGGCATCCATGCCCTGCTCTACGGCACGGGCAGCGAGAAGCTGACCATGACCTATGACACGCCCAGCGGCAGGGGAACGTATTCCACGACGTTCGAGGGCGTGATTCCGTCCTTGGAGCGCCGCTATGAGGAAACAGGCAGTGAGGCCATGAAAGCCGCCTATGAAGAATACATGGCGGAAGAACCTTGCCCGGTCTGCCACGGCAAGCGCCTGAAGCCGGAAGCGCTGGCGGTCACAGTCGGCGGCAAGAATTTGTATGAGGTGTCCAGCCTGTCCATCACGGATGCGCGGGCGTTCTTTCAGTCGCTGGCGCTGACGGAGAAGGAAAGCATGATTGCCGCGCAGATTTTGAAGGAAATCAACGCGCGCATGGGCTTTCTGGAGGACGTCGGGCTGGGCTACCTGACATTGGCGCGCGCGGCAGGGTCGCTGTCCGGCGGCGAGGCACAGCGAATTCGGCTGGCGACGCAGATTGGCTCAGCGCTCATGGGCGTATTGTACATTCTGGATGAGCCGTCGATTGGCCTGCATCAGCGCGACAACATGAAGCTCATTAACACCTTGAAAAAAATGCGCGACTTGGGCAACACGCTGATTGTCGTCGAGCACGACGAGGACACGATGTACGCGGCGGACTGGATTGTGGACGTCGGGCCGGGCGCGGGCATTCACGGCGGCAACATCGTCGCGGAAGGCACGGTGGAGGATATCAAGCGCAATCCGAACAGCATCACCGGGCAGTACTTGTCGGGCAAGAAGCGCATCGAGATTCCCGACGTGTGCCGTCAGCCGAAAGGCTTCCTGACCATCCGCGGCGCGAAGGAGCATAATCTCAAGAACATTGACGTGAAAGTGCCGCTTGGCTGCCTTTGCTGCGTGACGGGCGTGTCGGGGTCGGGCAAATCCAGCTTGGTGAACGAAATCCTCTACAAGCACTTGGCGAAGGTGCTGAACCGCGCGAAAACCCGTCCCGGCGCGTTTGGCAGCATGGAGGGCGTGGAGCAGCTGGACAAAATCATCTGCATTGACCAAAGCCCCATCGGGCGCACGCCCCGGTCGAATCCGGCGACGTACACCGGGCTGTTTGACCAGATTCGCAAGATCTTTGCCGCCTCCCCCGAAGCGAAGGCGCGCGGCTACAAGGAAAACCGCTTCTCCTTCAACGTCAAGGGCGGGCGGTGCGAAAACTGCTGCGGCGACGGGATGCTGAAAATCGAAATGCACTTCCTGCCGGATATTTTCGTGCCGTGCGACGTGTGCAAGGGCAAGCGCTACAACCGCGAGACGCTGGAAGTGACCTACAAGGGCAAGAATATCTCCGACGTGCTGGACATGAACATCGAGGAAGCCATTACGTTCTTCGAGAATCACGAGAGCATCTGCCGCAAGCTGGAAACGCTCTACGACGTCGGCTTGGGGTACATGAAGCTGGGGCAGGCATCGACGACCCTTTCCGGCGGCGAAGCGCAGCGCGTGAAGCTGGCGACGGAACTCAGCCGCCGCGCGACGGGCAAGACGCTTTATGTCTTGGACGAGCCGACGACCGGGCTGCACATGGCAGACGTGGACAAGCTCATCGGCGTCTTGCAGCGCCTGACCGAAACGGGCAACAGCGTGCTGGTGATCGAGCACAATCTGGATGTCATCAAGGTGGCGGACTACCTGATTGACCTCGGCCCGGAAGGCGGCGACAAAGGCGGCGAAATCGTCTGCGAAGGCACGCCGGAGGAAGTCGCCGCGTGCGAAAAGTCGTACACGGGGCAGTTCCTCAAGAAGATGCTGGGGAAACGCTGATTTCTGCCGCGCAATGCGGATGCCGTCAGCGCGAATCCGATTCCGAAGCGAATCACCATTTGAAAAATTGACGAGGCGGGTGTGCCTGCCATCAGCGGAGCGCACCCGCTTTCTGCGTGCGCAAAAATGCAACAATCCCGGAAATATGTTGAAATTCATCGAAAAACGCGATATAATGGAGCAAGTCAATCTGCCGGAAAGGGGTGAGCAGCTTGAAGAAACATGGAATCCGCGGCCTGCTGATACTGGCGCTGATTTGGGCGCTTATCGGCGCGGCATGGGCGGAGGAAATGCTGCCCGCCTCCATCCGCGAGGCGCAGTCCGCTGAAGAGGCGAACGCGCTGCTCATCCAGTCTGATACCGGCGAACGCTTGAATGTTGTGAGCGGGCAAGTCCGCCTGATTGTCCAGACGCGGCGCGACGACATGTTCTGCGCTGATTACTGGCGTTCGGGCGAGGAAAAAGGCGAATTTGACCTGACTGCGAAGGAAAACCGTTACGGCGCGCCTTATGCCTACTACATCGGCACCATGTGCACGCGTGCGGTGTACTCGATGGCGCTGTCCTACCTCGGCGTGGATATGCCCCCGGTGGATATGAGCGTCCTTGCCCAGCGGCGCACGCTGAATGAGCCGTACGACGAAATCACGGCGCTGGTGGATGGTTTGGCGCGGCGTGGATTGACCGAAGCGACATTTGATGAAATGATGGCGCAGTATCTCAACGATGAGCGATATTCGCCGCTATATATATATATGAAGCGGACGAACGGTGTGGGCCATGCGCTGCTGATTGTGGGGTATAATGCGGAGCGGAAGCGGTTTGTGGCGGTTGATCCGTCGCCGCGCGGATTTCAGGGGGATACGGTGCGGACGTATGAATTGTCGTTTGCGCAGAATCGCCAGCGGGTGATGCGCTGCCCGTACGCGAAGGACTTGGAAGGCGCAAAGGTCTTGCAGGTGTATCAGTGGTATTGGATAGGGGAAGGAACAGAAAAAGAATAGGCGCGGCACAAAGGGGCTAAACACGCGGAAAAAGGATGGAGAAGAAGCCGTCTCCATCGCGCAGAGGGGTCAAAAGGGGAATTTCGCACGTCCGCAGACGCGCACCCTAAGCCGCGCTATTACACCCTCGTTTGTCCTAAACACAGCCATGTAACCTTTTCTTCATGTTCCGCAACGTTCAAAGTAGCCTCTTCCGCAAATTGTATTCAAATTGTACACACCTGTACTTCAACTGTTTTTTTTGCATTTTCCAGCCGAAAACAGCCTATTTTTTACATTCATCACTTTTCTTTTTCTTATCCGTGATAAAATAGAAGCGTGAATACTTCTTATTGTGCAGTCGGACGTCAGGCAGTAGCAATTTGAAAGTTCCGTTTCTCCTTGCGCTTGTTTTGTCGAGTTTTTACTTCCATTTTTTTCTGCCGACTTTGAAGGAGGTCCTTTCCCGTGGATGATGCGAAACGCCCTGCGCCAGAAACCGTCAATTTCTCATCCTGCCGAATTGTGAGCGTCCGCGCTGTACCTGCCGCAAGCCCGAACTTCGAGCCGGTGTACTGCCTGATGACGTCGGAGGTGGACGGGTTCCCTATACCGCAGGCAATTCCGCTCATCCCGCTTGGCGAAGCGGTGCAGGGCGCACAGACAGCGCGAGCCGTTCAGCCCGCACAGCCCATGCCTTCCGTGTCGTCGTCCACTGCATCCGCCCGCCCGAAGCCGCCTCAGCTGCCCCTGCCGAAATCGCAAATCCCGACGCAGTGGGAGATTTCCAGTCTGCTGTCGTCTCTCG
>PPYE01662040.1_pt1 | contig 21941 bp, 26 predicted proteins | sample 1559881 | NCBI WGS metagenome assembly PPYE01 (sample SAMN08240022, study PRJNA423297) | Human gut metagenome, whole genome shotgun sequencing project.
GCCGAAAATACTTGTCTGGAGACGGACCGGGAAGATAGGTAACGCCAACACGAAGAGCGGACAGCTTAGGCTGTCCGCTCTTTGCTTTACAAAAAATCAGCAGCCATCATAGACAGCTACTGATATAGGTACTGACATCAAAGGAATCCAGGCTGCTGTCCTTCCGCAGGTACAGGGGATGGTGGGGATGTCCCTTTTTGGAGCGGGCACCGGCGGAATACCAACAGGCGCCCAAATCGTTCCCAATCTCCACCATGTCCCGCAGGCAGTCGGCCAGATAGCTGCGCTTCTCAATGATCGCGCCCCAGGCGGCCCAGACGGCAGGTGTGCCGGTTTTAGTCTGCTCCAGGGCCCAGCGGAAGGCCGCCATATTTTCCTGGTGCAGGGCGGGATTGCACACCTTCTCCATATCATCAGGGCGTGTAGCCCGCTGGGCGTATACATTGAACATGATAAAGCTGTCATAGCCATTGCCCAAAGCGATGCGCTCCACCGATTTCAGGGTGTTGTCTAGATCGTTGGGCGCGGCGGTGGAGGGATTGATGCCCACGCAGATCAGCGGACGGCTGCCCCGGATGCCCAGGATGTAACGGTAGTCGCAGTAGCGGTTGGGGACGTAGAGCCAGCGGTCCACGTCATAATCGGCCTGAGGCAGCAGAGCCTCCTCCAAGGCCAGGGAAAAGGACTGGATGTCCTGCTGGGCGGTGTCGCAGGTGGGAATATGCATATCAAAGACCTCCTGAGGAAGAACGGCTTGTGAGGCGCGTCGCTCCATGGTATACTCACCCTATCAGGATACAGGCAGGAGAAACAGAATGCAATACCGAAGTGTGAAAAAGGGAATCTTCCAGGCCAGACCCAATCGTTTTATCGCCGATGTAGAAGTAGACGGTGGGGTGGAAGTGGTCCATGTGAAAAATACCGGCCGCTGCCGGGAACTTTTAGTACCGGGAGCCACGGTCTATCTGGAGGAGAGCGGCAACCCGGCCCGCAAGACCAGATATGATCTGATCGCCGTGGAAAAGGGGCGGCTGCTGGTCAATATGGACGCTCAGGCCCCCAACAAGGTGTTTCAGGAGTGGGCGGAGGGGGGCGGCTTTCTGTCTGGCCTGACCCTCCTGCGGCCGGAGACCACCTGGGGCAGCTCCCGCTTCGACTTCTACTGGGAGGCGGGAGAGCGCCGGGGCTTTGTGGAGGTCAAAGGGGTCACCCTGGAGGAGAACGGCCACGCCCGCTTTCCCGATGCGCCCACGGAGCGTGGGGTCAAGCACCTGGAGGAGCTGATCCGCTGCCAGGCAGAGGGCTACGAGGCGGCTGTCTGCTTTGTGATCCAAATGGCGGGAATGAAGGATTTTGCCCCCAATGATGTGACCCATCCGGCCTTCGGTGCGGCGCTGCGGAAGGCCGCCGGGGCAGGTGTCCAGGTGCTGGCCCGGGGATGCAGCGTCACGCCGGATACGCTGACCATCGCGGAACCGGTAAAGGTATGCCTCTGAAATGAAAGTATTATATTAAAAACTTGCAAAAATGAATATTGTAAGTAGAAAAATTTCTGAATTATTTCCAAATGTGCAAGAACAATCTTGACGGATGCAGAAAAAGAGCATACACTGCATCCATCAAGCAGAGACGCTCGTTTCGCCGAGGAAGGCGAAGCGGGCGTTTTTGTTTTCAGGGAGGAATGAGTGTATGTATTCGTCAGTGAACACGATCTGGGTGCTGTTGGGCGCCGCGCTGGTCTTTTTCATGCAGGCCGGCTTTGCCATGTGTGAGGCGGGATTTACCCGGGCCAAAAACACGGGCAATATTTTGATGAAGAACCTGATGGACTTCTGCATCGGTACCCCTGTCTTCTGGCTGCTGGGCTTTGGTCTGATGTTCGGAAGCGCGGGGGCGTTGGTAGGTGGCTTTGATCCCTTCGTACGGGGCGACTATTCCGCCATCCTGCCGGAGGGGGTCCCCTTCTTCGCCTTCTTCATTTTCCAGACGGTGTTTTGCGCCACCGCCGCTACCATCGTATCGGGCGCTATGGCAGAGCGCACCAAGTTTATTTCCTACTGCATCTATTCTCTGTTGATCTCCGCTGTGGTCTATCCCATCTCCGGCCACTGGATCTGGGGCGGCGGCTGGCTGTCCCAGCTGGGCTTCCATGACTTTGCCGGCTCCACCGCGGTGCATATGGTGGGTGGCGTGGCCTCCCTCATCGGCGCCAAGATCCTGGGGCCCCGCATCGGCAAGTATGACAGGAACGGCAAGCCCCGGGCCATTCTGGGACACAACCTCTCCATCGCTGCGCTGGGTGTGTTTGTGCTGTGGTTCTGCTGGTTTGGGTTCAACGGCTGCTCCACCGTGTCCATGACCGGGGACGACACCCTGGTAGCTGCCGGCAGCATCTTCGTCACCACCAATATGTCGGCTGCTGTGGCCTGCGTGACCACCATGCTCTTTACCTGGATCCGCTTCAAGAAGCCGGACGTCTCCATGACCTTCAACGCCGCTCTGGGCGGCCTGGTGGCCATCACCGCCGGCTGTGACATGGTATCTGTGGAGGGTGCAGCCATCATCGGTATCTGTGCCGGCATCGTGCTTCCCCTGGCGGTGGAATTCTTTGATAAGATAGCCAAGATCGACGATCCTGTGGGCGCCATTTCGGTCCACGGTGTGTGCGGCGCTATGGGTACCCTGCTCACCGGCCTGCTGGCGGTGGACGGCGGCCTGTTCTACGGCGGCGGTCCCAAGTTCTTTCTCACCCAGTGCCTGGGCGTGGTCAGCGTCATTGCCTGGGTGGCGGTGACTATGGTGATCATCTTTATGGTGATCAAGCACACGGTGGGTCTGCGGGCCTCCGCTATTGAGGAGCTGGAGGGCCTGGACATCCACGAGCACTGCCTGCCTACCGCTTATGCTGACTTCAGTCAGTCCACCAGCATGACGGCGGTGGCCAAGGCGGACGCCTATCCGGAGCCCTATGTGGCTGGTGAGAGCCCGGTGCCCGTGCAGGTCCCCGAGCGTGCTCAGCCTGCGGAGCGCACCAAGCCGGAAGCCAAGCTGACCAATGTGACCATCATCTGCAACCAGTCCAGGTTTGAGGAGCTGAAGAGCGCCATGAACGGCATTGGTGTGACGGGCATGACGGTAACTCAGGTGCTGGGCTGCGGCATCCAGAAGGGCAAGACGGAGTATTACCGCGGCGTGCCCATGACCATGAATCTGCTGCCCAAGGTACAGGTGGAGATCGTGGTGTCCAAGGTGCCGGTGGCACAGGTGGTGGATACCGCCAAGCAGGTGCTCCATACCGGTGGGATCGGCGACGGCAAGATCTTCGTCTATGATGTGGAGGATGTGGTCAAGGTCCGTACCGGCGAACACGGATATGACGCCCTCCAGGGCGAGGAGTAATGAGACAGCCCCCCGGACTTGTCAAAGTCCGGGGGGCTGTGGTATATTGGTAGAAATCATCACAGGGAGGAATGGGCATGGAGTCGGCCTATCAAATCTTCGCCGCAGAAATCACGGCCAAAGGGAAGGGCTATCTGGTCATCCAGCACTGCCGGACCGGAGAGCTGGACGAACTGCTGTGCCGGGGCCGACAGGAACTGCTGAGCCTGGGTGCAACGGAACTGCTTGTGACCTCTCGGGACCCCAGTGCACCGTTGGAGGAGGGCTGTCTGGGAGAGTGCCGCCTGGAGTTTGTTCGCGATCTGCTGGAACTGCAGCGAGATCTGTCCCAGCTGCCCGGCCAGCCCCAGCGCCTCAGCCTGGAGCCCCTGACCCGGGAGCGGGGCGGGGCCTGGCTGGCCCTGCACAACGGATGCTTTTTTGAAATGCCCAATTCGGCTACTTACGGTCCCCGGGATCTGGACCGGGCACTGGAGGAGGGCCACCGCTGCGGGTTTGCGGTGGTCAACGGGGTGCCAGTCGGGGTGTATGAGCTGGACCTGACCCAGGAGGTGCCGGAGATCGAGGGCATTGCGCTGCAAAAGGATGTCCGTGGACAGGGCCTGGGGCGGGAATTGCTCTGGGGGACTATGGCTCTGTTGGCGGAGGCTGGATTTGACCGGTGTAAGCTGCTGGTGGCCAGCGACAATGAGAGCGCATTTTCCCTGTACCGCCGGACGGGCTTCAAGGCGGCGGGTATCCGGAGCAAGTGGTTTCGGATGCTGCCCAACTGAATGGCAAAAGCGGCCGCCGTGCATAGCACGGCGGCCGCTTTTATGCTGTCAGCGGTTGGCAGAGATCACCTGGTCCCACTGCTCCGCCGTCAGTGGCTGGGAGAGCCGCAGGGAGCAGGTGTGGCTGCCGTCGGTCCACAGAGCCAGCACATAGGACTGTTCTGCGTCCCCCTTCAGGGTGACGGCCAGGCCATCCAGGTCGTAGGAGGTCTGAGCGGCATAGGCGGTGTAATCGCCGGAGTTGTCTTCGGTCCCGGCGGATTTGCGGAAGAGAGCCCATTGGGAGTCACCCTCACAGCGAATTTGAGCCAAGGTATCACCGTAGGCGGTATAGGTGCTCTGCTCCACCAGGAAGGGCAGCGCCTTCAGGTCGGATACGGAGAATCCAACCAGATCCGAGAGGGCTTGGGCGGAGGACACTTCCTGGAGATTTGGGACCACAGTAATTGGGCCGGATGGGGTCTCCACAGGCTGGGGCGAGGTAATCCGAGGCAGGATCGAGATCCCTGCCAGCACTACGGCCAGACAGGCGGCGGTAGCAAGCGTACGCCGCAGAAGAAGCGGGTTGCGGGAGGAGGGGGCGGGCTGTCCGGCTGATTCCAACTGCTCCAGGATGCGGGACCGCATGGCATCGGTCACTACAAGGTGGGACATGATCTCGTCATACTTCCGGGCCAAAGTCATACGCCTCCTTCAAGATCTCTTTCAGCTGAATGCGGCCTCTGCGCAGATCGGAACGGATGGTGGACTCTTTCCGGCCCAGGATGGACGCGATCTGGGCGGTGGAGCAGCCCTCATGATAGAAAAGGTGGATGGCAGCCCGGGAATGTTGGGGAAGAGCCTTGACGGCCTCCCATACAAAGGAGAGGTCCTCCCGCTGTTCCGCGGCCAGCGTGTCCCGCAGCTCATCGGCGGAGCGAAGGCGGTTGTACTTCAACCGGTTTTTGCTCAGGTTGGCGGCCACTCGCAGCAGCCAGGCCTTTTCGTGCTGGGGACTCTCCAGCACAGGAGCGGTACGCAGAAATTGCAGCAGGGTGTCCTGGAGTACCTCCTCGGCGTCACTTTGATTGTGAAGGTAGGAATATGCCAGGCGTAGAATACTGTTGCCATAGGCGTCCAGCATCCGGGCAGCCTGAGCGTTGGCGGTTTGCCGGACGGCCTCCTCCTCCGGCTTCCGGGCAAAGAGCAGTCGAAGGGCGTGCAGGATATGGGCGCGCAGGCCGGGCCGTCTCAGGCGGCAAACAGCGGGCATTCCCATCGACTCCTCCCCCTTCTGTGGTAATGGAACGCTGGCGTCATGCCACGGATGCCACCAGTGTGAGCATAGCGTCCCGGCTCAGGCCGGCGGCGCTCTGAATGGCATAAGTATAGCCCTCCGTAGTCCAAACCGCAACCTTAACCGTGTCTCCGTCCCCCTTCAGGGTAACCTCTGTTCCGTGAGAGGAAAGGGTGTCCACCTGAGGATAGGCGGTATAGTCGCCGCTGATATCCTCCTGCCCCACCGCCTTGCGGATGGTGAGGTCATCTTCACAGAGGACCTGGATCATCTGATCGGGCAGCACAGAGATGTGCTCCGGGGTACAGCTGTCAGGCAGATTCAGAGAGAAACCAGCCTGATCCTGGGCCTCCGCCAGCGTGCCGCATTCCACAAAGGGATTGGGGATCTGAGCGGAGGGATCAGTCTGGATGGAGATGGTGCCGCTGTCGCCGGTGATGGCGTCCTCCTGGTTGCCCAGCAGGGCGTCAAAGAGGGCCAGGGGTACATAGGTAGTACCATTCACCGCATAGGGAGGGCAGCCCAGAGAGAAGGGGGCGCTCATACCCACCATATCTTCCAGACTGGTGGTAATCACATAGCGGTCCACCCCAAGGGTCACATCGGTGTGTACCTTGCCGGTGTCCATCCGGATCTGCTCTCCAGACCAGGTCACGGTGAAGCCCAGCTCTTCCGCCAGAGCACGGAGGGGAACCATCACGCTTCCCTGAATTTCGGTATCGGCGCCGTTGACCTGGATAGCATAGCCAGAGGGAGAGGCGGTCTCGTCCACAGCAACGGGAGCGGCCAGAACAGGCAGACAGAGGGAGCCGGCCAGGGCCAGGGACAGCAGAGTGGGAACAAGCTTTTTCATAGAAATCTTCCTTTCCGGTGAATTGCGGGAGAGGTTTTGCTCTCTCGTTGTGACACCCTAGATACAACTGGGCGAAAGGAAATGTTGCATGAAACGAAAAAATGTCCGCTGCGATAGGCAGCGGACATTTTGGAATATCAGAGTGTGAGCCGGATCTCATCGCCATCTTGGGTGTGGATATCCACCAGAGAGACGCCACGGCACTGTCGCCGCAGCCGCCGCGTCAGGCGGAATACCTCCGCACGCCGGTGAGGGGGAAGCGTCACATAGCGGCGGCAGGCCCACAGGGCAATGGTGAGCCCTGGTTTGCTCAGGATAAGCCAGGTGGGCAGAAGCAGGTGGAGGCGAAAGGCCTTGGTTTTGATGTGCAGACGCATTTATTCCACCACGACTTCCACCAGATCGCCATTGCTGCTCTCTACCTCCACCAGCTTTCCCAGTGCGCCGCCCTCAATGAGGGAGAGAAGGGCGTTCAGGTCCAGCTGACAGAGCCATTCGCTGCCCCGGAATTGAGGCAGGTCCAGGTTGAGCTGAGCGGCAATGCGGACCAATGCCAGGGGCAGATTGACATTGATTTTATCCCCCTCCCCTGTGTGGACCCGGACACGGAGGAACAGCTCCTCTGCGCTTTTCCGAGCCTCCGGGGGAACATACTGCACGTCGGTGCGCTGCCCTCGGATCAGCTCGTCCAGAGACAGGTGGAAGTAGTCGGATAGGGCGGTAAGGACGGAGAGATCGGGGACGCTCAGGTCATTTTCCCACTTGCTCACCGCCTGGGGAGAGACTCCCATCTGAGCGGCCAGTTCCTCCTGAGTCAGGCCGTCCCGCTTCCGAAGGGCGCTGATGCGCCCGCCGATGGTCTGGTTCATAGGTATCCTCTTTTCTGCGTGTGGTTTTCACAGGATGTATTATAGAGTGTTTCCGCAGAAAAGGGAAGGTAACGGCGGTTGGAACTTGCAACCAGCGGTAGAACAGCAGTACAACGAGCGGTTGAGAACGGTTAGGGTGTCTGCTCCCACCGGCAGCCACGGGCCTGCCCTGTGATGGTGCCCAGGCAGTCCAGGTGATCTTCCTCCGACACCTGAAGATCAGGATAAGCCAGACTGGGGGCCAGCAGCCGGGTGACGCCCCTGCGGCGGCAGAGCCGCCGGAGCAGGACTTCCTGATTATAGAGGTATATACCATATTCCTGCGCGGTAGGGGGGCGTTGGGCACACAACAGAACGGCGCCGGAGGGATAGACCGGTTCCATGCTGCCATCGCTGAGAAGCACGGCAAAGTCCGCCTCCCGAGCGGCGGCGTCAACCTCCGGGATCAGAATGGCCCGGACCGGCGGGGCATCGGTGGAGCCGGTGGTGTAGCAGAAGGTACGCTTCACCGATACGGTCCCGATGGATTTGACGCAGGCCGCACTCATCAGGGCCAACATGACCCCAGCAGTCCGCCGCCGTTGGGGCTCCAGCCGCCGCAGCGCCAGCAGCAGGCGGAGCTCCTCGGGGGAGAGCAGGACCACGCCGTCCTGGCTGTTGGCGGTGACGCAGCATTCCGGGGGCAGCTCGTCGTCCAGCAGATATCGGATGGGTACCCGCAGTACACGGGTGATCCGATCAATAGGCCCTATCGCCGGATTTTTCGTCTGTCCCGACAGAATTTTATTCAGCGTACCAAGAGGCACACCGGACAGACGGGAGATATCCTCCGACGTCAAGTGGCGCAGTTTTTTTACATAGGCCAGCTTTTCCACCATCAGAGACATGGGCGCACCTCCAGAGAACCCCCAACCGAATGCGGTCAAAACCTCCCGGTCAGTGGACAAAATAGTCTGTTGGCATTGACAATTTATGCAGAATACATTATATAGAATATGCAGAGGGACGAAAATACAAGATATAGACACAGAGGGGAGCGGATGTGGAAAATTACCGTAACAAACAGTATAATACCTTTTGATAGGGAAAAAGAGCGAAATATGTCGTGAAACCATGAAATCATAACCAAAAGCAGAGAAAATGAGGAGAGAGGAAACCATGAGTAATTGTCGTATAAAGTACCATGTATATCTGGACAGGGCTTCCCGCCCTCAGATGTATGGGATCCGGAGCCACAACGGAATCTGTGTCGGACGCATTTCCACCGACTTTCAGGAGGTCAACCGGCTGGCAGAATGCTGCAATAGTGCGGGGCTGTCTCCGGTCCATCTTGCTGATGTTGTGGAAGATTTTCGGCGCTCCTGAATGGGAGAAAATAGGTCCAGATACTTGACCGCCGCACTGGAATCAGGTAAACTGAGACCGGCAAACGGCAATCGAGTGAAGCAGAGTAAAAAGCCACCCGCCAGGGTGGCTTTTTCGTCGTGTTCAAAGGGGGAAAAGAAGCATGGAGCAAACACAGAAAAAATGCGCCCTGTTCCGCTTCTGGAAGCGGGAGCCGGTGCTGTGTATTGCCGCAGTGTGCGCGGCGGCCTCCATTTTACTCAATCCGCCGTCGGCGGACTATCTCAATTATATTGACTGGCGGGTGCTGAGCCTGCTGTTCTGTCTGATGGCGGTGGTGGCTGGCTTGCAGGAGTGCGGCGTGTTCGCGGTGCTGGCTCAGCGGCTGCTGGCCGGCGAACGGAGAATGCGGTTTGTGACCCTGGCACTGGTGCTGCTGCCCTTCTTTGTGTCCATGCTGGTGACCAACGATGTGGCCCTCATTACATTTGTGCCCTTTGCGGTGCTGGTGCTTGGACTGATTGGCAGAACGGAGCGGCTGATTTATATTGTGGTGCTCCAGACCATTGCCGCCAATCTGGGCAGCATGGCTACTCCGGTAGGCAACCCTCAGAATCTGTATATCTATGCCAACTATGAGCTGACCGCCGGTCAGTTCTTTGCCACCATGGTGCCCCTCACCCTGATTAGCCTGGTGGGGCTGGTCATTGCGGCCCTGTGTGTCAAGCCGGAGGGGATCCGGGTCACCTTTTCGGAAAAGGCCTCCATTCGCAGTCCTGGACGGTTGGGATTGATGGCAGGATTGTTTGTGCTGTGCCTGCTGTCGGTGTTCCGGGTGCTGCCCTATCCGGCCCTGCTGGCCGTGGTGGCGGCGGGTATGCTGATCTTTGACCGGCCTCTGTTCCGCAAGGTGGACTACGGCCTGCTGGCCACCTTCTTCTGCTTCTTCCTTTTTGCAGGCAATGTGGGAGCCTGTGCTCCCGTGCGGGAGGCGCTGACGGCGGTAATGGCGCAGAACACAGCTCTGGCCTCCGGCATTACCAGTCAGGTCATCAGCAACGTGCCGGCGGCGGTACTGCTGTCCAACTTTACCACCGACTGGCACGGGCTGCTCATCGGCACCAACATTGGCGGCCTTGGAACACCCATTGCATCTCTGGCCAGCCTGATCTCCATGAAGGCCTATCTCAAGTCCCCCGGCGCCCGGGCCGGCCGCTACCTGCTGGTGTTTACCCTGGCCAATGTGGCAGCCCTTGCCATTTTGACGGGCAGCGTGGTGCTGATGGGGCTGATTTTCCCCGGATAAGCGGATTTTGAACCCAATATAAGCGGATTATAGCTTGTATTTGATCAAAGAACATAGTATAATAATATACTGCTTCTTTTGCGTATTGCGGCGGGCCGGGGATCACCGGCAGCCTTGTTGGCCGGATCACCGGACCCGGCCCATATTCGATTAGAGAGGGTTCGGCATGACATGAATCGTACGTTGGAACATATCCTTCCCCGGGTGCAGAAGCCTGCACGCTATACCGGCGGCGAGTATAACGCGGTGGTGAAGGACCGGCGCCAAGTGGATGTGCGCTATGCACTCTGCTTCCCGGATACCTATGAGATCGGAATGTCCAATCTGGGTATGCGTATCCTTTATGGAGTTATGAACCAGATGGACGGCGTTTGGTGCGAGCGGGTGTTCGCACCCTGGGGCGATATGGAGGAGGAGATGCGCCGGGAGGGCATCCTGCTCTATGGCCTGGAGAGCGGCGACTCCATCGCAGACTTTGACCTGATTGGGTTCTCCCTGGGCTATGAGATGGCATATACCAATGTGCTTAATATGCTGGATCTGGCCGGACTGCCCCTGCGCTCCGAGGAGCGCTACGGACTGTCTCCCATTGTGATCGCCGGCGGTACCTGCGCCTACAATCCGGAGCCCCTGGCCCCCTTTGTGGACATCTTTGTGCTGGGCGAGGGCGAGGACGTGAGCGTAGAGATCATTCAGCTCTACCGCAAGGCCCGGGAGGAGTGCTGGAGCAAGGATGAATTCCTGGCTGCCGCTGCTCAGATCCCCGGCCTGTATGTGCCCTCCCTGTATGAGGTGTCCTACCGTCCTGACGGCACTCTGGAGCAGGTTGTTCCCCATGAGGGCGCCCCTGCGGTGGTGACCAAGCGGATTGTTCAGAACTTTGACGAGAGCCACTTCCCGGTGAAGACCATTGTGCCCTCCACCGAGATCGTCCATGACCGGGTGATGCTGGAGCTCTTCCGGGGCTGTATCCGGGGCTGCCGGTTCTGTCAGGCGGGCTATGCCTACCGGCCGGTCCGGTCCCGTGACCCGGAGATCCTGCTGAAGCAGGGCATTGAGGCTTGTAAGGACTCCGGCTATCAGGAGATGACGTTGTCCTCCCTGTCTACCAGCGATTACCGGCCTCTGGAGCACCTGTGCGACGGGCTGCTGGACTGGTGTGAGCCCAACCGGGTGTCCCTGTCCCTGCCCTCCCTGCGGGCGGATAACTTCTCTCTGGGACTGATGGAGCGGGTGCAGCACGTCCGTAAGTCGGGCCTTACCTTTGCCCCTGAGGCGGGCACCCAGCGCCTGCGGGACGCCATCAACAAGAACGTCACTGAGGAGGACCTGCTTCGGTCCTGCCGCACTGCCTTCTCCGGCGGCTGGTCCAGCGTAAAGCTCTACTTCATGCTGGGTCTGCCCACCGAAACTGACGAGGATGTGCTGGGTATTGCCGACCTGGCGGAGAAGGTCTACAAGACCTGGAAGGAGGTCACCCCCAACCCCAGGCGGGGTGTGACCATCACAGTGTCTACTGCCTGGTTTGTGCCCAAGCCCCACACCGCCTTCCAGTGGGAACCTCAGATCACCATGGAGGAGTATCAGCGGCGGGTCAAGCTGCTGCGGGAGCATATGCGGGGCCGGTCCATCAAGTACAACTGGCACGACTCCCAGACCAGCTTCCTGGAGGCGGTCTTTGCCCGGGGCGACCGGAAGGTGGCTGACGTCATTGAGACCGCCTGGCGGCAGGGCGCCAAGTTTGACGCCTGGAGCGAGTATTTTGACTTTGACCGCTGGCTGGCCGCCTTTGAGGCCTGCGGCGTGGACCCCGCTTTCTATGCCAACCGTACCCGTGAGAAGGACGAGCTGCTGCCCTGGGATGTGACCAGCGTGGGCGTGACCAAGAACTTCCTGTGGCGGGAGCGGGAGCGGGCCTATGAGGCTGTCATCACCCCCGACTGCCGGGTCCAGTGCACCGGCTGCGGTGCCAATAAGCTCTATCCGGGAGGAAAATGTGATGCATAGACTGGCATTTACCAAGGCGGACACCGCCAAATTCATTTCCCACCTGGATCTGATGCGTACCTTCCAGCGGTCCTTCCTGCGGGCGGGTATCCATATCAAGCATACCGAGGGCTTCAATCCCCACGCATTCGTTTCCATCCCCCTGCCCCTGTCGGTGGGCTACTCCAGCAGCTGTGAGGTGCTGGAATGTCAGGTGCTGGACACGCCTCTGGAGGAAGTTCCCCAGCGGATGAACGCCGCCCTGCCTGCCGGTATTACCGTCCAGCGGTGCTATGAGGGTGTGCGCCCGGTGAAGGAGCTGTACTACGTCAACTATATCGTCACCCTGGAATATGAGGCCGGGGCTCCCTTTGGGGCGGAATCCGCCATCCGGGGTCTGCTGAGTCGGGACAGCCTGGTGATGGAGAAAAAGAGCAAAAAGGCCAAGTCCGGCAAGGTGGAGGTGGATCTGATCCCCCTCATTGCCAAGGCTACCGTGGAGGAGCGGCGGGATACCATCGCGCTGGACCTGATCCTGAAGGCCCAGAATCCGGGCCTGAATCCCGAACTCATTGTGTCGGCCATCCGCACCTACTGTCCCGACGCTGCCCCCGATTATGCGGTGTTTCACCGCCGGGCGGTGCTGGATGAGAGATTCCAGAACTGGGAATAATTAAATCAAAAGGAAAACGGACTTTTCGCCTTTGGGCGGAAGGTCCGTTTTTGATGGGAAACGAGCGCTCATTTTTGAAGAATCGATAATTGACAAGGGCAGAGGGGAGGGCTACAATGAGGCCTGTTGTACCGGCAGGACTGTGCCGGTGTGGAAATCCCTGAAGCGAGGCGAGCGTAGCGATGAAAATACTGTGTCAATTCGGCGTTATTTTTGGGGTATGCTGGGTAAGCCAGATCCTGGAACAGCTGCTGCCCATTCCTTTCCCGGCCAGCGTAATCGGCATGGTGCTGCTTTTTGCGCTGTTGGCCACCGGCGTACTGAAGCTGGAGCACGTTCGGGAAAAGGCCGACTTTCTGTTGGCCAACATGGCCTTCTTTTTCCTGCCTGCCGGCGTCAGCGTTATGAACTACTTTGACGTGTTGAGCAGCGCACTGGTGCCTCTGCTGGTAATCTGCCTGGTGACCACAGTGCTGGTATTCGGCGCCACCGCCCTGAGTATCAAACTGACCCTGCGGCTGATGGGAAGGGGGAAGAACCATGGTTGAGTGGACCAATTCTCCCTTCTTTGGGGTGGCGCTTAGTGTACTGGCCTTTTGGATCGGGGTGAAGATCCAGAAAAAGACGGGCCTGGTGGTATGCAATCCGCTGCTCATCGGCGTGATTCTGGTGATCGGACTGCTGCTGGCTCTGGGGATTCCCTACGAGAATTACGACCAGGGAGGCAGTCTTATCAATCTCTTCCTCTCTCCTGCCACTGCCTGTCTGGCGGTGGCCATCTACAGCAAAGTTCAGCTGCTGAAGGAGAACTGGCTGCCCATTCTGGTAGGCTGCGTGGTGGGCTCCCTGGTGTCCATGGGGAGCATCCTGGGGCTGTGCCGCCTCTTTGGGCTGGATGATGCTATGACGGCCTCTCTGCTGCCCAAGTCGGTGACTACCCCCATTGCGGTCAGCGTGGCCCAGGCTCACGGCGGCATTCCCTCTATTACCGTGGTGGCGGTGATCCTCACCGGTATCCTGGGCAGCATCCTGGCCCCCCTGCTGATCCGCCTGTTCCGGGTGAAGGACCCCATTGCCGCGGGCCTGGCCATCGGGGCCTGCTCCCATGCGGTGGGTACTTCCAAGGCTCTGGAACTGGGCGAGACCGAAGGTGCCATGAGCGGTCTGGCCATCGGGGTATGCGGCCTTGTGACCGTGCTCTTTTCTCTGGTTCTGCTGTAAAAAAAGATCGGGCGCATTGCGCCCGATCTTTTTTTACAGATCGATGGGGTCCACATCAACGGGATGGGTCTTGCGGTACTCCTTGGTCCACTGGGACAGCTGGAAGATGGTCCACAGATCGGACACGCCGGCATACAGCAGTACGATGCCGATGACCCGGAAGAGGGCGGCCTCAGCCAGCAGGGGGTGGAACACCACAAAGATGCCCAGGCCGGCGGAAACCAGAGAGAGGATCAGGTTGATATTCCAATGGGAGTAATCCATCCGCTGCAGCTCCAGGGTGCGCTTGACGCTGAGCAGAGCGTCAATGGCGATATACAGGCCCAGGATCACAGGAATAACGCCCTGAATCAGCGGGGGATAGATGACCATGACAGCGCCGATGGCGGCAGCCACGATGCCCAGGAACAGTCCCAGGAAAGCGCTTCCCTTCCGGTCCTCGCTGCGGTAGAAGCCCACAATGGCAAAGATACCGTAGAGCAGCAGAATGGCGCCGAAGGCATAGCAGATGATATCCATGACAATGGTGGGCCACAGGATGAGTACGACGCCCAGAATCAGGTAGAGGATGGAGAGAAAGACAAAGCTGACCGTCATATTTTTCAGACGTTCTTTCATAATAAGACCACCTTTCTCCAGTGTTACAGGCTTGGGGCCTGCCAGCCCTTGCATACATCGATCCAGCCGACGCTGTTGGACAGCTGGGCCAGCTCGTCACAGTTGAGCCTGACGGCGGAAGCTGCGTTGCCGGCGGCGGGGTAGATGGTATCAAACCGCTGAAGGGAGATGTCCAGATAGGTGACGGTGTTGGGGTGGGTGATGCCAAAGGGACACACGCCGCCGATCTGATGGCCGGTAAAGGTTTCCACCTGCTCCGGAGTCAGCATAGTGGCCTTGTGATGGAACTGGGCCTTAAATTTGGCGTTGTCGATTTTGGCGTCACCGGCACAGACGATGAGCACCGCTCCGTTCTCATGAACGAAGGAAAGGGTTTTTGCAATGCGGGCGGGCTCGCAGCCTACGGCCTGGGCGGCCAGCTCCACAGTGGCACTGGACACGTCAAACTCCCGGATACGGTCCTCGTAGCCCCGCTGGCGCAGATAAGTGCGGCACACTTCAATGGACATTTTACTTGCCTTCTTTCTTGGCCTCAGCCTTGGCCAGGAACCGGTCAGCCTGAATGATGAAGCGCTGATGCTCTCCCTTGCCGATGGGACCGGCCTCGTCAAAGGCGGCCACGGTATAGGTGAGCTTGCGGCCCTCCACTGCGGTGACCTCCGCCTCGGCCCACACCTTCATACCCACAGGGGTGGCGGCGTCATGGCTGACGTTGAGCAGGGTACCTACGGTGCCCTGCCCCTCTTCCAGCTGGGCCTGCACCGCATTGACGGCGGCGTTCTCCATCAGGGCGATCATGGAAGGGGTGGCGAACACAGGGACCAGACCGCTGCCCACGGCGGCAGCTGTATTTTCAGGGGTGACCACAGTTTCGGCCCGGCCCTTCATACCTACAGTAATGGACATATGCGCGACTCCTTTTTTCTAAAATCAATTCGTGCGTGTACTATTTTACATCAATCCCCAGCATAAGGCAAGCAGAAAGCCGCACATTGCTGTGCGGCTTTCCGGAGATGAGATTTAGTTGGAGGCCAGCATGAGACGGGTCCACTCGGAGTCGTAGAGGGCCAGGGTCTCGGCGGGCAGGTTCTTGAAGCTCTCACACTTGGAGAGAATGCTCTCATCGGGGTAAGCGTAGGGATCACCGGACACCTCGGGGTCCAGCTCCTCACGGACGGAGAGCAGGGGGGAGGAGTACCAGATCTCCTCACAGTTCTTCAGACCAGCGGCGGTGGAGCACATATAGTTGATGAAGATCTCGGCGTTCTCCTTATTCTCGGCGTTCTTGGGGATGCACATGGCGTCCACATACAGGTTGGTGCCCTCCTCAGGCAGGCAGAAGGCCAGATCGGGGTTGATCTCCTGCATGGTCAGGAAGTCGCCGTAGTAGTAGGCGCCGATGGCGGCAGAGCCACCCTGCATCTTCTCAAAGATCTCGTCCATGACGTAGGACTGGACCAGGGGCTTCTGCTGGATGAGCAGGTCCACGGCCTCCTTAATCTGAGCCTCGTCGGTGGTGTTGTAGGAGTAGCCCAGGTACTTCAGAGCCACGCCGATGGCGTCGCGGGAGTTGTTGAACATGAGGATCTGACCGGCATAGTTCTCATCGAACATGGTGCCCCAGCTGGTGGGGGCCTCCTCCACCATGGTGGTGTTGTAGATGATGCCCAGCAGGCCCCACATATAGGGCACGCTGTACAGATTCTCCGGGTCATAGTCAGGGTTCTTGAGGGCAGGATCAATGTCCTCAAAATTGGGAATGTTGTCGAAGTTCAAAGGCTCCAGCATATCCTCTTCGATCATACGGGAGATCATATAGTCGGAAGGGATGACCACGTCGTAGCTGGCACCGTCGTTTTTGAGCATACCGTACATGGACTCGTTGCTCTCGAAGGTGTCGTACACGACCTCAATACCGGTCTCGGCGGTGAAGTCCTCCAGCACGGACTCGTCAATATAGACGCCCCAGTTGTAGACGTTGACGACGCCCTTGTCGGCGGCGCCAGGTTCGTTGGCATCACCGGAGTTGGTGCCACCGCAGCCGGCCAGAACCAGACTGAGGGAGAGTGCGGAGGCGGTCAGAAGTGCGAGAGACTTTTTCAATTTCTTTCTTTATCCCCTTTCGGAAATGATGATTATAACAGCCCGGAGGGCGTGTTACCAGACAGCGGGCTTACCGGCCCGGGTTGAGCTTGGCCTTCCGGCGGGCGGCAGCGTTCTCCTGGCGCACCTGTCGGATGTTGACGGTCAACAGCAATGCAAACACACAGATAAACATGAGGGTGGACAGGGCGTTGATCTCGGGAGTCACCGGCTTTTTCACCGCGGTGTAGATCTCCACCGCCAGAGTGGTGACGCCGGAGCCCTTGGTGAAGTAGCTGATCACAAAGTCGTCGATGGACATGGTGAAGGCGATGATCAGGCCGTTGAGCACGCCGGGCATGATCTCAGGCAGGATGACTTTGCGGAAGGCGTAGAAGCCGGAGGCGCCCAAGTCCTGGGCCGCCTCATATACGTTGGGGTCCAGCTGCCGCAGCCGGGGCATCACCGACAAGATCACATAGGGTGCGTTGAAGGTGATGTGGGCCAGAAGCAGGGTGCCGAAGCCGGTGCGCCAGCGGACACCCAGCCACTGGCTGAGGAAGCTGTCGTTAAACACACCGATGGCGAACACGAAGAGCAGCATCATGGACACGCCGGTGATGATGTCCGCGTTGGTCAGGGGAATGTTGTTGATGGACATACACACACTGCGGGAGCGGCGGCGCATACTGTAGAAGCCGATGGCGGCTGCGGTGCCCAGAATGGTGGCAATGAAGGCGGCCAGCACCGACAGGATAATGGTGGTCCGCAGGGCTCCCAGCAGGCGGGTGTTATGGAACAGCTCTACATACCAGTCCAGGGAGAAGCCGCCCCAAACCCGGTTGCTCTTGGTGGCGTTGAAGGAAAAGACGATGAGCAGGATGATGGGGGCGTATAGGAAAACATACACCAGCAGGGTAAATACCCGGGAGGGAATGCGATGCTTTCTCATAGCACAGCCACCCCCTCTTCACCTTCGCCGAAGCGGTTCATAATGGCCATCAGGATCAGCACGATCACCATCATCACCAGGGCGATGGCGGAGCCCAGGTGGGGGTTGTAGGCGTTGCCCAAAAACTGCATTTCGATCAGGTCGCCCAGCAGCAGGGTCTTGCCGCCGCCCAGCAGGCGGGACAGGGCGAAGGTGGACACCGAGGGAATGAACACCATGGTCACACCGGAGAGCACGCCGGGGAGGGACAGGGGGAAGATGACCTTCCGGAACACCATGGAGCTGCTGGCACCCAGGTCCTGGGCGGCCTCGATGACCTTGGGGTCGATCTTGTCGATGACCGAGAAGATGGGCAGCACCATAAAGGGCAGGAAGTTGTACACCATGCCCAGCACAATGGCGCCCTGGGTATTGATCATGTGGAAACAGGTCAGATTGGTGCCGAAGATGGCGTTCCACAGATCGAAAAAGCCGATGGCCGACAGGAACTGGTTGATGAGGCCGTTGTCGTCCAGGATGGACATCCAGGCGTAGGTCCGCAGCAGGAAGTTCATCCACATAGGCAGCATGATAAGCATCATGGCTACCTTGCGCACCATCAGCTTTTCCCGGGACAAAAAGTAGGCCAGGGGGTAGCCGATGAGGATGCAGATGGCGGTAGCCACAAAGGCCAGGACAAAGGAGTTGCGGAAGGCGGGGACGTAGGTCCCCATGTTGCTGAAGTTATCCAGGGTGACGCTGCCGTCCTGACCGGTAAAGGCAAACACCACCACCAGAATGAGGGGAGCCACCACGAAGATGGCCATCCATACCACATAGGGCGCGGCCAGCCACTTATTCTTCATCGTCGCTGTCCTCCTCCAGCCGGTCCTCGTTGAGCTCGTCATACTCGGAGGAGTAGGAGCTGTAGTCGCCGAAGGTGCCGGAGTATTGGCTCTTCTTCATGATATGGAAGCCGTCGGGGTCGATCTTCACCCCAATCTTTGCCCCCACAGGGGAGTAGTCGGTGGTCTGGATGAGCCACTTGAAGCCCCGGAAATCCACGATGATGTCGTAGTGGATGCCTTTGAAGGTGACCTCGGTGACGGTACCGGTGAGCTGGCCCTCGGCCTCGGGCACGATGTCGATGTCCTCGGGGCGGATGACTACGTCCACCGCCTCGCCGGGGGCAAAGCCCTTGTCCAGGCATTTGAACTTGCGGCCGTACATTCCAACCACATAGTCCTCGTGCATGATGCCGTCGATGATGTTGGACTCGCCGATGAAGTCAGCCACAAAGGCGTTCTTGGGCTCGTTATAGATGTCCTCGGGGGTGCCGATCTGCTGGATCTTGCCCTCGTTCATCACCACGATGGTGTCCGACATGGTGAGGGCCTCTTCCTGATCGTGGGTGACGTAGATAAAGGTAATGCCCACCTGCTGCTGGATGCGCTTGAGTTCGATCTGCATATCCTTGCGCAGCTTCAGGTCCAGGGCGCCCAGAGGCTCGTCCAGCAGCAGAACCTGGGGGCGGTTGACGATGGCCCGGGCAATGGCGACACGCTGCTGCTGGCCGCCGGAGAGAGAGTTCACCGACCGCTTGCCGTAGCCGGCCAGGTTGACCAGGGCCAGAGCCTCCTCCACCCGCTCCTTGATCTCGGACTCCGGGACCTTGATCATCTTTTTGGGGTCCTTGGGATCGGGCACTTTGTTGACCCGCAGACCAAAGGCCACGTTTTCAAAGATGTTCATGTGGGTGAACAGGGCGTATTTCTGAAAGACGGTGTTGACCTTCCGCTTGTGAGGGGGAACGTCATTAATCCTCACGCCGTCAAAATACACGTCGCCGGAGGTAGGCTTCTGAAAGCCGCCGATGATACGAAGCGTCGTGGTTTTGCCGCACCCGGAGGGACCGAGCAGCGTGAGGAACTCCTTGTCATTGATATAAAGGTTGATGTGGTCCAAAATGACGTCGTCGTCAAATTTCATGAAGCAATCCGACAGGCGGATCAGTTCCTTGGACATTTATCCTCCCCCATTTCTAAACGGTAGTAAAGGGCGTACCCAAACCGGCGGTTGGGTACGCCCTTATGACGAAACAAATATATATGGAATTGCGAAAAATGTCAATAATAAAACCGCTTTTTTTTCAGGGATTTTACGGCCGCTAACTTTGATGCCGAGTATGGTGGCAACAAAGTTATCAGAGGATTATCATATGAGGTGAATAAAAGGGACATAGGCAGCTCTTTTGCTGTTAAAACAGATTGAACGGCCTGGGACAAACAGGTATAATAGAAGCTGAAAAAACTTTTTTATGTGGCTGGAGCGGCAAAGATACGGGGGATGGTAACTGTGAAAGAATGCTATCATGATAAAAAACGGATTATTGCCTGTTTTGCCAGTGTGATGTGCGGAATACTCATCCTGACCGGCGTATGGTGGGGGAGCCACGCATGGACGTTCCGGGACTTGCTGGAGCGGTTGCCGGGTGCCGGAGACTGCGGAATGCAGTTTTATGTGAGCGATGAGGACGGAAAACGGGAGCGGAGGACCATTGACGATCCGCAGGACCGCGCGGCGGTACTGGCCGAGGTGGAACGGTTGGATTTTTCCAGGCCCAGGCTGTCAGACGATCTGTGGGACGCGGCGGAATATTATAGCTGCTTCTGGATAGAGATCTATGGGACGTCGTACCTTCTGGAGCTTCAGATCCCATTGGACGATCCGCAGCAGGCCCTTATCCGGGCCGACGGAAAGGCGTTCCATGTGGAGGGCGGCGAGGCGTTTTTGACGGCCCTGGAAGGCTGGTTGTACGAGTAGAGAGATGGAAACAAACAGTCTGCGGCGCCCTGACCGGGCGCCGCAGACGATTTTCTATTCTTATTCCCCAAAATATTCCTCCACAAAGTCCACGTGTTCCACCGTGAACACCTTACCTCTTAAATACTCCAGAAGCCCCGCGTCGGTGGGGAAGGTGAACTCCAGCTTGTAGGAGTACAGAGCCTGGAAGGAACGGCCGTACTGCTTGTTGTCCCGCTCCCGGCCGTACTTGCCGTCCCCCAGCAGAGGGTGACCGGCGGCGGCGAACTGGGCGCGAATCTGGTGGGTGCGTCCGGTCAAAAGCTCGCACTCCACCAGGGACAGCCCCCGGTTGACCTTTAAGGTCTTATATAAGGTAGCGGCGCTCTTGCCGCCGGGCACCGGCTTGTGGAACACCTTCACCTGGGCGCGGCTCTCATCCTTCAGCAGAAAGCCCTCCAGCTTGCCCTGAGGCGGGGCCATGCGCCCGTGGATGATGGCCAGGTAGAACTTGGCGATCTCCCGATCCTTGATTTTCTGGTTGAGGATCCGCAGGGTCTCGGCGTTCTTGGCCGCCATAACGATGCCGCCGGTGTTCCGGTCGATGCGGTTGCACAGGGCGGGGGTGAAGGAGTGCTCGTCCCGGGGATTCCACTCCTTCTTTTGATAAAGGTAGGCCTGGATGTGGGTAATGAGGGTGTTGACCTTCTCGTGCTCGTCGGCGTGGCACAGCAGGCCGGGCCGCTTGTTGAGGAGCATCAGGTTCTCATCCTCATATACGATGTCCAGCTTGGGCTTGAACACCGCCAGGAAAGCATTATCTTCCCGGGGCTGGTCAAAGAACTCATCGTTGATGTATAATTGCAGCAGGTCTCCCACCTGGAGCCGCACATCCCGGGCGGAGCCCTTGCCGTTGACCTTCACTCGCTTGAGGCGAATGTATTTCTGAGCCAGGGGAGCGGGGAGGAGAGGCAAGGTCTTGCCCAGCCACCGGTCCAGCCGCTGCCCGGCGTCATTTTTTCCAATGGTAAATTCCCTCATAGTGACCTCCAGTACGTCAGAGACGTATCTTTTAAGCAGTCCCTATTATACTGAACAGGCTGCCCCAGCGCAAGTGGGGCGGGGATTTGGCCTGAAAAAAGTGGTAGAAAAAAGTTGAAAAAAAGATTTGACAACCGGAAGTATTTTCGCTATAATATTCCGCGTACCGTTATGAGGAGGGTATTATGCGCTTTCATCTGAAGGAGATACTTCACGTACCGGGCGCGTCTCTGCCCTTTGAGTTCCAGTTGGACCTGTCGGACTTGGATTTCTATGGGGAGCGGCCCTTTGCCCATCCCATCGTGATCCATGGGACGGTACGCAATATGGCGGGTGCGCTTATGCTGGAAGGAAGCGCGGACACCACCCTGGAACTGGTGTGTGACCGCTGCCTGAAGCCCTTCCGTCAGGAGTTGCGTCTGCCCGTCAGCACTCTGCTGGCAGAGACCCTGGAGGATGAGGAGAACGACGAGATCGTGCTTCTGGAAGACGGCGCCGTGGATCTGGACGAGGTGTTCACCACGGCTTTGGTGCTGTCTATGGACTCCAAGCACGTCTGCGACCAGGACTGCAAAGGCCTGTGCGCCACTTGCGGCGCCAACCTGAACGAGGGCCCCTGCGGATGCAGAAAAGAGATCGATCCACGTTTGGCTGCACTTGCGCAGCTGTTGGATAAAGATGAGTAAGATTTGCCCGGCCAGGGCATGAACCTAAGGAGGTGTCATAGATGGCAGTCCCTAAGAGTAAAGTGTCCAAGCAGCGCCGGA
>PPYE01186648.1_pt1 | contig 21929 bp, 26 predicted proteins | sample 1559881 | NCBI WGS metagenome assembly PPYE01 (sample SAMN08240022, study PRJNA423297) | Human gut metagenome, whole genome shotgun sequencing project.
AATTTAGGAAAAACTGCTCGTTTTTATGCTGTAGGTAAATTTTATGTACCTGGAAGCTCTGGTGATTATTCAGGGCTTGCAATCGGCGGGACTGCATGGAGCAACATTGTTGGAGTACAGCATGTGAGTGCAACTGATTATAAACATTACTATACATTCCCCAAAGGCACATATTTAGTAAATATCAACCTTTTTGCAAATCTTGAAGCATCAACTTCAAATGTTCTGGGGGTGGCATTACATATCGAAGTAGATGATAAAATGATAGCGAATCCATGGTTTAGAATGATTGATTCATATCAAAGCATTTCTTATCCTGTTATCATCAGTGGAAGTAAGCTCAAAGTCACCATGTACTCAGGAAAGACAATTGAAATTGTAAATAATGCCAATCTTTCATATATTGATTTTATGAGATTGAATTAATCAACATACAATACTCCAATGGTAACAGCCCTATTAGCACAAGAACCGCCATCGAAATCATTACAAAATGCATAATAAGCTCCATTGTAGTACCCAACTGCTGTGATTCTAATATTTCCGTATAATGGGAATGCGCCCAAAATCTGATGACCGTTCTTTGAAGTATTTAAAAATACGTTTCCTGATGCATCTGTATTGACATTATAGATTACATATCTTGGACAAGTGTTTATCTTCGTGTTTAGTGTATTGATTCCCAATTTATCTTTCAAATAAGTGAACAGCTGTGAAAACGTTATTTTCTTTAATACGTTACCCTCGCCAACTATCAATGTGTCGCTTTCTGCCGGTGTTGCTTTTGAAGTCAGTGCCGACATTAATACTGTTTTTAATGATTCTGCCATAATATTTTACCTCTCTTTATTCTTTTACTCTCAGCATCGAGCCATCTGAAGTAGCAAGTGCTGAGCCATTGCCTGAATCCAATACGTACTGGACATTTCTAGCGTCAACAGCAATTAAAAATTTTGCTCCTGTCTGCACTATATTAGGGCTTATGCTTGCACCAGCAATATAGATATTCGCATCTGTCATACATATCACCCTTTCACTTTGATTTTATAATTATCTACCCACGTTTCGTCCGCAATTTTATACATGAATCTCAAACAATAGATTCCCGTTTTTTGTGGCTCAATTAGAGCATCTAGTGTATGTTCATTGATATTGCAATTCCCGGAATCTTCAACAGTCTCTGTTTCAGCATCTGTATCAACGAAAATCAATTCGTAATCCGCTGAAATGATGGAGAAAGGGATGTCTACACTGCATACCGGCTCTACTTTGCTTTTAAATCGGATTTTTTCTCCCAAATCCATTATTGTATTGCTATCTACGTATCTAATTGCCATGTCCTCTCTCCTTTCAGCATATTTTATGTCCGCTGAAACATTGCTTTACAATCTCTGCCGTCAGCTGGTTCAGATTCAACAATGAACTGTATTCAATGTTCTCTGATTCTGCCGTGTATCCTCGTGGCACGAGCTTTCCGGCAATTTCGTGCCCTGATATCAGAAACAGTACAGTGGCGGCATAAGCTGTTAAGCCGCCACTACTTTCTGCATAGACTTCTATGACGTACTGTCCATCTTTATCGGCAGGGACTATTGCGTCCCAGATTTCGAGATCCGTTCCCTCTCGTCTCTGGAACTCAATAGTGAACTCATTACACGAGCCATATACTCTTGTAATCATCAGTCATCAGTAACTGTTACGGAGATCACGTAAGTCTTGCCTGCATCGACCGGATTAGGCGTTACACTTGCGGCTGTGATCTTCGGCGGGTTCGGGTCATACTTGACAGTTCTGGTAATGGTTGTTGTCTTACCGGCACTGTCTTTCGCAACGATATTAATTGTATTTGTTCCTGCGGACAATGTGACCGTAGTGCTGAATGCTCCGTTGCTATCAACCGTTACAGATGCACCGTTGACCGTTACCGTAACAGGAGATGAGGTTGCATCATTGGTTGTACCAGATACAGTGATCGTGCTCTTGTTGGTAACGTATCCATCAGACGGAGAGGTTACGCTCAGTGTCGGTGGAACGGTGTCAATCTTGAACGTTACAGATTTCTGAGAAGCAGCATTTCCATCGTAGTCGGATGCGTCAAACCTAATGGTATGAGAACCGTCGGTAAGCGCTGTTGCCGGTGTGTACGAACAATTGTAGCCACCGGTTACAGCGGTCTTTGTAATGCCGTCAGTAATCTTACTTCCGGAATCGATTGTGATACCGATAGTAGACGGATTAACACCAGAATCATCATCTGTGACGCTCCATGTGATAGTCGGTTTGTTATTGGTAAGTGTTGCGGATGCAGTTGGATTGGTGACCGTGATTACCGGTGCAACCTTTTCTTTAACGGTTAATCTCAGTGAACTACCGATTGCGGAATCTGTCGCATCTTTGGTGGTCACGTTTCCAGCGTCGTCCGTTGCCTTGATTGTTATTCCGTAATAATGTCCACTCTGGCTGTAACTAGACCTACTTGGTGCTGTTGCTGTGGTTTCATATTTACCCGTATTACTGTTATAAGTAAGGGTATAAGTCTGACCATTTACAATGGCTTGTACTTGCTTTACTGACATTTATGTACCTCCATTTCATAATTCATTCTATATTTAACTTTTCGCAAAGTTTATTAATAAGTTTCTCTTGTTGGTCAATTTTCTTTTTCTGTGCTTTTAGCATTGCAAACATAGCCGGAATCATGATACGTTCGTTCCAATTCTCAGCTTTGCCATCTATGTGGTCAACTGCCAAAGGAAAATACTTGTCCACATCTTCTGCACGGAACATCGGAAATTCAACTCCAACACGCTCATCATGTTCTTCAAGATATCCGTCTTTGTACTGCGCCATTATCGGTTCAATGTTATATAGATTCTCGATGAATTCTTCAGATAATGAACTCCCAAGGACCTTGTAGCGTTCGGATGACGAGCTATATTTTCCGAGCTTATAGGAATTGATGTCTATGTATGCGTTGTATCCGGTCGTAACTGTAGGGCAATCGTATACTCGAATTCCTCCTCGACATGCTAATTCTTTTTGAAATTCCGCATAGAAAAATTCACCTGTAGCAAGAGTTTCCTTTACCGTAAATACGTCTGAAATTTTTAACATATCCGGTAGTAAAGTTCCGCCGTAGCAATTAAGTTCACTAAAAGAGCCGTAGCTTGCATCAATGCTTAATCCATCGCTCCAATCAATCGACCATAATTCCAGCTCGGTTATTTCATCTACTGTATTATCAAAATATTTTGCCACGTTGACAGGGAATATTCCATCGCTTGAAAACTGTACACCTGTATATTTCATGTACTTTGAATTTTCTTCGTAGCTTGTAAATACAGCATATCCAGAGCGATCAATTAATCCTTTAGCAGCATTATTGGCATCTTTAATTTTCAGATAACCGTTTCCATTCTTTTCGCCGCCCAACGTCAATTCACCGCCAAGTGCCGCACTGAAACTGATATACAGTTGGCCATTCTTGTAGTACAGGCCTTTCCATGCACCATCATTTGATAGTATTTCTACGATTTGCGATTGTGTTAGATTGTCCACATCAATCACTACCGCCACGCTTTGCATATCCATCAATGTTGTAGTTCCACCGGATGCATATAATTTACATCTAACATTCGTCACATCTCTAGGAATACCAATGGTTGAGCCATTGGAACTTGCTACTGTCTGACCCGAACTATTTGTTAAAATAGAATACATATAGTGTGTTACTGTATCCTCATCGGTCGAACTAGCATAAATGGTATTCCAAATACTTCCATCAACAGTTTCTTCAACGATAAATCTGCCTTTATAAGGTACTCTAGTGGCTGAATCACCATCACGATAATACGCTTTAAAGGTTATAAAGTTTGGACTAATCACCTTGTCAGAGCCACGTTTCAGAACGTTGCATGATGGCTCAATGATATAAGTTCTTCCTGGCTTGCCATCAGCCCCCGGCTTTCCGTCCGCTCCTGGTTTACCATCGGCTCCGGGATCACCCTTAATCTTACTCCACATATATTTCGTTGAGTCGGTAGAATCCTCTTTGACGGTATCAGTATACTGACCAATATACAGCTTGTTGGTTCCATCAGAAACAGAAAAACCAGTCTTGCCATCAGCACTGTTTGCATAAGCAATGTGTAGATAATACGTCTTTCCGTCTGTGCCGTTCGTTCCAGCAATACCATCTTTACCGTCAGAGCCTTCGAATTTTGACCACGTGTATTTCTTTGGGTCTGTGCTGTCATTCGGTTCGTAATCTACATAAGTGCCGATATATGTCGATGGAGTCTCAGCCATCTGGCTGGATGATGTCGGATTCGCTACAGAACTGTATTTGATATGAAAGTACGATGTCTTGCCATCTACTCCATTTGTTCCATCTTTACCGTCTTTGCCCGGAATTCCTTGTTCGCCTTTTTCGCCTTGAAGTCCGTTTAAACCATTGACTCCATTCTTTCCGGCTTTGAGCTTGGCGATTGTGAATCTCCTTGTGATGGACAAGGTTTGCAGGTAAGTGGCTTTAATATCCACCCAGCCATTGTCGGCACTCAAACCTGTGACTGTATAGGTGTGCGTATCGACATCCCAAGAGCCGGTCACGCTGTCGGATTTCGTAATCGTGTAACTGCAATCATTGGTTACATCCTGTGCGCCGTACATAACTTTCGCTGTAGTTGTGACCGTTGGAAATACCGGAATATTACCGTCTGCATCAGATGTGATCGTCTGCATATCGTTTGACAACTGGAATGTCATGTTCTTAGCAGATGCAATATTCTCATCCATAGATGCTAGCTTTTTAGATAGTGGCATTCCTCCGATAGTCAGCATATCAGGATCCATATATACAGACTTTTTGTCCATGTCAACTTCGAATATAGTTTTTCCGTCAGAATCTTTTACTGTCAATGCCCCGGCATTAATCCATTTTGCATTGACACCAATTACGTTTAGTATTGCAGCGATCATAGTGCCATCGACCAGCCAGCCAGAATTCCAGGTCTTTCCGCCATCTGTTGACATTCCCCAGCCTGCTGCACTAAATTTCACTACGATCGTAGCTTCGGACAATTCGGGTTTATCGCAAAAATAAAGAATGGTACTTCCATCTTCCATTGTTTCATGGATTGGAAAAAGACCATTCTTTGTTTTCATCGCTTCCTGCAGATTGTCAAATGCAGTATCCCACTCTGTTTTCTGTCTTTTGAGATTTGCTCGCAGTTCCTTATAGACTTGTGTAGCCTGGCTGTATCGTGTGCTTGAAAGTCGTGTAGGTGCTTCAGCTCCAGATATCAGATTTTGTGATGTGTGAGCCGTATACTCTACATTTGTGAAGATTGTTTTGTGGTACCGTTTTTTTGCATCGATCACAAGGCCAAGGTCACCCGCTTCCCGTGCGGGATCTGCAGGTGTGCTAACTGACATCGGGCGAAACTGTATTCCATTTAAACGTTCACCCAGATATGCCGCTACTGTCGCGCCACTGCCACTCTGGATCAGCTTGTTTCCGGAAATCTCCAAAATATAACCTTCTGCGCCAGATTGGTAAGTTATTTCCTCTGTGCTATCTCCATCTTCCTCATTCACTCGAATCCCAGTGATCACTACATCGTCTGTCTGTATCGTTGATCCCGTTAAAAGATCACTGATCTTTAGAATCTCATCAGAATTATCAGCATCTATTATATTTGAATTACCGTTTTTTAACGGTATTTCTATGGCCGTACCGATTTCCTGGCCTTCCGAATCTAATATCGCATTTCCAGCAATATCAGCCCAGATTGTATCTTCCTTTCGGACCCAGGTCGCTTCCAAGAGATCTGTGTTGTACCACCGCGCGGACAATTTTCCGAATCGATCAATCCTGAAGAACTTACATGCAATCTGGCCTACCCACTGCAATACCTGTCGGAAAGTCAATGCAGAGTCATCTGGTCGGTTCTGTACAATAAAATTATTGTTGTCAAAAGCTGCTGTATCTGATGCCAGGGTAACTCCGCAGCAACTGCAGGCATCCCTTACTATGGTTCCAAGAGTAGCCGGATATACAAGTTTACTAAGCGAATACGGCTGATCAAACTTGGTCATATCATCAAAAGCCTTTACAGATATCGAATTGCCAGACTCTTCCCCTGGTTCTGCCGTGAATTTACCTTTATCTAGCCACTCAACAGCCCCATTCAATAATTCCAACCCTACTTGCACAGTTATTACGGCACCGTTGAAGTCATGCTCATCAAATCTTCCATCAATATTGTTTATCTTCAGTGTTAACTGCTGTGCTATCGCCGCGCCAAGGTCGAAGCTGCTTGTGTTTGAAGTACCATCAGATATCTGAAATGTATAGATATCCAGATCTTCCACAGTGTCGTTGCTTCCGTCTGGGAAATCAATGATCGCTTTGTGGTGAAATATTCCTTTTTCTTTTAAAGCTTCTTTGTAAGCTGCAGTTGTCTTTATCATCCTGTCACCTCTGAATAATATCTACAGATACAGATCTGTACCAATACAAGCCATCTCCAATATCTCCTAAATGTTCTTTGCTCAGCGTACCTCGGTAGCTTTGTATCGTGATATCAATTCCATCATCACGAAATGAGAACGGAAAGAATCCTGGAACCAAAGTATTTTTAATCGTTTTCACCTGTGCTTCTGTCAGAAATTCCCATTTTATACTTAAATTTTTCTTCTGTGCAACTACTGCTCCAACCATTAATCCTGCCAATGTACGACCGGTATCAGATGTCCATATGATCTCATCATTTACGCTCAATGATGTTGGTGCCGGAAGCGTAGTGCTCCCGGACCATAATATTTTCTTTGCCATATCACTTCACCTCCACTGAGTTGTATCTGATGTCCATGGCTGTTTTTGCTTCCTGTGTTGCTTTTGCAATCTGTGTGGAGTCCAAGTAGAATCCCATATCGGTCAATGCTGCAACAATCCGCATCACAGCACGATTTATAATTGATTCCAGTTCTGCTTTGCTTACGCCAGTTCCGCCTGCTGCCAGAGCTGCTTCAATTGCCATCTTTTTCAGTTTGTCTTCCGGTGCCACGACCTCTCCCTGATGCAGGTTGTCGCCAATCATGGCCAACTGCGGAGTATTCGGCTTCACATAACCGCCATTCGCCAGATGCGGAATAGTCGGAACTCTAGGAAGAGACATTCCATAATGGCCATAATGTCTTGTTCCAGTGATAGGGTTGGTAAAATCATAGCTGAAAGAAAATGCGTTTTCTATCGCAGACAGTCCGGAATTGAGTTTGTGCATTAAATTATTAATTATGTCAATCACGGCATTCAGCGGAGTCTTTGCCAATGTCACAAGGGAATCGAAAATTCCCTTAAAGATATCTTTAATTCCGGACCACGCCTGCTTCCAATTTCCATGAAATGTACCTTTTATGAAAGTTATGATTCCATTAAAAATCGTCTTGGCGTCTCCCCAAATACGCTTCACGGATTCCAAAAATGTATTCAGGACTGTTCCCAACAGACCAAAGCTCTGCGACCAGTCTGTCCGAAAGATTCCCTTCACATAATCAATGAATGGCTGGAAGATGTATTTCTTCGCAAAGTCAAAGATTGATGTTGCAATTGTCTTGAATCCCTGTAAGATTTCTTCAATTCCCTGCCAGCATTTCGAGAAATCATTTGTAAATACACCGGTACAGAAATCAATGAAACCACCCAGAATATCTGTAATCCCCTTAATCACATCACCTGCAACTGCCAGAAGATCTAAAATAAGCTCTCCAAGGCCTCCAATGATCGGTCCAAGAACCGGCATTACATTGTTAACTATCCATTCGATACATGGAACCAGTGCTGTTTCCCATAATGCTTTTAGATTCTCAAATACTTTACCAAGCAATTCAAGAATTCCATCCAGTGCCGGCTGAACATGTTCCTTCCATACAGAGCTGAATTTATCTGATATATAGTCCAGATATGGTGAAAGATATGTATTATAAGCCTCAAGGAATGTTCCAAGGATATCCGATATGCCTTGTGTGATGGAGTCAACAAAGGGTTTGAAATACTGATCATAAACTGAATTGATTTTGTCGAATGTATCAGTAAAACTCTGTGAAAGAGCATCAAACGTAACTCTCCAACGTCCAAGCATGTTCTCCAGTGTTTCGGAGATCTTGTCTGTATTCTGGATGACCGGAACAGTAAAAAGTGATACAAAATCTCTTTTGAATTTAACTGCCAAATCTGCAGCTCCAAGAAATCCATCTGCAAATACCTGGATGATATCTGCAGTGATTGCCTTGGCATCATCTCCTGAAAAAACATCAAAGATATCTGCCAGCGCAACGCTGAAATCTCCTGAGAGTTTCGCAATCTCACCTGTCGCATCAAATAATGAAACAATGCGCTTTTTGATATAACCTTTGCTCTTTGCAAGGTATTTATCAACGCCTCCAACAAGATTGTCTGCCAGCGTAAGCCCGATTCTGGCCGTAGAACCAGTAATCTTGCCAAAAGCAAGAGCGATATTATTTGCGCATCGATTTGCCGCATTTACAACTGCTGTATCCGTGAAGATCTCTTTCAGATTTTTACCAATATTCTTTACAGATTTATTGATGGAATCTATCTTTTTCTGAGAATCGCCAAATCCAATTTCAAAACCCTTCTTGAACAGTTTTGCAAGTTCCTGGCAACGTTTCTGCAGAGCAGATAACTTTTCATCTGTCTTATCGATGACTGTATCGCCATCAGCAAGCTTTCCATAATCAACTCCATTCCCTGCCGTTCCTGTACTGCCTGTCGATGGTGAAGTTCCTGAAGATGATGTACTGGACTGCGAATCAAGTTTGTTGATCTGGTCGAATCCCATAAGGGATTTCATTTTCTTTGCTGCATTCTGTGCTGCCTTGCCAGCTTTATTGGTATTGTTAGTCAGATTAGAAGCTGCATCAGAAGCACCGTTAAGGCTGTCACCTGCATCTGCTGCAGAAGCAGCTATCTCTGATACACCATTACTGCCGCCATTGCTGGCTTTATTCCCTGTAATCAGTTCCGTAAATGCTTTAAATGCATTCGCCAGCGTAGCAAGTTTACCGATTGCAATGTTGATCACCTTGATTACCGGGGTAAACAGATTGATCAGTCCCTGTCCAATCGTAGCCATGAGTGATTGCGTCTGCAGGCTCAGAATCCTGCACTGGTTGGCCCACGAATCAGACGTACGGGCAAAATCGCCCTGTGCTGCAGACAGCTGGTCCTGAACGAACTGATATCGTAGAGCTACTTTTTCCGCCTCAGTCATTGCCGAGGTTGTTTTACCAAAGCCATTTGCCATGGCATAGGAATCAAGAGCCGTTTGTGTCATTACGACACCGAGATCTTTCAGCGATTCCGTCTCACCAGTAAAGACCGATTTCAGCTTTGTATAAGCCTCATCCTGCGATAAATTGTAAAAAGATGCTACATCACCAGCCAGACCAGTCAATGTTGTTCCCATGTCATAGGCTTGTTTTTCGGAAAATCCAAAGGCTTTTGCCATGGCACCGAATGTACCAGTATACTGTTTTGCCATGGTCTCTGACAGACCAAAGCTCTGTGCGGCGCTCTTTGCAAATTCATCGACCTGTGCGGTCATCTTCGGAAAGGTAACATCTACAACGTTCTGAACTTCCGCAAGATCAGAACCCAGTTCCAGGCACTGTTTTCCGAAATCAACCAGTTTTTTTATGCCAAAAGCCGCCGCAAGTGCCGCTCCTGCTTTTTTCGCCATGCCGGTTATCCCGGTCATCTGACTTTCGAACTGATTTTTATTTACAACCAGATCAAGACCGATCTGTCCAACGCTTGTTGCTGACATATATACCACCTGCCTCTGTCACGAGGACATCGGCACAGCGGCACTACTTGTCCTGGTTTATCTTTATTTCAAATTCTTTCTTGCAGTGTCTTGCCTGACACTTAAAAAAGACACCCCGGCATCTCGCATCCGGGGCATACTGTACTTTCTGCTCATGTCCGCAAAAAGGGCATTTTACTTTTAATCTTTCAATTTTTAATCACCTCCAAGACCTGCCATGCGTAAAAATGCTATCTTCATAGCATCAAGCTGAGCTTCCATCTGTTCTTTTGATGTATGATTTTTAATAAATTCTGCATGTCTTGATTTCCATTCATTGCGGATCCGATGCTGTTCTGGTGTAAAATTCTCCAGATATTCTTTCCGGTCTTCCGCACGAACAGAAACAATCCTTCCGAGAGCTGTATCCGGAGCAATACCTATAAGCATCTGTTTGAACTCCTCCCAAGACATCTCATGAATTTCCTTTGACAATCGCAGGCCATACTGTGACTGAAAAGAAGATACAATCAGATCATAATCCTCTATCAGATCATAGTATGGATCTGTTACTCCCCCTCTGTTTCATCCTCTTCGCCCGTGATAAGCTTCTGGGCCTCTTCCACAAGTACTGTCAGATCTTTAAAGCTGAGTTTAAGCTTCTCAATCTTCTTCTGGCTTTCTTTGGGAAACATCAGATCATACAGATCAAGAATATCTTTTGGAGTTCCTTCAGCTTCCTGCATCTCTCCATATTTTCCCATAAGCTTCAGCATTGTAGCTGCATCCGCATTTACTTCCAGACTTTCATCTTTGATAACCAGAAACGGATTTCCATCCATTTCCAGTTTATCAGTAATATTTACAATCTTTGCCATTTTTAATCTCCTTTTCGTCCATGAGTACGGCTTACGCTGCCGGTGTTACAGTAGGTTTGCCATTGCTGATTACATCAAATTCAAGACCTGCAACGTTTGTGGAGTCACCGCCACCGTTGTTCTTGATATCAATAACAGCATTTTCCCATGAAACAGTAGTGCCGTCTGGGAACTCCCATTCAAAATATGCCTCTGCATCATGTCCGTTTTTGTATGCTTTACCGGCAACAAAATCATTGCCAGTGTCACCGATATTTCTTTTGCCACTCAGTGTGATAGTTACTGCTTTGGCTGTCATTAACGCTCTCTGCCATCCCTCAGTGTCCATTGGAGTCCAAGTCTCTACACCATTTGAAAATGAAACTGAAAATGTTTCCAGATCTGCAACTGTTGTAGCAGATTCTTTGGCAGCTCCAAGCTTGAATTTATTATCTAAAACTGGAAATACATTGGTTTTCCCGGCAAACTTCTGAAGATTCATCTTCATGCTTTATTACCTTCTTTCTTCTCATAAATAAAATTTCCTTCAATCACCATTTCATAGATGCCGGCATCATCTGTACCAACATCCTGGACTGGATAAAGGGGTTGAAAAAACTTAATCGTTTCATTGTTTACAATTGCATCTCTCATAGTTCTTAACTTCTCAAGCAGCTCCACAGCAGCTTTTTCGGTCTCCCGTGGGGATTTGTTCCAATGGACAAGCAAAGTTACGTATTTCTCGCCGTAGCCTTCCAGAGAAGGACCTCCGAGAGCTGTGTGGTATACGTTCTGATGCTTGCTGTTGTATACCCCAACAGACTTATCTTCCTTGTCTGGAAGTTTTCCCATATACACGTGTTCCGCAATGCCAAGAGAATCGATATAATCTCTTACGTCTGCTAACATCATACGCCCGTCAACCTCCTATAGATTTCTTTGAATGCCTTAGCCGCGAAATCAGCTTCTTTACCACCCGGAAGCCAGTCTGTATACCATTTGCCACGTGCATTCGGATTCTCCCCTGTCTGGAAATGATATTCCGGATGAAAATACAGTCGGCGGGCATATGGTGTACTGGATACGATTGATACTTTTCCATGCTTGCTTTCTGACTTATCCAGGAATGTGCTTTCATTCTGTAGTGTTCCGGTATCTCGTGGAAATACCTGTTCCTGCACAACGTCTGTATGAAGTGCTTCTGCGGTCTGCTCTAAAGCAGTTATTTGTGCATCTGTCAGCTGTCGGATCTTTGGCAGATTCAGTTTTATCACTGAATTCACTTTGATCAGATTGCTCATACCAGCATCACCTCAGTATAATTCACAGTTCCATCCGGATTCCTTGCTTTTGTTCCCTGTTCGATCCGTCTCTTCGCTCCGAAGATCAGAGCAGATCCACCAGAGATAACCGGCAGATCTGGACAGATGTCACCCGGAAACAACGCTGTGCCGGTAATCTGTATCAATTTCTTCTCTGCTGTCAGAACTGTTCTTGCTTTATCCTGGTAATTGCATTTTCCGGAATACTCTATGGCCTTAAGTGGTTCTCCGTACTCGTTCAAACCTTCTCTCTCAAAGCTACAGGTGATATCTGTCTTGCAGAGCCTTTTAGGGACTAAACATGGATATCTCATGTGATCACCTCGCTAACATGCAACATAATCCAGTCTGTTGTAACAGTGCGTATACATCTCGTTTCATGGCTACACCTTTATCCATGAAGACATTCCAACTGCTACCGAATTGAGCAGACACTCCATTGATACTGTACGAAGACAGCACACTGTTGATCTCATCCGCATTCTCATACTCAAAATCTGCCTGCATGCATACGACTTCCCGGATGATTTCCTGCTGGAATTCTGTAAGGGAAGAAAATCCCCGGCCTACAATTCGATTGTAGGTCAGGGAATCAATATGTCTGGATGCCTGTTTGAGGGCTCTTTCCAGTTCATCTTCCGGGATAACAGAACCATCGTATGTGTCAGTGTAATAATCCGGTGTTACATATGATCTGTAAGCCATGTGTCCACCTCTTTATTTACTTTTTACTGTTTTACGAGCGGTCGTTTTCTCTTCTGATTCTGATGATGCATCCTCCTCTGATGATGCGATCATTTCCTTTAATCTCTCGTTTTCTTCCTGAAGCTTCATGTAATCTTCATATGGAACAGTCTTGCCCTTTCCATATGCAATCACTTTTCCGTCTTCAAAGATATCGTATCCCTGAGACTGATATGTATCCTTTTCAGCCTCAGAGATAGTGTATACCTTATTTCCCTTTTCGGCAGTCATCTTATTCACCTGCCTTATTTACAGCGATACCACATGCTTTGTTCTCGATCAGGAACGTATCTGTGTAATATCTGTTCTGATATACGTATTTATCCGCTGTACGGGAGTCACTTCCCGGAGTGAACAGTTTCATGTACGCATATTTATCACGGCTAATCACACAAGATGGATGAACCAGAATCATATTGATCTGCTTGGCAGCTGCATCCGGCACACATCCATCCGTGAAGTTATATTTGTCTTTAAAACGCGCAGACGGCACAGTCTTGATTGTAACATCATCCAGACCGTGTACCCTGCGATCGATCACACCTGCAGCTCCAACAGACATGGTTCTTGTGATTCCATCTGCTTCCTTCAGTAACTTCTGTACAGCAGATGTAAGATACAGGATACGTCCTTCCTGGGGCACAGAATCATCATCCATTTTTGCCATCCATTCATCGAAATATTCCAGAATGGTTGCCGTGTCGAGTGCTGTAGTATCAACAATCGCACCTTTGCTCTTTCCTTTATATGTTTCAGCTTCTTTTACCAGCTTGGAGAAACGATAGCTGTCTTTTTCCGGAATCGCCTGCTCTTCTTCAAAGACGTTCTGGATATTTGCAATTTCAGTAACCAGATTAGTCTCATCAATATCCATTGGATCAATCGCGATCTCAATGTCTCTGTCGTGTTCCAGTTTCTTCGGCTCCCAGTCATTAGAGATGGTTCCGGTATTGAATCCCATAGTTCCTCTGTTATGGTCTTTATATCCAGATACTGTCAGACGTGGAATTTTAATTGTCTGTGCGTTCATGAATTTGATCCCCTGATTTGAAAGAGTCAGATCATAGGATACCATCTCTCTCGAATACTTCTGTGCCAGTTCTCTTGTAAAGAGTTCTGCATAATCAAATGTTGACATTCTTTATACCTCTTTTCCTTATTTTTTATTTCCAAAAATTGCAGCCAGCTGATCATTCTGGTTAGCCTGCTGCTGGTTAGTTCCAGGCGCTCCGATCTGGAAGCCTGTCTGCTGCTGTGACTGTGGTTTCAGTTCCGGAAGTACTTTGAGGACATTATTCAGCGCTGTTTTCATATTCTCCTCATTGATTTTTCCATCTTCACCCATCACATTTGACATATCAGCAAGTTTCAATACAAACGGGATTTTTGCCGGATCAATCCCAAGCTGTACCGCCTGTAATGTTGCAGCATTATCAAGCTGGGCTTTCTGAGCCATTGCCTGTGCCTGTTCAAGCTGTGTCTGCATACCTTCTACATCCGGTTTGTTTGCGGCCTGCTGTTCTTTATATGACGCAATAGCCTGATCCATCTGTTCTTTTGTCAGACCCTGCTGCTTGAAATAGCCTTTCAGGACTGTTTCTTCCGTAGCTGTCTGTTTTCCGGCTACAATGCTGGCCAGTCTGTCATAATCAAACTGGAAAGGCTGCTGCCCTGACTGTCCATTTCCCGCACCAGCATCGCCTGATCCGCCGGTACCGGCATTTCCATTCCCACCTTCACCGCCTTCTGCGAATGTCTGCAGGTTCATTGGTAATTTGCATCTAAATCTCTTAAACATTTTCTTGCTCCTTTACAGTTTTTTCTGTGCTGTCTGCACTTACAGTTTTACGTGTGTCTCACAAAACAGTTAATATCCCGGTGTCTCCGTGTAGTTTACTGCCTTCGGGCATAAAAATAAGACGCTTAACCCTGCGCCTCAATGGGAGTTTCTGGATCACCGCCTTTCGAATCGATAATCTCTGCTACTTTCACATATACCAGATACTCTGCTCTTTTCTTTGGTACTGTCATGATCTCTCCTACAGTTCTAAGTTTCAGATCATTTTCCTTATCAAAAAAACTCATGCTTTACCCTGATCTTCACCATTCTCACCTCCCCTCGTTGCGCCGGCGCAATTATTCCACAAACATCCAATCTTCTGCCAGCATATCTGCCTGGGATGCAAGCCACCCCATCTGTACACCAGAGGTCCCAACAAATGCTATCGCCATATTACCGATTGCTTCATGCTCACAGTTCACTACTGTACCATCAGCACCAACGTACGAAATTCCTTTTGCCAGCTGGATATACTGATTCTTTCCATTCCAGCCTTCACGAGCTACTTTCATGCCACGTTTTAGATACTTGATAGCCTCTCCAAAACTAAATGTTGCCTTTCCTCCCAGAACCGGACAATTTTTCTCATCTGCTACAACCCATTCGTCAGAGAGCAGATTCATAGTTGTGTATTCCACCCTCTGTGTCTCACGGATATCAAGCAATTCTCCCTGATCGCCGTCCTGTGGTCTACACTGAATCATAATTGTTTCTTTTTCTTGGTCCCAGTACCAATATCCTCCCCAGGATGGCAATTTTACCTTCATTCCCTGTTTCATCATTTTGAATGCTTCTGAAAATTTCATACTCTTCTTCCTCTCTTTCTTAAAAATGGGTATAAAAATACCACCGGCCATTTCTGACTGGTGGTATTTACCTTAACACTTTTTCAATCTGCTCTACTCTTAAATCTTCTGTTACTGTTCCGTCTTTAGTGTCAATGTCTGCAATAAAATATTTATCAGGTTCATATATTTCTACTATGGAAGCTCTGTTTCCATCTTTCAAAAGAACCCTATCATATAATTTTATGTTTTCCATCATTATCACTCCTATTTATCAACATACACTGATACAAGCCTCTTATCCTCATCATCTTGAATCCACGCAGTTAAAACTTTTGCTTTCTTTCCATTCGGTCCTGTCAATTCTAGTATTTGCTCATATCTCATGCCATAACCATTATCGCCCTTTTCAATAAACTTGTCTTCCATGAGATTATCTAAGATGTTTTGCCTTAAATCTTCAAAATTATCAACTGTATATCCCAGCGCACTCTTAAATGCCTTTGCCTTATCAGGGGCTTTTAATGGATTAAGTGAATATTGTGTAAATTTCTCATCTGGCATCTTATTTGCAAATAGCTGTAGGTTCATCTTTATTATATCAGAATCAACAGGTTTTGCAATACTTTTCACACCTACTTTCGATTTGGCTTCATTTATGATTCTTGCTACATTGTCCGGTATCTTCCTACCTTTTTCCATTGCCAAGAAACCTTCTGCAAATGTCTCATAAGGGCTGTCTGCTGCATATTTACTGATTGTAGCAGCATTGATTTTTGCCTTGGCAGATCTCGTAGTATTTATATCATATCTCCAGTCTCCGTTTATCAACTTTCCACCAAGTTCTTTCGCGCCAAACACCTTTGATTTCTGGACATAATCCACATCAGCATGTCTGTGTATAAAGTGCCCGTATTCATGGGTGATTGTGTCTGTAAGATTTTCTCTTACTGCCATACGCTGAATATTAAGCTCTATTTCTGCCTCTGCTTTACTGATAACAGCTTTTTCTCTCTCATATCCTTTTATATTCTTATCAGCCAGAATCTTCTCTGCGTTCTTCAGATTTTCTTTCTGTATATCGACAATTCCACTCTTTGTCCTATATTCAATTAAAGATTCTTCGGATTTCTTTACGGTATCAGCATATCTTTCAATATCATTGAATTTGTTGGAAATATAAATCTTGTCATCAAGCCAATTGTATGAAGCTGTTGCATCAGGAACTTTCTTCGGACTGTATACGATTCCTTTTGGCATAATGCCATATTTTTCTTTGAGATTCTTCAATGTATCCTCTAATGCATCAACCGTTTCAGGTGTCATTTTCTTAGACAACTTAATCTCTTCAACTATGCCAGCCTTGAGAAGCCGTTTTTCTGCTTCATTCTTGTAAACTTCCTGTTTTGCAATTATAGACTCATTAAGTGCATCTATGCGTTCTTCTGATTTCTTTCTATTGACAGCAAGGTTTTTCAGGTTCTCCATATCTTCAGAAGATCCAGTAAGATCAAAGTATACTTTCTTCTCAAGTTCTTTTTCTTTTTCAATGCTGTCATTAATCTGCTTCTGGATATCTGCGACCTGAGTTTTAATATCATTGATTTCAGATTTAGCATTTTCCTTATCAAATACTGCATGCCGCTTCTTCCATTCTTCTCTTCTTTGTGCAGCTCTTTTCTGAAAATCTGAATCATTCCGTAAAACTTCTGCCTGTTTCTCCCACTCATTTTTCTTTATCTCATACTGCTTCTGATTCTCCGGATCCAGTGAATAATCAGCCAGTCTCCCAAATCTCTTTTCCTGTCGCTCAGCATACTGCTGCCTGGCTTCCTGCTTTGCCGTCTCTTCAATATCAGCAATTTCCTGCTTATTGTATTTCGGATCCACAGTAGTGATACCAGGGAAATATGTAGTATGACTGTCTTTACATCTTGGATGGTACAGCCCTGCTGCTACAGCTGAGGACATCAATGGATATTTCCCGTCTTTTCTGCTGCCGCCGCTCCACACATCATCGATCATGATCTTACCCACGAACGGCAGACACTTCGGGCAAGGGCAACCGCGCTTGTTCATAATGACAAGATGTAATCCCCATTCCTGACGCATCTTTCCTTCACCTTGCAAGTATGCTCTTTTACTGGCTGTTCTGATAGCCATGTCAGCATAATCAGCAAGCGTATGACGGGCTCCATTGGAATACTCGATGCAATTAAGCCCCGCTGAAAGAAAATCCTTTGTAGCCATATCTACGGCTTTCTCATAGGTACCTGCGCCGGTATTGGCATATACCTGTGCATTGTATATGATCTTACGATACTGGTCATTGGCCATGCGCAGGACTGCGGTTTCTGCTTTTTGCATATCAGATGTAGTGGCATTGATAAGAGCGTTCAGTTTCCGATCATTGACTTTGAAGAATTCCGCTGTACCGCCCTTTGTGACTCGCTTTGCCGGAAATCCCTTCCTGATAGCTTCCAGGATCCTTTTTTCCTGGTCCATACCACCCTCAGTTCTGGCCAGACTGATCAGTGTACTAATCTGTTTGTTGATATCCCGGAACTGCTTACCGTATTTCTTCTGGTTGTCGTGCTTGTACTTCTCCAGAGACTGCAGCATCTCTGCCTGCCACATGGACCAGTTCTTTTTTTCATCAATCTCTTCCAGTTTATGATTCTCAAAATTACGGATCATGGATTTGATCAGCTCATTTTCGATGGCTTCAAAGGCTTCTCCAATATCATATACGTCATTTATCTTTGCCATTTGCATGTACCTTAAAGCCCTGCTGCTTAAACTGTCGTATCAGCTCTTTCAGCTTGGTAACACTCTCGCATTTGTCCCTTCGGAGCTCTGCATAGTTGCTTTTTTCTACGGCATACACACCAAAGGGAACCTGTTCGCTCGCAATATCAAGAAGCCCCTGGTACTCCTTCCGGCTCATCCGGTACATTCTTGGTCCCACTTTTACTTTCATCACCATCACCACCTTCTATATCAGCTTTGAAATCACCCGCTTCAAGATTTACAGCCGGTTCTTCCATATCCTGGATTCCCTGTTCTGCTTTCAATCTGGCTATTTCCTCTTCTTTACAATGTTCGTCTAAAGAATCCCCGTAAAGTTCTTCTATGCTCCGCTCAATGCTCATGATTCCACCCTGTTTTGCCTTTGTCACCGTCTCAACCTGGCTTTCAAATGATGGATTGGCATATTCTTTGAACTTGATATTAACCTCAACTTCTTCTAAAGCCTCATTGTGTAGGATGTGATATGCATTAATCGCCGCACTGACCAGCTCCGGAAGTGTTTCCTGCAGAGCTTCGATTATTGCATTACGTGTATAAAGTGTTGTTTTTTCTTTTTCCCGCTGTGCCTCCGCATTGTCCAGCTTCTTTGTGTCAATTCCCAATGTAGACGGGCTTATGATTCCCTGCAGGCAGAGGTCTAATGCTGTGATATACGAGGACAGATAACTTTCGTGAGGGATTGCTGGCTGTTCGGTATGGATCTCATTTTTTCCATTCTCACTCATATCACTGTCGCCTACTATAAAGCGGTTATCGAAAGGATTCGGCTGCATCAGTGTTCCATCATCCGGATTTCTTGGAATATAGCTTTCCGGAACAAACGTTCTTGCTCTGCCGGCTCTTAGAGCGTCCATCCACTGTGACCAGGCTTCGTCAAAAGCATCAAATGCATCCAGTTTTCCATCAAAAATGCTCCCGCCTCTTCCTTCAAATTGTGCGCTCTCATAAATTCGCATCGGAATAGCAAGCATTACCGTTTTATCAAATGTGACTGGCTGCATATTCGCGGTCTCTTCCAGGGTATTCAGTGGCACTTCTGTCTCCCCTCGATACAGATGCGGGATAATATATCCGTATCCATAATGTTCATTAAGCACATATTGTCGCTTCCCGTCCATATATACTTTCTTAAACACAATTTCCTTCAGACGGTCCCTGTTTGTGACAATTTCTATACGCTCCCCCGGATACCATTCAAGGATCGGATACTGGCTCAGATCGGTATCAATGGATATTTTGTAAGCCCCATCTCCGATAAACAGTGTTTCTTTCAATGACTTTTCAAATTTCTTACGAAACTTGTTATCATTTTCAATTTCCTTCCACAGTGCTTCCTGACCACTGTTTGGAAATTCAAAATCCTCCATCCCCGCAACAATGATGCTGTTCAGTACCCGCACGATCAAAGAAGGAAGGCCTGTGTGGATCTTTCTTATCTCCATTCCCCTGCTGCATTTTGATGCCCAGAATTTATGTTGGTCTGCATATTCTGCCATCTGCTGATACATCTGTTCTATTTTGTTCCCATCCGCAGAATACCAGATGCGGTTCCTGATCGCATTCATTTCAAAATCCATGGTCTCATTGATCTGGATCGAATATGGGCTTGCAGGAATCACATTTAGCCATGACCGAATTCCATGTTTTATTTTCTCATTCAAGTTCTGAAGCCACCTCATTTCTTTTCCTCCTCAAATCCAATCAGATTACGGTATGGTATCCATCCGTACTGCTGAGAGTTGATTGTATGATCGTTTCTATCTTCTGGCATATCTTTATCCTCATCCCAGGAATATTTTTCCATTTCTGATATATGGTTTTCACAAGTGTCCACTACCAGATAGCAATCCTGCTGGATCCAGCCAAGCTGGAGTTTGATTCTGTCCAGAATCTCTACTTTTTTGTATGATTCTACAAAAACGTAAAGGCAACTATGTAGACGCTTATATTTGCGTAATTCAGTGATCGTAGCAGCATCCGCACAGTCTACAAACACATCTTTAGCAAATCCCCAGTCTTTTCGGCATCTTTCAAGAAATTCCACGAATTTTACAGCTGTATCTGATGGAGCAAGAGGCTGATCCAGATCCTTATTGCTGTATACTTTTTCAGCCAGTGTGATCAATTTCCTGTTCGCTGTAATCCCCTGGAACATCATTGCAATTGTATCCGGTGATTTTGAGGAGTACGATGTATCCAAGCCACAGGTAAACTTTTTAAATTTTATATTCCCTGCTGCCATCTGGGCTCTTACCCATTTTTCAGATACCACATGCTTCTTTCTGCTGAAATTTGGGAATACCAGCCCTGTTGCTTTTCCTCTCAGGCCCTCGATCTTGTTCTTCCAGATCTTGGTTCCTTTAGGAGTATTCTGTATGATCCTTTGTTTCTTTTCTTCCGGAAGTCCGGCATTATCATCAAAAGAAAAGAACCAATGAACCCAGCCGGGTTTTGGTTCTTCTTTTAGCTCGTCTTTTATTTCCTGTGGTGTGCCATCTTCCCATTCAGGAAGCGGCCTGCTGCAGTTTATGTATTCTTTGTATACGTCCAGAGACGGATCATCTGGGTTAAGCGTTGCCATCAGATAATCGCAACGCATGGATGCCTCACGAACAAAGTCGATGTCCGCTGTGTTGATCTCATCAATGTACAGGCATCCATACTGACCGCCAAGGGCTTTCTGCCACTTCTTTTTATCTCCATATCCCATCACATAGATGACTTTATCGCCTTTATTAGTACGAAACAGGATATGTGGTATCTTGTCGTCTTTTGTGCCATTTCCATTGTACTGTGTTAGTATTCCGAAATCGTCAATGATCCCGAGATCTTTATTGATAATGTTCTTCTCGGCTGTTCCAGTATCTTTCGCGGCCAAGATATGCAGTTTCTTCGGTGATTCCGCAACCTTGCACATAAACTTGAATAGACCAACTGTCGTTTTGCCTGCTGCTGTAGTCCCTTCAAGGAACTCTACCGGAGCATCACACCTCAGAAATGCCTTATACTTCTCTGATAATATCAGTCGTTCTTCGCTCACTACCCACCACCACGCAACTGTTTAATGATATCATCAAGCTTTTTCTTTTCTTCATCCAGACCGGAAACTTCGACTTTTTCTGTAAACAATGAATAACGTTTTCCTAAAAGTTCTGCTGCTTTCAGCCTGTCTTTTTCCGATGGTCCCTTTTCCATAGTGCGTGCTTCGGACATTCCATCGCCAATTCCTTCGACAACAATCTCCTGAGATGTGCTTTCGCCTCTCAGAACTGAAGTAAGATACTCTATCACTTCCTGTGCATCTGCCGTCTTCTGGCTGTGGATTTTCTCCAATTGTTCAGAAATATATTTTTTGACGTTAGCATTTGTTAGCAATCTACTAGCATTAGCCCTTGCCACCTCATCCTTCTTCACAGATGGATATGCTACCCGGTAAGCCCTCGTGGCATTCAGATCTATCAGGTACTCATCTGCAAATATCTTTTGTTTTTCAGTCACTTAAGCTCACCTTCTTTCATTTATTCTTAAATACAGTCCTGCCAGCACCATAATGACAGCCGATTGCCGCCATGCCGAAAGGAGGTGCACTAACACTCACACGTAGTGAATCCTCTGCCTAATAAAGCATGTAAGTGCTGGTGCTGTGCACGCTGTATGAAAATTGGTAGAGTAGGCGGATGAAATTTTCATCCGCCCCTCATCAAACCGTGCATGAGGTTCTCCCTCACACGGCTTTCCGA
>PPYE01434212.1_pt1 | contig 21927 bp, 21 predicted proteins | sample 1559881 | NCBI WGS metagenome assembly PPYE01 (sample SAMN08240022, study PRJNA423297) | Human gut metagenome, whole genome shotgun sequencing project.
TTGATTAAAGTGTTTTTCCAAACACTGTAAGGTTCCACAAGTTTCAGGTTTGTTCAATTTTCAAGGTCCTGCGCGCTGCCCTCGCGGGACAGCTTAGTTATAATACCACTCTCAAAGAGTTTTGTCAACACTTTTTTCGAAGTTTTTTCAATTTTTTTATCCAGGGATTTTGGGGGTCTTTTCTTACCTATTCTATATACAAAAAGGCCCCGGACAGGGCAGAGCGTCTGCGCCGTCCGGGGCCGATGTCGTATACCGTCATTACCGCTTGCTGCCCACCCAGAACAGCGCCACGGTGCCGGGGCCGCTGTGGGCGCCGATGACCGGGCCGATGTCCCCGATGTGCAGATCCTTCACGCCCGGGGCCCGCAGCTTATCCGCCACATAGTCGCAGTCGGCCTTGCAGTCCCCGTGGCTCAGGAACACCGTGCCCCCGGTCACATCCAGGGCGGTGGCCTGGTAGTGCTTGACCAGGGCGTCCAGGCTGGCGCGGCGGCCGCGGACCTTCTCCATGGGGATCAGATGGCCTTCGTCGTCCACGTGCAGCACCGGCTTGATGCCCAGCAGGGTGCCGGCCACGGCGGCGGCGCCGCTGCAGCGCCCGCCCCGTTTGAGGAACATCAGATCATCCACCGTGAACCAGGCGCAGACGGTGGGGGCCAGCTTGCGGGCATAGTCGGCCGTCTCGTCCAAAGAAGCGCCGCCCTTGGCGTAGTTGGCCACCAGATAGCTGAACAGCCCTTCGCCCATGCTGGCCTGCAGGGAATCCACCGTAAGGACGCGGCGGCCGGGGAACTTTTCCATCAGTTCCTGGGCGGCCAGGTTGGACGCCTGGTAGGTGCCGGAAAGGCCGCTGGAGAAGGCCAGGTACAGAATATCCTGTCCCTGTTCCAGCACGGGGGTGAAGGCGTCCTCAAAGTCGGCCAGGGTGACCTGGCTGGTGGTGGACATGCTGCCGTTGCGCAGCTTGTTGTAGAAATCCGAAAGGGGCATTTCCCGGCCGTCGGGGTAGTTGCGGTAGGTGGCGCCGTCCAGGGTGAAGGTCATGGGCAGCACCTGCAGGCCGGCCTGTTCGATCAGCGCCGGGGTCAGGTCTCCGGTGGAGTCGGTAAAGATCAGATAATTTGCCATGTCAGAACGCTCCTTATCAGTATCATCCGTCCCGTTGGAACGGTGGTTATCCATTGCTTACTATACCACACATCCGCCCGGTTTGAAAAGGCCCGGGCAACCGTATGGGCAGCAAAAACCCGGCAGACCGTATGCCCGCCGGGAAGGTATTGCCGAATCAGGATTCTTCGGGGCGCCAACCCTTGCCGATGTCCACCCAGCCGGCGAACTCCTGAGCCGCCCGTTCCAGTTCGGGAATGTGCAGCCGCACGGCGCTGTGGTCGGTGCCCGCCGCCGGATAGACGATGTCGAACCGGCGCAGGCTTTCGTCCAGGTAGACGGGCACCCCCGGCAGATGGTCGAAGGGGCACACCCCGCCCATGGGATGGCCCACCAGCTCCACCAGCTTGTCGGGGGGAATCATCACCGCCTTGGTGCCGAACTGGGCCTTGTACAGGCTGTTGTTGATCCTGGCGTCCCCCGCCAGCACCACCAGAATGGGCCTCGTCTTGGTCTGAAAGGCCATGGTCTTGGCGATGTGGGCTTCCTCGCAGCCCAGGTCGGCGGCCGCCTGGGCCACCGTACCGCTGCACTGGGCCAGGTCGATGGCCCGGTCCCCCAGGCCGAATTGTTCCAGATACTCCCGTACCTTTTCAAAAGACATGGTTGCTCTCCCCTTTCTCGTCAACGGGCCTTGCCCAGCAGCTTGGTGCGCACATAGGCAAAGCAGGCGTCCTCCCCCTCATCCCGCAGGATGGTCAGGGCGGTTTCCAGCTGGGCCCGGCTGTCCGGGTGCATGACATAGTGGTCCTTGCTGCGCTCGTAATACTCCCAGGCCGTGGCGTTGGTGTACTTGTCGCCAGTATAGTTGCGGCTGGCGGCAATGCGGTCACAGATCATCTCGGCCACATACCGTTCCGGCATCCGCATCCCCGCCAGGGCGTAGGGGCCCTTGGGGGAATAGTCGATCCAGTATTCCAGGTGGTGCTTGTTCCGGCCCTTGTGGTGCAGCCAGGCGGCGCTGTAGCCTTCGGCCTTACGCTGGGCGTTGTTGGGGCTGCAGCTGCCCTGCCAGTATTTGGCCCCGGCCAGAAATTCCACCGGGGACAGCTTGCTCAGGTCATGGAGCAGGCCCTGGCGGTACAATCCGCAGCGGAAGCAATACCTCATGACCAGCATTTTGTGGTGGTGAATGGTTTTATAGTGCTTGATGGGGTGCCACACGGGCCGCCGCCTCCTTTTCCCCGCCGGGCGGGGGAGTCTTTCTTGATTGTACACGAAAACCCGGACTTTGAAAAGCCCCGCCGGGGGCGGGGCTTTCGCTTTCAGGAACGGGATGCCGGTTGGGCCGCCGTCTTGGCCTGGGAAGCTTCGGCGGTTTTTTCGGCGGCCGGTTTGCGGCCGGGCAGCTGTGCCCCCACGATGGCCGCAAACATCAGGCAGCAGCCCAGGGTCTCCACGGGGGTCAGAGTCTGGTGCAGCACCACCCACCCGGCCAGGGCGCTGAAGACGCTTTCCAGGCACATGGCCAGGCTGGCGATGGTGGGGTCCAGGTTCTGCTGGCCCAGAATCTGCAGGGTATAGCCCACCCCGCTGGACAGGATGCCGCAGTACAGGATGGACACCGCCGCCCCGGCCAGCTGGGCGGGGGTGGGGGTTTCAAACAGGAACATGAACAGGGTGGAGAGCACCGCCGTCATGAGGAATTCCGCAAAGCTCAGCTGTACGCCGTCCAGCTGGGGGCCGAAGTGGTTCACCAGCAGGATCTGGAAGCTGAACAGCAGGGCGCAGAGCAGAAGCTGCCATTCGCCCCCGGTGAGGGTGAGGGCGTCCCGCCCGGCCATGCACAGCAGGTACAGCCCCACCACGCTGACGGCCACACAGACCCACAGCTTGGCGCCGGGGCGGCGGCCGGCGAACAGACCCAGCACCGGCACGATGACCACGTACAGGGCGGTGAGGAAGCCGGCCTTGGCGGTGCTGGTGGTGCCCACGCCCATCTGCTGGGCGGCGGAGGCGGCGAACAGGGCGATGCCGCACAGCGCCCCGCCCAGCACCAGGGTTTTGGGCTTGATCCAGAAGGGCAGGCGGCTGCCCTGTTTCTGCCGGGTCTTGTGGCGCACAAAAATCAGGCCCAGCAGAAAGGCGCAGGCCAGCCAGCTGCGGGACGCCAGAAAGGTATAGGCGCCCACATAGCCGCTGCCCACGCTCTGGGCCACAAACGCCACGCCCCAGATCAGGGCGCCCAGCACCAGCAACAGGGTGTTGCGCAGCTGGGTACGGTCAAGGGTGGGATGATGCATGGGTGTGATTCCTCCTGTTCGTTTGGGGAAGGTAGATGCAGAACCTCCCCTGTGCAAGGGAAGTCGGGGCACAGCCCCGGAAGGGTTGTGGAGTTTGCCGTATTTGCCGTTCGCGGGCAACAACAGCAAGTTTCCAACCCCTCAGCCGCCTTCGGCGCCAGCTCCCCTTACACAGGGGAGCCTTTTGGGTTTATGCTTCCCGGGGGGCAAAAAAAGGAGCCAGCCCGGGGGCCGGCCTCTTTGCCGTTAGGCGTCTTCGTTTTCCACGGTGGTCATTTCCTCGCTGCCCACACCGGTCACGGTCATGGCGCCGGTGATGTAGTAGCTGCTGGAATCATAACTGATATACACCTTGTACATCTTGCCGGGGGTCAGGCCGGAGATGGTGGCGGTGGAGCACTCGCCGCCGGTGGCAAAGTAGACGGTGGTGCCCTGCACGTAGCTGGTCTGGGTGCGGTCATCGGACAGTTCCCAGATGGCGGCCTTGAACTCGTTGATGGTGGCGGAATCGGTGGTGGCGTAGGCGGTGACGGTGACGCTGTCGCCGCCGGCCACAAAGTAGTCGGTGCTGCGGTTCTGGATGCCGTTGAAGGCGATGTACAGGGTGTCGCCGTGGACCTCGTTCACAAAGCGGCCTGTGGTCTCCATGCCATCGGGGAAGGTGATGCTGCCGCCGGCTTCGGCCTTCTTTTCGGGGGCTTCGTCCTCGTCACCGGCATCGGCATCCCGGAACCCCAGCACGGTGGCGGTGGTCAGGATGGCGTTGGACAGCATTTCCTTGGGGCTGCAGGCGGTCAGGGTCAGGGCCATGACCCCGGCCATTGCCAGTGCGGCCAAACGTTTTTTCAGGCTCATATTGCATACCCTCCAGGGGAAACTTCGTGTGGTGTGCGGCGGCGGGATACACCCCCGCAGTTTGAAAATCTTCGTTTATTATACCCGATTTTCCACGCCGGTACAAGGGGCCGGGGAAAATTCACATGTAAACAGTGGGCAGACGGGAAAGCCTCCCCTGTGTAAGGGGAGGTGCCGCTTCTTTCCCTCATGCCTCCCCTATGCAAGGGGAGGTGCCGTGCAGCGGCGGTGGGGTTGTTTTGCTGCCGGCTTCTGGGGGGGAACGACAGATGCCGTTGGGTCCTTCCTTTTTTTCTGTCGGCAGCCTGCGGGGGAACGGCTGCCAGCCGTTGGGTCCTTCCTTTTGTGACCAAAAGGAAGCGAAAAGTCCCACCGTTTCGACGCGGTGGACGCCGACCAGGGTTTTCAACCCAGTCGCCTTCGGCGCCAGCTCCCCTTGCACAGGGGAGCCATTACCAGCTGCTGCCGGGAAAAGGTGGCCGCACTCCAACGGGGCAAGGTTTCTCACCCAACCATTGGCCGCTTTTCGCGACCGCCCGGGCAAAAAAAGCCCGCACCGGGCAGGTGCGGGCCAAAAACAAAGGTGTTTTACTTCTTCTTTTCCTCGTCCAGACGGTCGAGCAGGTCCCAGACGCCCAGCATATACTGGATGCCCAGGGCACGGTCGTACTTGCCGTAGCCGGGGCGGCAGTTGCCGGGGCCTTCCTCCCACAGCTGACGGCCGTGGTCGGGGCGGATATACCCCTCAAAGCCGCAGTCATGGTAGGCGCGCAGGATCTCGATGATGCCGGTCTCGCCGCAGCAGTCGCGGTGAGCAGCCTCAGAGAAGTCGCCGTTGGGGAAGTGGTGGATGTTGCGGATGTGGGCGAAAGCGATGCGGTCGCAATGCTTGCGCACGATATCGGCAACGTTGTTGTTGGGGTTGGCGTTCAGGCTGCCGGAGCACAGGGTCAGGCAGTTGTACGGATCGTCCACCATGGTCAGGAAGCGCTGGATGCTCTCCTCGTCCACCATCAGGCGGGGCAGGCCGAAGATATCCCATGGCGGATCGTCCATGTGAATGGCCATCTTGATGTCGCATTCGCGGCAGGTGGGCATGATGGCTTCCAGGAAGTACTTCAGGTTCTCCCACAGCTTTTCCTTGGTGACGGGGGCATAGGCCTTGAACAGCTCGTCCAGCTTGGCCATGCGCTCCGGCTCCCAGCCGGGGAAGGTCATGTTGTACTTCTCGGTGAAGTTCAGGATATACTCGGCCATGGCCTTGTAGTCGTCCTGGATCATGTCCTTCTGGTAGAACAGGGCGGTGGAGCCGTCGCCCACCGGATGGAACAGATCGGTGCGGGTCCAGTCGAAGATGGGCATGAAGTTGTAGCAGATGACCTTCACGCCAAACTGGGACAGGTTGCGGATGCACTGCTTGTAGTTCTCGATGAGCTGGTCACGGGTGGGCAGACCGATCTTGATGTCGTCGTGCACGTTCACAGACTCCACCACATCGGCGTTGAAGCCGGCGGCCTCGATCTGGTCCACAACCTTCTTGATCTCGTCCACTTCCCAGATCTCGCCGGGCATCTTGTCATGCAGGGCCCAGACGATGGTGGAAACGCCGGGAATCTGTTTGATGTCGCCCAGGGTGATGGGGTCGTTGCCCTCACCGTACCAGCGCCATCCCATTTGCATAGGCATAGGTTGTCCTCCTTTATATTGGGTTCACGCCCGCAGGGGGCGAAGGATTACTGCAGAGCTTCGTGCAGGGTCTTGCGCACGGCGCCGGGGCCGGCCAGTTCCGCCACGAAGAACTTTTCGATCTTGTCGGCCAGCACGGTCTGGGTCAGATCGGTGCCGAAGATGGAAGCGTTGCTCAGGATGCCCTTCAGCTGACCGTTGTAGGTTTCGGGCTTGCCCACCTCGATGCCGGCAAGCTTGGCCTGCAGGTCATCCTTCAGCGGGTCGGCGGAAACTTCGAAAGCCTTGCCTTCGTCGTCCACAGCCAGCAGGTAACGCAGCCAGCCGGCCAGGGCCAGAGGAATGGACACCAGGGTGTTCAGGTCGCGGCCTTCGGCGATATAGCTCTTGATGGTCTCACCGAAGCGGATGCCCACCTTCTGGGACGTATCGGTGGCAATACGCTGGGGGGCGTCGGGCATGAAGGGGTTGGGCAGACGCTGCTCCACCACCTCGTCGATGAAGGCCTTGGGGTCCAGGATGCCGGGGTTGACCACCACGGGCAGACCTTCCTGGTAGCCCAGGCGCTTGATCAGGGCCACGATGTCGGCGTCCTTCATCTCGTCGCAGATCAGGGTGTAGCCCAGCATGCAGCCGTAGACGCTCATGGCGGTGTGCAGGGGGTTCAGGCAGGTGGTGACCTTCATGCGCTCGGTCTTGTTGACGGTGTCGCGGTCGGTCATATACACGCCGGCCTTTTCCAGGGCGGGACGGCCGTTGGGGAACTTGTCCTCAATGACCAGGTACTGCGGGCGCTCGGCGTTGACGAAGGCCGCAATGAAGGTGTTCTTGGAAGTGACGATGGGAGCCATGCCCTCGATGCCGTCCTTGGCCAGGGATTCCTCCACGATCTTGTGGGGGCGCGGGGTGATCTTGTCGATCATGGACCAGGGGAAGGTGATCTTGGTTTCATCGGTCAGGTAGTCGATGAAGTCCTGGCCCACGTAGCCCTTCTCGGCCCAGGCCTTGGCCACGGTCATGACGCTGGACTGCAGCTTTTCGCCGTTGTGAGAGCAGTTGTCCATGCTGACCACGGCCAGAGGATACTTGCCGGCGTTGAAACGCTCGAACAGCAGGGCGGCCACCATGCTCATGGCATGGCGGGCATGGTCGGGGCCTTCGTCGATGTCGGCCTGGACAACGGGCATCAGGCTGCCGTCCGGACGGTACAGGGCGTAGCCCTTCTCGGTGATGGTGAAGGAGATCATCTGCAGACCGGGATCGGTGAAGATTTCCTTGAAGCGGGCCATCATCTCGGCGTCGGCGGAGTTGGCGCGCAGACCTTCGGCCACGGAACCGATGATCTCACGGCTGGTGGTGCCGTCGGGGTTCAGGGTGACGTTCATGGTCAGGCAGTCGTAAGGGGTGTAGATCTTGTCGATGATGTCGTAGTCGAAGGTGTCGGCGGCGATGATGCCCTTGTCGGCCAGGCCCTCGTTCAGCAGGCGCTGCTGCAAAGCGGCCACAAAGCCGCGGAAAATGTTGCCGGCGCCGAAGTGGACCCAGATGGGATGGGCTTTGGTGGCGGCGGAAACGGCCTCGTGGTCAAAAGCGGGCAGCTTGACGCCCAGGGCTTCCCATTCAGCCTTCTGGTTTTTGATGGATGCAGCGTTCATTTGCATGATGATACACACTCCTTAACAGTTGCTTAAAGGGGCGGCGGACGGTGTGTTCCGTTCTGCCTTTCTGTCCCCTAGTATACGATGTTCTTTTTACAAGTTAAATTGACGGGATTGCTTGAAAGATTGCGAAAATTGCGGTACAATCAGAAGGTAAGCTCTGCTGTTCCACCATGTGGATTTTTGCGGCTGCTGTGTGGTTTGTGGGTTGTGTTTTTTGGCTTTTCCGGGCAGACAGCTGCCTGCCGTGGGGTTGTCGCTTTTTGGCGTCAAAAAGCGACGGAAAAACCGCCACCGTTTCGACGCGGTGGACGCCGACCAGGGTTTTCAACCCTGGACCCGTGTGCGGCCACCTGACGACGGCCTATTCACCGACCTGGGGGCCGGTGAACAAGGAAAAGGATTTAAAACCATTTCCCGGCAGCAGCTGCTGAAGGCTCCCCTGTGTAAGGCGAGCTGGCGGCCGTCAGGCCGACTGAGGGGTTGGAGACTTGACGGGTTTGCCCGGTAACGGGAAATCAGGCAGGGTTTACAACCCCTCCGCCGCTGCGCGGCACCTCCCCTTACACAGGTCCCTCATGTCCACACCCTTCCAGCCCTACACCCGGCGCCAGACTATGATCGCGTCGGACTTTGAGGTGTACCGCTATCGCAGCACCTACATGAATGAGGTTGCCCTGCATCACCATGATTTTTACGAAATCTATCTGCTGCTGCGGGGCCAGGTGAGCTATATCGTGGAAAACCACCTGTACAAGATGCGCCCCGGGGACATCATGCTGGTCAGCCCGCTGGAACTGCACCAGGCCCGCATTGCCACCGACACCGAACCCTATGAGCGGATCGTGCTGTGGGTGGCGCGGCCCTATCTGGAGCGGCTTTCCAGCGCCCGCACCAGCCTGACCCGGTGTTTTGACACCACCGTGGCCGGGCACACCAACCTGCTGCGCCTGCCCGGGGCCACCAGCGCGGCCATGCGCCAGAAACTGGAAACCCTGGGGGAGCTCCATGCCCGGCAAGGCTACGGCGATGACCTGCTGGCCACCGGGTGCCTGGTTTCCCTGTTGGTGGAGCTGAACCGGGCCGCCGCCGACCGCCGTGGCCAGAACACCGCCGACTGCTCCACCGACCGGGTGGTGGACGCGGTGCTCACCTACATCAACGAGCACTACAACGAGCCCCTGACCCTGGACATGCTCTCGGAAAAATTCTTTATCAGCAAATACCACCTGCTGCGCAAATTCGACGCCCAGGTGGGCACCACCGTGCACCGGTATATCCTGCAAAAGCGTCTGCTCATTGCCAAGCAGCTGCTGGCCGGGGGCGTAGCCCCCAACGAGGCCTGCGGCTACTGCGGGTTCGGGGATTACGCCAATTTCTATCGGGCTTTCCGGGGGGAATACGGCACCACACCCCGGCAATACGCCCAAACTATTCGCGAACAGGGGTAGTTTTTTGGCCAAAACCTCTCAAAAGAAGTATACCACACCCCCTCCCTTCCACGCAAGCACCCCCGCCGGGCCAAGGGCTGCCCTGCCAAAAATTCCCTGGCAGTTTTTTTGACGCAGCCGTGAAAATTCCCCGGTGAGAAAGCTTTCATTTTTGTACATTATGTCCCCATTTTGTGCATAAAATTGCTAAGTTAGGCTTGCATAACCCACCGGGTCGGTGCTACAATGATGAAAACGCGGGAGACTGTACCTGTACGGTATTCCGCGTGTCGGCGTACCGTCCCACCGTGCAAAGCGGCCGCCGTGCAAAAACACTATGCACGGAGATAAGGAGTATCACCATGGCTCATACCGTTTCCAGCGAATGCGTTGCTTGCGGCGCCTGCGTTGACACCTGCCCCGTCGGTGCTATCAGCATGGCCGACAAGGCTGTCGTCGATGCCGCTACCTGCATTGATTGCGGCGCTTGCGAAGGCGTCTGCCCCACCGGTGCCATCCAGCCGGAATAATCTTCCGACCGAACATGGTTACAAAAGCCCCGTCGTGTTTTTGGCACGGCGGGGCTTTTTGTTTTTTCCGCAGCCTTCCGGCCGGGAAAATTTTCCACAATTTTTGATTTTCCGGTGAAAAACTCAGTAGATGGGCCCCTGGGCGAAGAATTCCATGGTGTACAGCACCCCCAGCACCGCCCACAGTACCAGGGCGGCGGCCCGCAGGCCGTTTTTGCGGAAAATCACCGCCGGCAGCACCGGCAGCAGGAAGCAGGCGGCGAAGTACCGGGGCAGGCTGATGGCCCAGGTGGTTCCCGCCGTGAGGGCGAAGTAGGCCAGGGCGTAGCCCAGGTACTGGGGCGGCAGCCGCCGGGCGGTGAGGGCCAGCAGCCCCAGCACCAGGAAGATGGCCGCCACCGCCGCCCCGCACAGGTAGAGGGCGGCGGTACGGTTGGAGCTCCACCACTGAGCCATGTACCGCAGATGGTAGGCCACCGTGTTGGGGAACAGGCCCAGGGCCTGGCCCCAGTGGTCTTTCTGGTAGAAGGCGTACTGGGTGGGGTTGCCGTACACCGCCCAGTTCAGGGCAAAGTAGAGCCCCAGCCCCGCCGGGGGCCCGGCCACGGCCAGCACCGCCCCGGGGCCGGGGGCGTGCATGTGGCAGCAGGCCCGCCCGATGAGCCAGATCAGGGCCAGGCCGCAGAGCAGCCCGCCGGGGGCCCGGGTGAGGGCGGCCAGCAGGCCCACCAGCCCGCACAGGGCCCAGTGCTGCCGTTCCAGCAGCAGCACGTAGGCGGTGGAGAGGAGCAGGAAGAGGCTTTCGGTCATGGGGGCAAAGAAGAAGAGGCTTCCCGGCCCCACCGCCGTGAAAGCCAGCGCCCACAGGGCCCGGTGGTGGCCGAACCGCCCCGCCAGCACCAGATAAAGGTTGGCCCCCGCCGCGGCGAACAGTGGTACCTGCACCGCCAGGGCCAGCATCCCCCCAGTCCAGAACGCCCAGGGGGTTGAGCAGCCGCAGCAGGGCGGGAAAGAGCGGGAAGAAGACGATCATCAGGTACTGTTCGGGAAAGGCCTCCCCGGTGCCGTAGCCGTATTGGGCCAGGTCAATGTAGTGGCGGGCGTCGGTGTTGCCGTAATACTGGGCCTGCAAAGCGGCCAGGGGGTCCAGGTCAGGATAGCGCACCAGGGCGGCGGTCCAGAACACGGCCTGCCACGCCAGGGCGATGAGCAGGCAGACGGCGGCGGCATGGCGCCATTTCCAGCGGGGGCCGGTGTCCCCGGGAGGCAGCGGGCGCAGGATGGCGGGGCGCAGGGTGCCCGCCACGCACACCCCGGCGCACCACACAAAGAGCAGGACGGCCAGGGCGGGCTGAATCCATGGGATGATTGACAAGGTGGTTTCCCCCTTTTTGGCGGAATACAAAAGCGCCCCGGCGCGCCCGCGAAGGGGAGCAGGCCGGAGCGCTGCAAAGGCAGGATTATTCGTCGGAGATGGGAATGTTGCCGTTCTCCTCTTCCTCGGGGGCCAGCTCAATGTCGAAGGCTGCGCCGCAGTTGGGGCAGACCAGTTCCTGGTTGAGCAGCGTGTCCTCGTCCACGGCGGTGACGGCGCCGCAGTTGGGGCAGGTGACCTCGTATTCGGCGTCATCGTCGTCGGACTCGTCTTCCTCGTCCTCGTCGTCGATGCCGAAGAGGGCGTCGGTCAGATCGTCCATGTCCTCATCGATGGCGTCCAGCTCATCGAACGCCTGGTCCAGCGCCTGGTCATGCTCGGTGACGGTGGCAGCCATCGCCTCCAGCAGATCCATCATGGCGGCAATGATCTTGCCGTTCTTGCTGTTGGGGTCAAATTCCATGCCGGTCATCAGGCCGCGGATGTAGGCGGCCTTGGCGTTCAGGTCCATAGCCATAAGGGTTTACCTCCTTTGTTTTGCAAACGGATATGCTGCACCCGCCGGGGGTGCAAAAAGCCGGGCGCGGCAGACCCGCGGCCCGGCTCAGGCACATAAATCAGTTGACGCGCTCCATATACTCGCCGGTGCGGGTATCGATGCGGATCTTGTCGCCTTCGTTGATGAACAGGGGCACGCGGATTTCGGCGCCGGTCTCAACCTTGGCGGGCTTCAGGGTGTTGGTGGCGGTGTTGCCCTTGAAGCCGGGTTCGGTCTCGGTGACTTCCAGCTCGATGAAGTTGGGGATTTCCACGCTGAAGACCTTGCCCTTGTAGGACAGCAGCTTGCAGACTTCGTTCTCCTTGCAGAACTTGAAGTTTTCCGGCACGTCGGAAGCGCTGACCGGGATATCGTCGTAGGTCTCGTTATCCATGAAGTGATACAGGCCGCCGTCCTCGTAGCTGTAGGTCACTTCCTTGCGCTCAATGAACGCCTGGGGGAACTTGGCGGTGGGGTTGTAGCTGGTTTCGACCACGGAACCGGTGATGACGTTCTTGGTCTTGGTGCGCACAAAGGCAGCGCCCTTGCCGGGCTTGACGTGCTGGAACTCCACAACCTGGAGAACCTGGCCGTCCTGTTCAAAGGTGACGCCGTTACGGAATTCGCCTGCAGAGATCATAAATGGATTCCTCCGATTACAGAATTAAGTTGATGCAAATAAAACATACCTGTTGATATTTTACCCGAAAACTTGGCGTATTGCAAGTGTTTTGAGCCACACAAGCGCAAAAAATGGGGATTGCGGGTGGATTTTTTGCGGCAGAACCGCTGTCTACACAAGCACGGACCGGCTCCCCTGTGCAAGGGGCGGCTTTGCGGACGAGCCGAGACCGGCTCCCCTGTGCAAGGGGAGCTGGCGGCCGCAGGCCGACTGAGGGGTTGTAAGCTTGGTGGTGTTGCCCGGTAATGGGAAATCGGGCAAGGTTTACAACCCCTCCGCCGCTGCGCGGCACCTCCCCTTACACAGGGGAGGCATAGGGAGAAAAAGGCGGCACCTACCCTTGCACAGGGGAGGCTTTTCGGAAGTGCCATTTTAATCATTTTCCTTGCTCAGGTCCCCCAGGACCTGAGTAGGCCGTCGCAAGGTGGCCGCATCCCAACGGGGCAAAGTCTCTCACCCAACCATTGGCCGCTGTGCGCGGCCGACCGATTAAGGAACCAACACTTCGTGTCGGCACCTCCCTTTACACAGGGGAGGCTTAGGGAGAAAAAGGCGGCACCTACCCTTGCACAGGGGAGGCTTTCCTCATCACGCCTCCTCAAACGCCTTTCGCAAAGTCGCCGCGTCCTCCGCCTGGGTGCCGGCGGACTCGCAGATGATGGTGGGGTGCAGCCCCCGCTGTTTCAGCAGCTTCATCAGGGGTTCATGGGGCGGGCCGTACTGGGTGTCCGCAAAGGTCAGGTGCATCTTCTCCCCGCCGTCGGTGTAGGCGATGCGGGAAAAATGGGCGTGGAAATTTTTGGCCCGCTCATCCCCCAAAGCCTCCTCCAGCCGGTCCAGCAGGGCGGCGTACCCCTTGCCCTCGGGGTCGGCCAGGTCCTGGCCCCGGCTTCGGGCGTACAGATGCCCGAAGTCGATGCAGGGGGTGATGCGCTTGTCCACGGCGCACAGGGCCAGCACCTCGTCCAGGGTGCCCAGCTGCCCCACCTTGCCCATGGTCTCGGGGCAGAGGATGCAGTCCCCGTACCCCGCCTCGTCCACCGCTTTCTGGGCCCGGGTCAGGGTGTCCAGGGCCTTTTCCAGGGCGGCTTCCCGGCTCTGCTTGCCGCAGGACCCCGCGTGGAAGATCACCCGGCGCCCGCCCATGGCCTTGACGGCGGCACAGCTCTGGAGCAGATAGTCCACGCTGTGCAGGCGCTTGTCCTCCTCCAGGCTGCTCATGCTGATGTAGTAGGGGGCGTGCACCGAAAGCACGATCCCCTGGGCGGCACAGGCGGCGCCCAGCTCGGCGGCACGCTCGGCACTGATTCGCACCCCCCGGCCGCACTGGTACTCGAAGGCGGTGAGGCCGAAGGAGGCTGTATAGCGGGCAATGTCCGCCGGGGTCTTGCCGCCGGTGGCCTTGAAGCTGTCCGACAGGCCCGCCGTGCCGAAACGGGAAGATTCATTCATGGGTCACACCGCCTTTTTCGTAGTATCGGCGCACAAAGGGCTTTTCCAGCCTGCGCTTGAGGCGCACCACCTTGTTCTTGTCGTGGGGGGTGCGGGGCAGCACATACAGGCACTGGATGCCGTACAGCCCCGCCGCCATCCGGTCGGTGAAGATCTGGTCCCCCACCATGGCCATGGCGCTGCGGGGCACCCCCAGCCGGTGCCGGGCCACAAACAGCCCCACCGGCAGAGGCTTGCAGGCCAGAGGCACAAAGGCCAGGCCCACCCGCCCCGCAAAGGGCCGCACCCGCTTGGCGGTGTTGTTGGACACGATGGTCAGCGAGATACCGGCGGCGCGCATGGTATCCAGCCAGGCCTGGACGGATTCGTCCAGCTGCTGGCTGCCGTCGCCGGTGAGGGTGTTGTCCACATCCAGCACCAAAGCCCGGATGCCCCGGCTGCGCAGAAACTCCGGGGTGATGGATTCCACATGACGGAAGATGATTTCGGGTGTGAGCAGCATGGTGTTGGCTCCTTGGTTTTGATCGGTTATGAACTGATGTAAGATATTTGTTTTTTCCGGCTTCTTGGCAAGCGGCTGTTTGCCGGAAAGTTGTCGCTTTTTGGCGTCAAAAAGCGACGGAAAAACCGCCACCGTTTCGACGCGGTGGACGCCGACCAGGGCTGTTGGGCAATGGTATAAAAACCATACCTTGTTCACCGGGCCCCAGCCCGGTGAATAGGCCGTCCCGGAGGGGTGGCCGCACATGGGTCCAGGGTTGAAAACCCTGGTCGGCGTCCACCGCATCGAAACGGTGGGACTTTTCGCTTCCTTTTGGTCACAAAAGGAAGGACCAAACGGCTGCCTGCCGTTCCCCCGGCAGTAATACCGACAGAAAGAAAGGAAGGCCCCAACGGCCGGCAGCCGTCCCCCCGGCAGCCTGCCGCTTGCCAAAAAACCGCCAAGCAAAAACAAAAAGCAGACCCGCCGCAGCGGATCTGCTTTGCCGTTCCTTTTGTAAACACGGGTCATCAAATGCAGCCATACAGCCGCTTTTGCCGAAATTTACTTATACTTGCGCTTGCGGGCGGCTTCGGACTTCTTCTTGCGGCGCACAGAAGGCTTCTCATAAGCCTCGCGCTTGCGCACTTCGGCCAGGACACCGCTGCGAGCAGTGCTGCGCTTGAAACGGCGCAGGGCGCTCTCCAGGGATTCGCCCTCCTTGACACGGATCTCCGACATCTTTATCCCTCCCTTGGTCTTTAGACAGGAGTTTGCCGGTCAAAAATTTCTAATCAACCAGTAAACAAAAGTATACTATATGAAAAGGCCGGCTGTCAACCTCGTTTTCGCCGCTTCGGCGAAATTCGCACAAAGTTTACAAATTAAATAACAGCCACAGGGCGCCAAACACCACCGGCTGGTGCAGCATGTACACCAAAAGGCTGTGCCGTCCCAAAAAACACAGGGGTTTCAGCCCCTCGGGGGCGGTTCCGCGGGGGATGGGCGGGCGCATACGCCCCACAAAATACCCGCACAGGAACAAGAACAGCCAGGGCAGCAGCGGGAAATAATCGGCGGAGGAAAATTTTGTCAGGTCCGGCAGGCCCAGCCAGAACAGGTTGGGGGCGTACAGCGCCCCGGGCACCCGGCAAAGGCGCAGCCCCTCGAACCCCAGATACCCCGACGGCAGCTGGTTGGTGAGGGCGAACACCACCGCCGATACCACCAGCCCCGCCGCCGGGGGAATTTTTTCCAGCAGCGGCCGGGCGGCGCAGCACAGCAGGATGGCGCACCCCACCAGATGCAGCACCCCGAACCAGATGGATTCCGACGGCAGGAAGCCCACCGTGACCACAGTGAGCACCACCGCACACCCGGCCACGATCAGCCCGTTTTTCAGCGGCCGGTGGGAGAGGGTGAAGCTGTACCCCGCCAGCAACAGAAAGCTCCAGCAGATGTACTGCTGCCACACATGGCACCCCGGGGCGGTGATATCGTACCAGGACGAGGTCTGCCCGAACACATACACCCAGTCAAACATGGCATGGTAGGCCACCATGTTGATCATGGCCAGCCCCCGCAAGGCATCCAGCGGCCACAGCCGGGCGGCAGTGGATTTCGGCACGGCGATTCCCCCTTTGTTCTGGGTCCAGTGTAACACAGCAAGGCCAAAAAGCGCAAGGGGAACGGTTGCAAACCGACGAAATTTGCGGTACAATCTTTGTGGAAAATGACAACATCTGGAAGACCCGCGCCCACTGGGTGCCGGGACCGCAAGGAGGCAGCACCATGCAGGATATCCGCCTGATCGCGCTGGATTTGGACGGCACGGTCTTTGATGATCAGAAGCACATCACCCCCCGCACCCTGGCAGCCATCCGGGCCGCCCTGGACAAAGGCATCGACGTGATTCCCGCCACCGGGCGGTCGGTGACCGGCGTGCCCAAGGAATTCCTGCACATGCCGGGGGTGCGCTACGCCCTGACCTCCAACGGGGCCAGCGTGGTGGAGCTGGCCACCGGCAAGGCCATTGTGACCCTGCCCTTTGAGACCGACCTGGCCCTGCGTGTGCTGGAAGTGGTGCAGCGGTTTTCCTCTTCCCTGAGCCTGTTTGTGAACGGCGAATGCTACACCGACCCCGCCAGCGCCGCCATTGTGGAAGCCTGCTGCCCGCCGGAACTGCTGTCCTACGTGCGGGACAGCCGGGTGGTGGTGGACGATCTGGCCGCCCTCATCCGCAGCCGCCCCGGCGAGGTGGAAAAGTTCAGCATCATGTACGCCAGCACCGAGCTGCGGGACGCCGCCCGGGAAGCGGTGCTGGCCGCCTGCCCCGAGGTGGACGCCACCAGCAGCGTGAAGGACAACCTGGAACTGAACGCCCCCGGGGTGAACAAGGGCCGGGGTCTGATGGCCCTGGCGGAGTATCTGGGCCTGCGCAAGGACCAGGTCATGGCCTGCGGCGACAGCGGCAACGACCTGGAGATGGTGCGTCTGGCCGGGCTGGGGGTGGCCATGGCCAACGCCTTTCCCGAAGTGAAGGAGGTGGCCGACGTGATCACCCTGGACAACAACCACGACGGGGTGGCCGCGGCCATTGAAACCTATGCTTTGGGCAAACCCGTTGCGTAAAAAGCTTGCCTTTTTGGCCGCGCTCGCATACAATGTAAAATAGTAAACTATGCGTACCTTTTGTGCGCAGGAATCAACCCAAAGAAGGTGAAAGACATATGGCATGGAATCTCCTTGTCGGGCAATCGGGCGGGCCCACCGCCGTCATCAACTCCAGCCTGGCCGGCGTGTTTGAAAGCGCCCGGGCATTCGGCGCCCAGCATGTGTACGGCATGCAGTATGGTATTGAAGGTCTTTTGGAAGGCCGCATCGTGGATCTGAACGACCAGCTGGGCGACAAGATGGCCATTGAGCTGCTCAAGCGCACCCCGTCCAGCTTTCTGGGCAGCTGCCGCCACAAGCTGCCCGATTTTGCCGTGAACGAAAAACCCTACCAGATCCTGTTTGACCTGTTTAAGCGGTATTCCATCGGGGCGGTGCTGTACATCGGCGGCAACGACTCCATGGACACCATCGCCAAGCTGGCGGCCTACGGCGCCGTGAAGAACAGCGAGATCCGGTTCATCGGCGTGCCCAAGACCATCGACAACGACCTGATGGGCACCGACCACACCCCCGGCTACGGCAGCGCGGCCAAGTACATCGCCACCATTTTGAAGGAAGTCATCTGCGATTCCAGCGTGTACGACCTGCGCAGCGTGACGGTGGCCGAGATCATGGGCCGCCACACCGGCTGGCTGGCGGGGGCGGCTTCCCTGGCTGCGGGCAGCGACAGCGCCGGGCCGGACATTATCCTGCTGCCGGAACGCACCTTTGACGAGGAAGCGTTCTTGAAGCGGGTGGCCGACCTGACCGCCGAAAAGAAGAACGTGATCATTGCCGCCAGCGAGGGCGTGAAGAACAAGGACGGCGTCTTCCTGTGCGATCTGGTGAGCACCGCCGGCCAGCTGGACGCCTTCGGCCACAAGGCCATCCTGTCCGGCACCAGCCGGTACCTGGCCGACCTGATCCGGGTGCGGCTGGGCTGCAAGACCCGGGCCATCGAATTTTCCACCCTGCAGCGGTGTGCCTCCCATCTGGCCAGCCGCACCGACATCACCGAGGCCTATCAGGTGGGCGGCGCCGCCGTGGAAGCCGCCTACAACGGCCAGACCGGCAAGATGTGCGGCATTGTGCGGCTGTCCGACATGCCCTACCGCACCGAAACCACCACCGTGGACGTGGCCGAGGTGGCCAACAAGGAAAAGTGCGTGCCCGCCGACTGGATCACCCCCGACGGCATGCATCTGAACGAACAGTTTGAAAAGTACGCCCGGCCGCTGATTCAGGCCGAACTGACCCCCATCTACATCAACGGCGTACCCCAGCACATCCACCTGCAGGGCTGAGCGCCCGCGCCGGGGGATCCATCATCCGAACGCCGCACGCGCCGAGGACCGCCGCCAGAAGCCCGGTTTTCGGCGCGTGCTTTTTTGTATGGGTATGGGAGTGGATTTTGTCATGAACAACGCATCCGTGCGGGCCCGGCGTGTGGGCTACGCGGCCTTTTTCCTCAGCGGCATCTGCGCCATCAGCAGCGGGGTGGTGGTCAGCCTGCTGCAGCAGCGGTACGGGCTGGCCTACGGCGTGTCGGGGTCGCTGATCTCGGTGATGAGCGTGGGCAACCTGGTGGCCGGGTTTCTGGCCGGGGTGCTGCCCAGCCGTCTGGGGCTGAAGACCACCACCCTGATCCTGGGCACCGGCTACACCCTGGGCTACGCCCTCATGGGGGTATCCGGGCAGGTATGGCTGCTCACCGCGGCCTTTGCCCTGGTGGGCCTGGCCAAGGGCGGGGCCATCAACGCCTGCACCATCCTGGTGGGGGACAACGTCCCCGACCGCACCCGGGGCATGAACACCATGCACAGCTGCTACGCCTGCGGGGCGCTGCTGTGTCCCTTTGTGGCGGCGGGGGCTTCGGCGGCTTTCGGGATTTCCGGCCCCACCAACCTGCTGGCGGTGCTGGGCCTGGGTCTGCTGCTGGCCTTTGCCCTGGCCCCCGCGGCCCTCACCGGGCGGCGGCAGGGGGCGGCCCGGCCGGACTGGAGTTTCTGCCGCAGCCGGAAATTCTGGCTGCTCACCGCCCTGCTCTTCTGCCAGAACGGGGCCGAAACCAGCGTCACCGGCTGGCTGGTAACCTACTTCAAGGACCAGGGCATCCTCAGCGGGGCGGTAAGTCCCTACACCGTCACCCTGCTGTGGGGGGCCACCATGGCGGGACGGCTGTACCTGGCCTTTGTGCGCCCGCCCAAGAATCCCTACACCGCCATGATGGTCATGGGCCTGGGCTGTACGGTGTTTTACGGCGGGCTGATGCTGGCCCGCACCCAGGTACCGGCCCTTTTGCTGCTGTTGCTGTTTGCGTTGTCCATTGCGGGGATGAACCCCACCGCCGTGGCCTGCGCCGGCAAGATGACCAGCGTGACCAGCATGGGGGTCATGCTGCCCGCGGCGGGGCTGGGGGCCATCCTCATGCCCTGGGTCATCGGGCTGGTGGCCGACGCCGCCGGGCTCACCGCCGGCATGGCCTGCAACATCCTGCCCTGCGCCGGGATGCTGCTCTTTGCCGCCCTGGTGCGCCGGGAATCCCGCGCCGATGCCCCCGCCTGAACTTTGCACCATAAAAACTCCCCCGTTTCCGGTCTGCCGAAGCAGGCCCCGGAAACGGGGGAGTTTTGCTGTCATGATCATTCCCAGGCGTTGGGGTCGCTCACCCGCACCCGGATGTAGGCGCTGTCATACTGTCCGTATTCCTCTTCGGGGTCGGTGCAGTAGTCGGTGCTCACGGTCAGCCCGTCGTCGGTGTCGTACCAGGTGTACGCCTCCTCATAGGGGTAGGCCGCGGCCATCTTTTCGGCAAAGTCGTCGGGCAGCAGCTCGGGGGCGAAATAGTTCCCCGCCCCGTCAGGGATGGGGATGCCCTGCAGCACCCGGGTGGCTTCCTCCAGCCGGGTGCGGGCCCGGTCCAGGTTTTCCTCGGGGGTCCGCTGGATGTCCACCCCCACGGTGTACTCTATTTCGGCCATCTGTCCCCGGTTGTCCACCAGGACCGAGACCTTCACGTCCTCCGGGGTGATGAACACATCCTCTCCGCCGGAAAGATACCCCGAGACATAGTACCCGTAGTCGGCGTACTGGTCGTAGGGGTCGCTGTACCACACGCCGGTGCAGCCGGCTTCCTCCAGGGTGGCGGCCACCGACTGCAGCCCGGCCGCGGCCAGCTGTTTGCTTTTCTCTATCTGCCGGGCCCCGGCCCCGTACCGGGGCAGAAACACCGACAGCAGCACCGCCGCCGGCAGCAGCACCACCCCCACGGTCACGGCCGACGCCGGCGGGGTGGGAATCTCCCACCAATGGGCCACGGTGCCGGGGGGCAGGTCCGGCCCGGCGCCGGGGGCAAAAGGCCCGGCCCGCAGGGTGCGGTCACACAGGTCCAGCCAGGCGGGGTCGGTGCTGCGGCGGCGGGCGGCCACCAGGCAGACGATGGCCCCGGCCCCCAGCAGCACCGCCAGCACAAAGCCCAGGATGACCCCGGGGCGGTAAGCGTCCCGGCGATGGAAAAACACCGAGTCCGCGGCGGTCAGGGCTTCGGTCAGCACCAGCATGACGGCGCAGGCGGTCAGGCCGTCCCGGGCCAGCAGGGGCAGCAGGGTGTATTTTTGGATCAGCTTGCGGTCAGTCGGCGTCAGCATGGGGAGCCTCCTGTTGCGGTTCGGCGGGTTTGTCCGCCGGGGATTCCGCCGCCGGGGGTGCGGGCACCGGGGCGGGCCTGGCGGGCCTAGTCACCGCCAGGCGCACAAGACCGCCGATGGCCGCTGCCCCCGCCGGGGCAAAGGCGAAGTTCCACAGCATGGGGATCAGGTGGGGATGGGGTTCGCAGTGGGCGGGGGCCAGGACCATCCAGCTGACGGGGGCGGCCAGACCCAGCACAAAGAGGGCAGCCAGCCCGGCGTATTCGGGGGGCAAGGCGCGGCGGCGAAGAAACAGCACCACCGCGGCCAGCACAAAAGCGGCCAGGCAGATTGCCAGCCACACCGGCGGGGTGAGGCCCACCGGGCCGATCTGCAGGATGGCGTCCCCCTGCACAAAGTAGCGGTCCAGCATGGCGGCGGCGGTGGCGGTGCCGCCGGTGGTGTGGCGCAGAGCCGCGGCCACCACGTTGTCCACCGCGTCGGCCCAGTTGCCGAAGTAGAGCAGGCTTTGCACCAGCCAGACGGCCAGGGCCACCACCACCCCGGCCAGACAGGCCAGTCCGGTGCGGACCATCCGCATGAACCAGCCCCAGGCCGGGCGTTTGCGGCCCAAGGCCAGCACCCAGCAGACAAACAGGGGGATTTCGGCCAGGATCAGGAAGGTGGAGATGAACTCAAACCCGCACATACACCGCACCAGGACGGCGGCAAAGACCAGGAAGTAGGCCCAGTCGGGGGTGATGCGTCTGCGTTTGGTGGCGGCGCACAGGGCCAGCCCCGCCAGGGCGGGGAGCAGCCAGGTCCACAGGCACCAGTACAGGTCCTTCATGCCCCGCTGCACCCAGGGGGAGAGCAGCACCGCGGCCATCCAGCCGACGGCGGCGGGGGCGCCGAAGGCCCGCCACAGCCCGATGCACAACCCCAGGGACACGGCGTAGAACAGGATGCTGTTGGCGGCGTAGAGCATCCGTTCCCGGGCCTCGCCGTTATCCTGCCACACCGAAAACACCTTGTTGAGCGCCCCGAACCCCAGGCCCTGCAGCCCGGTCTGGTGGGTGTAGCTCAGGTACTGGTCGGGGGTGACGGGGGTGTTTTCCCGGTAAAGATACCGGTTCTGGGTGTCGCCGAACTCCCCGGTGTAGCTGCCCAGGAACCCGCCGGGGGCGCTCTGGTCCTGCTGCATCTGCAAAATGCGGGCAAAGACCAGGGACTGGGAGTAGTCGTCCCAGAAGCCGGTGCGGTAGGTATCCTGGTTGTGCATGAGGAAGGTCAGCACCACCGAAAGCACCCCCACCGCCAACAGGGTGAGCAGGGTGCGCAAGATTTTTGGTATGCGGTGAAACAAAGGGAAACCGCCTTTCTGCGGGAATTTTGGTTTTCCCGCTCTTGGGTTATTGGGGGAAGGCAGACGGGAGTCTGCCGGGGGAAACGGCTGCTTGCCGTTACCTCTTTCCTTTTCGTGCCCGAAAAGGAAACGAAAAGGGCCCGCCGTTCCGATGCGGCGGCCGCCGGCCAGGGTTTTCAA
>PPYE01275554.1_pt1 | contig 21921 bp, 36 predicted proteins | sample 1559881 | NCBI WGS metagenome assembly PPYE01 (sample SAMN08240022, study PRJNA423297) | Human gut metagenome, whole genome shotgun sequencing project.
AGCAGCACTTGCGGAGTTGACCACCTACAAAGGACGGACAACCACCACAGTGACTGCGGAGGGGCCGGAGCCGGACGTGGCGGTGGAGTATGTACAAGATACAAATGTTGTGATTGCTGAATTAAAAAAACTAATAGAAGGAATACAGAATGTTGAGTCCTAATTATCTCCAGCATATAGCTGATGGTTCCGAAGAAATAGCCTCCCAGCTTCATACATACATTATCCGTCAGATAATAGACCGCATGATGATACGCATAGGCCGCGGCGATGATTACCTGCTCACCTCCTCTGACCGATGGCGAATACAGATATTGCAGGATGCAGGATATCTGCTGGAGGACATAACGGCAGAGTTATCCAAAATCACTAATCGACAGGAAAAAGAAATCAAGGCCGCAATGGAAGAAGCTGGAGTCAAGGCCCTGGAATACGACCATAAAATATATGAGGCTGCTGGTTTGTCTCCAACACCGCTTACACAATCTCCGCAGCTTATTAGGCTAATGGAACGAAACATGAATGCCACTATGGGGGAATGGGAAAACTATACCAGAACCACCGCAGAAGCCGCACAGAGGCTTTTTATAAACGCATGTGATAATGCATACCACCTTGTATCTTCTGGGGCTGTATCGTACACACAGGCTGTCAAAGAGGCAGTTAATAATGTGGTATCGGGCGGAGTGATAGTACACTATCCTTCGGGCCATAAAGACACCATAGAAACTGCCACAGCGCGCGCAGTACGCACCGGAGTAGCCCAGGCCACGGGAGATATCTCTATTAAGCGTATGGAAGAAATGGATTGGGATATCATACTGGTGTCGGCGCACATCGGGGCCAGAACCGGGGATGGAGGGCAGAATCCAGGAAATCATTTATGGTGGCAAGGGCAGTTTTACAGCAGGACTGGAAAGGATAAGCGCTTTCCTCCATTTTCCCAGACTGGATACGGAACTGGTGAAGGGTTATGTGGATGGAACTGCCGTCATTCCTTCGGAAGCGGTGATGGGGTAAACAATCCATACAAAGACATCCAAACCGCAGACAATTACAAGGTTGAGCAGCTGGAGAAGCGGCAGCGAACGCTTGAACGGCGCATCAGAAAGGCAAAACGCGAGGTCATGGGGATGCAGGAGGCCGTGGATAAATGCAAGGACGAATCAGTTAAATTTGATATGAAGTTAGACCTTGACCACAAGTCGTATCTGTTACAGCGGCAGAATAAGGCATATAACGAATTTTGCAAAGAGAACGACTTACGCACCCAGCAAGAACGGCTACAGATTGCCAGATGGAACCGGGAGCAGGCGGCAAAGGCCAGGGGAGCAGCGCGGCGGTATCAGAATGCGAAAGGAAAAGAAGAATGAGCAGATGGAAATTATTCAACCCTAATCCACGCAATCAGCGTGTGGGGGATTGCCCCATCCGGGCTATAACAAAAGCCCTTGACAGCGACTGGGAAACGGTATTTGCTGGTGTAACTGTCTGCGCCTGTGCTTTATCTGATATGCCATCTGCAAACCATGTATGGGGGTCCTACCTACGTCAAAATGGGTTTAAACGGTACATAGTGGATGACCACGGACAAGATGTATACACGGTCGAGGACTTTTGCCAGGATAATCCTATAGGAACGTACATCTTAGCAATTACAGGGCATGTGGTGTGTGTGCAGGATGGTTATTACTGGGACACATGGGACAGCGGTCAAGAAATACCAATATACTACTGGGAAAGGCGATAATTTATGGAAACATTAAACTCTATTATGGTTGTATGCGGTTGGATTATTACTCTTGGAGGCGCAGGAGCCGTAATATACAAATTGTTGCATCCGGCATTTAAGCTAAAAAATCGAGTTGATAAATTAGAAATAAATGTGGAAAATGATTATAAATCTATCAAAGAAATAAGAGATATGCAATCTCTTTTATGCCAAGGAATGATAGCATTAATTGATAATCGTATAACCGGTAACAACATAGAGGGTTTAAAAAAAACCAAAGAAGCTATGATAAAGCATTTGTCAGAAGGTATTTAAGGAGCGTTGCGTTGAAGGTATATGACTTTACAGTGCCAGAACTAAACTATTTTCGTACATATTGTAACTTTACGGATGAAGAACGGGCACTGTTTGAGTACCGGGCCAAGAACTATCCTTTGGAGTATTGCGCTGAATTAATGAATGTAAGTGTATCCACAGCAAAGAGATTGAGCAGAAAAGTAAACAACAAAATAATCCGATTATGTTGATACTTGCGTGATACTTTTATAAGTCTTTGACGACCTGTCAAGGGCTTATTTTTTATGGGATAATTGGATTATAAAAGAACGGAGGGGATATAATGCCGCAATCATTTATCAATCCAAACTATCTGAATACATATCCAAACGCATATCCGTATCAACCGCAGATGCAACCACCTATGGACCGATTGCAGCAGCTACAGGCACCATACCAAATGCCGCAACAGACGCAGGTTTCACAGGTCCCGCAGACCAACCAGGGAATATTATGGGTGCAGGGTGAAGCCGGGGCAAAGTCGTATTTAGTAGCTCCAAGCACATCCATATTACTGATGGATAGCGAAAATGAGTACTTTTATATTAAAACAACAGATGCAGCAGGTATGCCAACACTCCGCACTTTTGAATATAAAGAGATTGTTAATGGACGGAAAAAGGAATCTACATCGGCTGAAAATCTGGATGAAAAGTATGTTACCAGAAATGAGTATCAGGATTTAAAGGCAAAATATGATGAATTATATGGACTTTTAGAAACCAGTACAGCACCAACAGGAAAGGGGAAGTAATATATGAATCCATTATTTAACATGTTAGGTGGAATGGGTGGAGGTAGCCCAATGGGAGGAATGATTCCTGGGATGGGCGGAGGAAACAACCCCATGCAGATGATACAGAAATTTATGGAGTTTAAAAACAATTTCAAGGGAAACCCTCAAGAAGAAGTACAGAAGATGCTACAGTCCGGCCAGATAACTCAGCGGCAATTAGACCAGGCCCAGCAAATGGCCCGGCAGTTTCAGCAGATGCTTAATGGCATGAAAAAATAGTACATAAATCAATGCGCATGATTTTGTAAATATATTTTAAAGGAGTAGACAATTATGGATTCAAGCTATAGTTTAGCAGACATTGCCGCCGCTACAGGAGGAACAAACCGCAACAATGATGGCTTTGGAGATGGCGGCGCATGGTGGATTATTATACTGTTCTTATTTGTTTTCTGTGGCTGGGGCAATGGAAACGGCTTTGGAAACAATGGAGCAGGAGGTGCAGGATTGCAGGGATTAGCAACACGTGCAGACATCAATGAGGGATTTGCCCTCAACGGAATCGAAAATGGTATAAGGGGTATTCAGTAGGGCATTTGTGATAGCACGTATGCGCTGAACAACACCATTACCAGCGGTTTCAGCGGAGTGGACCGTAGCTTATGCCAGATGGGCTATCAGCTCCATGATTGCTGCTGCCAGACACAGCGCGCAATTGATGGTGTAAATTATAACCTGGCTACACAGTCATGCGATACCAGAAACACCATTCAGACCGCAACTAGGGATATTCTGGACAACAACAACAGCAATACAAGAGCTATTCTTGACTTCTTAACTCAGGATAAGATTTCTACCTTACAGGCGGAGAATCAAACCCTTAGATTCCAGGCAAGCCAGACTGCCCAGAACGGATTTATTGATGCAGTTGGTAACTCAATCGTTGCACAGCTTCGTCAGCCGCAGCCCGTACCGGCTTATACGGTTCCAGCGCCATATCCATATGCCTCTAACTGTGGTTGTGGATGCAATACTGGATGCGGGTGCTAATGAGAAACGAACAGTTTTACGATAATCTTGCTCTGTATGCAACTGCATTGCAAATGATAAATTTGCTTTTGATTGTTGGTGATGTGTCAAATAATGATATTATGGAAGCATTGCAACAGGAGAATAAGGAATACATGGAAAAGATTATCGACCAAAACAACCGCATATTGCGTATCTTGTCCGAAAAGGACATGTCTACTGAACAGTAGTATTACACACATGGAAGGGTAGGCACAGGCTTGCCCTTCTGTGCATATAAGGAGGATTTTATTATGGCAGATTTTGTAACTGCTGGAACACAGACTGTTGAAGTCAATGCAAGCGTTCTGTTTGCAGCAAACCGGATATATTCTTGCAATTGTCCAAATATAAGGCATGAGGCACTCTCTGGTAGGGTAGTTTTGCTTCCTGGCCTGTACCGCGTAGGATTTAACGGAAACTTTTCCACAGCCGCAGCAGGTGACGTTATTTTTGAAGTACAGCAGGACGGCGAAGGCATTCCCGGTGCAAGAATCCAGAACACAGTTGCCGCCGGCGCAACAATCAATGGAGCGGCAACTGTAGAAGTAAGGGTGTGCAAACCATGTTGTGCTACCCTATCAGTAAAAAACGTTGGAGCCACAGCAGCGACAGTATCAGACGCTAACCTTGTTGTTAGCAGAATAGGTTAAGGGGGTAATGCTATGAGCTATAAGATGATGCAGAATATCCATGAAGAACTGGATAAGATTGCGGAAAAGGGCCTGAACACTAGCAACCTTGAAACCGCATACAAACTGATAGACATGTGGAAAGACATGGAGAACGTGGAGTACTGGAAGTGCAAAAAAGAGTACTACAATCAGGTAATGGACGAAATGGACGGTGGAGAATACAGCGAAGCGCGCCGCAAGCGCGACAGCATGGGACGTTATAGCCGTGCTGATGGAATGTCGCAGGACTATGATAATGACAGCTCCTATCGCGGCACACGTGGAAAACATTACGTTAGAGAACACTACAGCCGTGCGAACGGTCCGGCCTATGACGACTACATGAATCAGAAGCAGAGCTACAGAAGCGGCGGGAAAGATGAAGATTGCAAGCGGCGTATGCTTGCAGCTTTGGAAGAACATATGGACGAACTGACAGAAGAATTAGGCGAAATGTCCAAAGATGCCGACTGCCGGGAAGAAAGAGAAACCATGAAAAGGTATATTGAAAAGCTTCGTAATATGATGTAATAAATTGGCGGTGGGTAAAACCTACCGCCTTTAAAAAATGTGGGGACGATTATTTTTTTTGAATAAGTTAAAATGAGAGTAGGAATAAACAGAAAGGACTAAAGCATGGTAAAAAACGGTTGGGTATACTGCCCTATATGTAACAATAAGACCAGGACAAAAATTCGGCCTGATACAGTAGCGAAAAACCTTCCGGTATTTTGCCCTGTATGCAAGAATACATCCATAATGAATATTGCAAAAGGAATAGCAAGTGATATGGAAAATGGCGGTTTATCACCTGCCACATAATAATTAGAGCCAGACGCCAGACGCAGAGCCAAACAGATTACAGCAATGTAGTTTGTTTGGCTTTTTCTTATATTTGACCTCCCTCCTATAGCACATGTCCTTAAAAGAAACAGGTTCTAGCGCATAGCGTGAACAGCCTGGAGGTTGAAAAGCGGATGCAATTTCCGGCATGTGCGTTTTTGGACAAGTCAAGTCCTACAAAATGGCAACCGTTGGTGGACGGTTACACACCTACAAATAACCTAATAACGGAAAAGGAGAATCATCAATGAAAACCGAAGAATTAAAAGCGCAGGGATTGACAGAGGAACAGATATCTTTTGTCATGGCTGAAAATGGAAAAGACCTTAAAAAGTTGCAGAAAGAAAATGACAATCTGACATCCGAACGGGATACCTGGAAAGAAAAAGCAGAAGCAGCAGAAACAACGCTGAAAGGCTTTGAAGGGGTTGACCTTGAGACGATGCAGAAAGAACTGTCTGACTGGAAACAAAAGGCAGCAGATGCAGAAAAGAATGCCCAGGAACAGCTCTATGAGCGTGATTTTTCGGACGCTCTGAAAACGGAATTTGAAGGTATTAAGTTTTCTAGCGAAGCGGCTAAGCGTGCAATTATGGCAGAAGTCAAGGCAGCCGGATTAAAACTTAAAGATGGTAAAATCCTGGGGCTGAATGACCTTTTGTCCCAAATGAAAGAAAAGGACGCTTCGGCATTTATTGATGATGCGCAGCAACAGGCACAGCAGAACATGGCGAGATTTACGGCGCCGATAAAAGGAACGACCGGAGGAGCGCTGACAAAATCAGATTTTAAGGGTATGAGCCTGGATGCAAAAATTGAATTAAAACAGAAAAATCCAGAACTTTACAACAATTTGAAAGGATAATGAATTATGCCAAGAACAGGAACATTCGGAGGGTTTGCATTTGACCCGGAAGTATTTGCTGATTACATGGCGGAGCAGCCTACATGGAGCAATGCAATTATCGCCTCGGGCATATTGCAGCAGGATAGCACCATTATGAACCTTATCGGGTCCGAAGGTAATGTTGCAACACTTCCATTTTACAAAGCAATGGACATTACGGATTACGAACCATATAACAATGATGGAAACACAAATAACACCCCGAAGGAGATTAGCGGCGGGAAGCAGACTACCATGCTGATACAGAGAATGATGGCATGGAAAGCACAGGATTTTACACAGGAGCTTACCGGGGCTGACCCGATGCAGCATATTGCAAACAGCGTTGCCGATTACTATCGTCAGGTTTGGGAAGCAGAACTCATGAATATTGTAAACGCGGTCATGAAACTTGATACAATTAAGGACCATGTTTATGACATTTCGCTTTCTGATGGGAGTAGTGTTGCAGATGCCAATAAGATTGATGAAACAACCATGATTTATGCACAGCAGAAAGCACTCGGCGACATGGCTAATGGGTTTGGAATTGCAATCATGAACTCACTCATATTTGCGAGATACCAGGCTATGGGGATGGTGAACTACAATAAGTACACAATCCAGAATGCATTGACATCAGAAGTCAACCTCCCGACAATTAACGGTCTTATCCCGGTAGTGTCAGACCGATTTACGGTTGATACCAGTGGAGAAGTCCCGAAATACATAACTACAATCGTGGGACAGGGAGCTATACTGACAGCTGAAAAGACCAATTACAAGGAACCTTACTACGCGGATTATGACGCGGAGACTAAGGCTGGTATTGAAAAACTGTATACCAAGGAAGGGCGCGTGCTGCATCCGAACGGCTTCAATCTCAAGGTTGCAAGCATTGCTGGGGAATCCCCGACCAAGACGGAACTTGGAAACAAGGCTAACTGGGAGCTTGCATACAAGGCAAAGAACATCCGTATCGGTCAGATTATTTCCAACGGATAAGGTGTACAGTATGAGGTTTACAATCATTGACGGACTGCCTTACATGGTATCAAACGGTAGGCTGTACCCGGTCGACATCAAGGATGGTAAGGTGACATACAGCAAGGAACAGTCATCCATGACGGATTCCATGGGGGAATATACCCTCGCAGAAGTCATGGCAAAATGTATTAAGCTGTGTAGCATTAAAAGAAAAAGGCAAGCGGCAGAGTGAGTGAGGAATCAATATGGCATATGCAGACTATGAGTTTTACACAACAAAATACTACGGCAGTTCCATACCGGATTCCCAATCATTTGATAAGCAGGCAGAACGGGCAAGCGACTTCCTTGATAAAATAACATTTGACAGATTGGTTGACGGCCTCCCAGATAATGAACGAGTGCAAACCAAAATCAAGAAAGCCGTATGTGCATTAGCTGATAAACTGTATGGTTTGGAACTGGCAGAAAAACAGGCGCTATCTGCCGCCGCGGGAAGTATAACCAGCGGGACCGGCGGCGCAACCACAGGCGTTATCACGTCAAAGTCATCCGGTTCCGAATCAATCAGCTATGCATCCCCGTCAGAAATAGCTAACGGAGCTAAAGCCTGGAGTGATATATATTCTGCGGCGGGGAATAAACAGGAAACAAATAATCCCCTGTATGATACTGCAAAGGTGTATCTGATGGGAGTAAGAGATAACGAAGGGACACCGCTTTTATATGCAGGATTGTAAAGTGAACATTCTGGGGACAGAATGGGAAATAAAGTTCGGCGATGAAAGTCAATACCCAAACCTAGAAGGAATTGACGGCTATTGCGATTCATCCATAAAAGAAATAGTTGTGAATGACATGAAGAAAAGCGAAGGAAGAACTTGGGCAAAAGAAAATCTGAAAGAATATCAAAGAATCTGTCTCCGGCATGAGATTATCCATGCGTTTATGGAAGAATCTGGGCTGTCTGGCAATTTTGAGCATAAGTCAATAGGGATTGAAGAAACCACGGTTGACTGGTTTGCCATTCAGTTTCCTAAGATTTTCAAAGTATTCAAGGAATTGAATTTACTCTGATTCCAGAAAGGATAAGAAATGGACATTACAACATTGGGAACATGTGTAGCTATTGTGGCTCTGAGCTATGTGGTTGGTCTTGGATGCAAGGCTGCAAAGAAAATACCGGACGAATGGATTCCGGTTATTATGGCTGTTGTGGGTGGTGTTCTTGGCGCGCTTGGTATGGGAACTATACCAGACTTCCCGGCATCGGACTACATCACGGCCGTAGCAGTTGGAGCTATGTCTGGCCTTACGGCTACGGGAATTAACCAGATGTATAAGCAGGCTAAGAAATGAGTAACTACCGAAACCGCAGAAATTATGAAAATCTGGAGCGCCAGATATTTGACGGCGTGGGAAAATACGGAATACCGCAGATAGAACCAGTAACCTACGAGAAAGGCTGTGAATGGATTGGTTTCAACTATGCCAAGACTTGTAAAGAGCCTGAAAAGAAAGGTGTACATTTCTTCCTTGATGATTACCAATTCAATAGGTTATGGACGGATGTTGACCGATACATACCCATGTTACAAAAATTCCGTTATGTAATGTCTCCAGACTTTTCCACCTACACAGACTTTCCAAAAGCTATCCAGATATACAATCATTATAGAAAACATTGGGTAGGCGCATATCTGCAAGAGGCAGGGATACAAGTTATTCCCACGATTTCATGGAGTACGCCCGACAGCTTTGAATGGTGCTTTGACGGAGAGCCACAGGGTGGTGTTGTGGCGGTATCGTCTTTAGGCGTGATGAACAGCAAAGAAAAGAAAGAGTTGTTTCTGATAGGCTACAAGGAAATGGTACGGCGCATTTGCCCGGACACGATTATCTTTTATGGTTATGTGCCAGATGAGTGCATGGGGAATATCGTGAGGGTACGAGCGTTTACAGAAAAGTTTAATGAGGTGTTGTGCAATGGGTGGTAGAGGTGGGGCGAGTGGATTATCTGCTAAAAACCAGAAAATTTCTTTCAAAGGATTGCCAACTTTAAAGGGTTCAGAAAAGCAAGTTAAATGGGCCGAACAAATCAGAAATAATGCTATTGATACTATCAATAGAAATATTGATTTAGCTAATGAAAGGATAAAGAAGTATCCCAGCGCTCAAAAAAAATATCAAAATGAAATTGAATCTTTGCAAGAAATAGGTAAACAGCTAAAAGAAGTATTATTAAAAGTATCTAATGCTTCTCAAATTATTGAAAAACGTCACATATTTGACTCATCTAGAATATTGGATGAAGCATCAAAAGTTGAACAAAGAAAAAAGAAACGATAACAGGTGGTGAATATGTACAATGCCACAGTGACAGTTTTTAATTACTACGAATCATCCACAACAGGTGTTGGTATTTGGTATCCCCATGTATTATCTGGCGTTGACCTTAATACTGACAAAGGCGCAATACTAAAAAAGTATGGGCCAGACAGCACGGATAATGCCGAATTACACATAGTTTACGAATTACAAGACGGTAAACAGATAATCCGCAATGTAGACGGTAAAGAATTGCCGTGGCTCCCTCCGAAGAAATGGAGGCGGCAGGTAAATGATTTGTTGGACGATACCATTACCTTTGATGCATCGGATGATTGTTTTTTCTGGGAAGGGGTATGGGATAGTGGTTCGGTAAACGATGAAGATTATCGTGGCGGGTTTTATGCCTATATGAATAATCAGTATGACTTCGTATATTTGGTATCCTCTGTTGGAGGTCCATACTCTGTGATTCCTCACTTTGAGATATTGGGTAAGTAGTATGACAAGTAAATCGACACATTTTAAAGGCTTTTCCATTATTGATGCTGACATCAAAGTACAGTTCAATTTGTCACGGTTTGATAAACAATTCCAGCGTGCGCAGTATGAGCTTGACGGAAATGTCATGAATAGTATGGTCACTTTTATGCCTATGATTACAGGCAATTTTGTGGATGTTACCAGAGCCGCAAGCGCTGCAATACAAGGAATTGGAAAAGTATATGCTGCCTATGGACCTGCTGGTCATTTTTTATATTGGGGTAAAACTATGGTTAGCCCAGTGACGGGCAGTACATGGGCAAAAAAAGGCGAAAAGAAAGTGCTGGTTAGCCAGTATAGCGGAAAAACCAAAGCAAAAGAGGATTTACAGTATACCAAAACAGCGCATCCTAAGGCACAGGCTAAATGGTTTGATGCGGCCAAAAAGGCAGACGGTAAATCATGGATAAAGCAAGCCAAGAAAACGGCTGGAGGTGGAAAGCGTGGGTGATGAACGAAAACCAATAGGAAAAGATGCAAGCGGATATGATGTGTTGACAATTGCTGTAAAGGCTTTGCTTAATCAATTCCCCGGTTTGTATGAAAATGAAACCGTTAAGTTTGAAGAATTGGGTGAGGATAGTGGGATTGCATTTTCGGCAGATAATGGAGCCTTAATCTTTTCTGAGACTGAGGATATACTAGGTGGAGTGCGCCAGACCTGCCAGTATCCCTTCTATATTATATACCGTACATCATCCACAAAAGAGCGTCAGAAAATGAGCATACAGGAATTTCTTGATACGTTCGGAAAGTGGCTGTGTCGTGAGCCGGTTGTGATTGATGGGAGTGAGGAACGATTATCAAATTATCCCACATTATCCCAAGGAAGAAAGATAACCAAAGTTACCCGTGACAACTCTTATGGCCTGGAACCGCAGGAAAGTGGTGTGCAGGATTGGATACTTCCAGTATCGATAGAATATAAATATGATTTTGAAAGATGGTAGAGCCAGACGCTAAGACGCAGAGCCTTGTGTGATGGCTCTATTTTTATTTGAAAGGAGAAAAACAGTGGCAACATGGACTTATGCCGATGGAGAGGCAAAAAGAAAAGATTTTATGGTCTTTTGGATAACGGATGGAAACGCCACAAATATCACAAAAGATAAACTTGAGATTATTGGAAAAGGCGTTGAGGATATGCCAATTTCGATGAATCCAGATACGGAAGAAAGCCAGGATGTGCTTGGAAATAATAATTATGATATCACCGGCTATTCGGAAAGCATGACAGTTGACCCAACCAATGTATCGGGTGAGAGTAAATACGCCCAGAAGATAGATACGCTCATGGAGGAAAGAGCAACTCTGTCAGATTTGAGATTGAAATATCTCTGTGTAAAGCGATACAAAACCGATAGTACCGGAAATATGCGTGCATGGGTGCAGGAGGGTGTTGTTGAGTTGGGAGACTTTGCAGGAGGCCTGAAAGGTGTTTCTGCAACGCATACGGTGCACTATGTAGGTGATAGGACTCTTGGCGCTGTAAACCCTACAACGATGACTTTTACGGCTGATGGAGCTTCTTTGTCAGAGTAAAGGAGGATAAATTATGCCTAATATTCCAATAAATATTGAAAGCCCAGTTAAATACTACGATTTTACGGACCAGCATGGAGATGTGCTGGCAACTTTCAAATTTGTTCCAACCGACCTTGACATATTCGAGCGGCAGCAGAATGTGTATAAAGCATTCGAGGATATGTGGATGGAATTAAAAACAACTCTTGATAACAAGAAGAAGGAAGAAATGTCGTTAGAGATAATTAATAAATATGCAAAGTCGCTTCAGGAAAAATTTGATTATCTATTTAACGCAGACACTTCTGGCTTCTTCAAAATCGCCAGTCCATTTACCCCTATGGAAAATGGCGACCCTTGGGCGCTGGTGATACTTGAGAGTGTTAAAAAAATTATAGAGCAGGAAACGGGTAAAAATTTCACGGAAATGGAAAGTAAAGCCGGGAAATATACACAACAGTATAATGATGGTCCTGGGAAATATCCATTTCCTGTTAAATGAGCGCAGCGTGGTCCCTCCCATATTCTCTCTCTGTTAATGGAATAGACTATGAAATCCGTGAGGACTTCCGGGCAATATTAGATATTTTATCAGCCTTTGCGGATGAAGAATTGTCTGACCCAGAGAAAACACAAGCAATGCTTGAAATTCTTTACTGGCCCGTTATCCCGCCTCCGCAGGATTTAACAGAAGCGGCAGAAAAAGCATTATGGTTTATCGACTGTGGTGTGGTGCATGAAGATACTCCATCACCGCGCGTAATTGACTGGGAACAGGACGCAGGAATTATTTTCCCGGCGGTTAACAGGATTGCAGGGTTTGAAACACGCGGATGCCAGATAATCCATTGGTGGACTTTCTACGGATGGTTCATGGAAATTGGGGACGGATTGTTTTCTCAGGTCCTTTCTATCCGGCAGAAACTGTCAAAAGGGAAGCGCTTAGAAAAGTGGGAGCAGGAGTTTTTACAGAACAATAAAAAGCTATGTGAACTTGAAAAATCCACTGACAAATCTAAAGAAGAATTTGATTATTTTGCAGAGTTGCTAAAGTGAGGTGATATCTTTGCAACCTGATGGAACTGTATTAATAGATACTAAAATCAAAACGGATGGTGCAAAAACAGGAAGCGAAGATATCAAAAGAACGCTATCCGGCACAATGGATTATATAAAATTGCTACCTCAGGCTTTTAAGGATATTCCAGGCATTATGAAACATACATTTTCATCTGCTTCTAAATCCATACAAAGTCTTGCTCCAAGTGTGCGCAATTTGCAAGATGAAGTGGACCGGTATAAAGATGCGTTGTATTACGCTGAAAAAGCCGGTTATGGACTTGGAGATGCACCATATGATAAAGCATTTGCGGGATTGCAGCGGGCCCAAAAAGCCATGCAGGATTACAAGAAAAATTTGCTTGGTGTTGATAATGAGCAAAAGAAAGCAAGTAAAAGTGGAAGCAAGCTCAATAAATCATTAAAAGGTACCGAGAAAGCATCCCGTGGCGCACGAATTGGATTGGGCCGAATGCTTGCAACATCTATCTTATTTAGTACCGTATTCCGTGCCATTTCCGCAGTAACGGGCGGATTAAAAGAAGGTATGGATAATCTGGCCCAGTATTCAGATGATACCAATAAAGCGTTATCCATATTGATGTCCAGTATGACCCAGCTTAAAAATTCTTTTGCTACAGCCTTTTCCCCATTGGTTGAGTACGCGGCCCCGGCCCTGGCCCAGTTCATCAATTTGTTATCCCAGGCCGTTACCTGGACGGCGCAACTGCTGGCGGCATTAACTGGCAAGGATACATTTGTCAAAGCAGTTAAAGTACAGCAGGATTATGCGGACAGTCTGGATAAGACCAAAGACGAAACCAAAGATGCAGCCAAAGAAACAGAAAAGGCATTAGCACCATTTGATAAGCTGATACAGATAACAACAGGAAAGAAAAAAAGCGAAGATAAGAACGAGCTTAAACCAGAGGATATGTTTACCACCGAGGAAGTATCCAACGATATTAAGTTGCAGGCCGAAGCGATAAAGGATACGCTCGGGAAACTGTTCGACCCGCTTAAGGAATCGTGGCTTGAAAATGGCCCGCAGGTAATGAGTTCGTTGCAAAACACATTCTCTGCTATTAAGCAGCTTGCAAGTGATGTAGGCGCATCGTTTATGCAGGTGTGGAATGTAGAGGGATATGGGAAAGCAATCACGGATGATTTACTAATTACTTTTGCAAATCTGGTTGATACAGTTGGTAATCTAGTTACAAACTTTGATAAGGCGTGGGTATCTGGCGATACTGGTACAAACATTTTAAGGCACCTTGGGGATATTATTCTTGAAATAACAGGATTTTTCCGTCAGGCATCAGAAAGTTTGAAAGAATGGTCTGCGGATTTGGATTTTTCACCTTTGCTGGAAAGCTTTGACAGAATTTTAATTTCTGTAAAACCTATTGTATCAGATGTTGGAAACTTGCTATTGTGGTTTCTTAACAATGTACTACTTCCGATTGCAAAATGGGGAGTAGAACAAGCGTTGCCAACCGTATTTGATTTAATTGCGGCCGCCCTAAAAGCAATACATAGTGTGATTGATGCACTGAAGCCATTGGGGATATGGTTATGGGAAGAATTTTTACAGCCATTAGGAGAGTGGACCGGGGCAGTTATCATAGCTGCATTAGAAAAAGTCGTAGAATGGTTGACTAAATTTTCGGATTGGGTAAGTCAAAACCAGACATTGGTGGAAAATATTACACTTGCAGTGCTGGCATTTTTTGCGGCGTGGAAAGTCACGACATTAGTAATGAATATCTCATCAATGATTAGTAGCATAATGAATTTAATTACAATAGCATTAAATCCGCTTAATTTAATATTTTTAGCTATTGTAGCAGTAATTGCAGCGGTTATATATATAGCAGCACAAGTAGCTAAAGCATGGGATAAAATGACACCAGGAGAACAATTGGCAGCCAAAATTATTGCAGTTGCTGGAGCTATTGCTTTAGTAGTAGCCGCGATTGGAGCGTTTTTACATGACCCATCAATGCTATTAATTGCAGGAGCAATTGCGGCGATAGCTGGATTTACAGAATTAGGGATTGCATCATCTGCAATGAAGCGTGGCAATTCACATTCTGGTGGAGGTAGGCCATTTAATTCAATGTCTGCCTATGCAGCAGTTCCATATAGAATGCCAATGCTTGCAACCGGTACAGTAGTGCCGCCACGGGCCGGGATGTTTGCGGCTATTTTGGGAGACAACAACCGTGAAACGGAAGTGGTATCCCCACTATCAACTATGAAGCAAGCCCTTAAAGAAGCACTGGCAGAAAGCAATATATCTGGTGGAAATCAGATTGCAAAAGCTGAATTAATCCTTGATGGTACAAGATTCGGTCAGCTTGTAGTTAAATTTGGAAATAACGAAAAGAATCGTGTAGGTGTAAGAATGGTAACAGAAGGGAGTGCATAATGGCACAGAATGGAAACGGAGTATTTACCATAGACGGAGTTAATCTTCGTCTATGGGTAAAATCCTTAAAACGGAATTTTTCAGTTGCTGATAGTGAAAATTCTGGACGTTTGCAGTCTTACCGGATGCACCGGGATATCATTGGTACATTTTACAATTATACGCTTGATATTGATGCGGAAAGAAGTAATCCGGCTGACTATGATACGTTCTACGAAATTATCTCTGCCCCGGTTGAGTCTCACAATATGGTATTTCCTTATGGACAGGAAACCAAAGAATTTGAAGCATACATAACAAGCGGGGATGATGAAATAAAAATCAACAAGAACGGAAAAGAAGGGCAGCGTAACCATTGGACCGGGTTATCTATTACCTTTACCGCTATGGAGCCGCAGAGGAGGCCGTGATGTGTTTTTAAAGCAATCCATATTATCTGACGCAGAACAGAACACTGAGGGATTAAAGATTGTTTATGACGACTTGGCCCCTTATGCCAAAGAAAATAGTACAGCATCCATTACAAGACCTGGATTAAGACCGAGATTAGGGCTTCATCCAGGCCCTGGTTTACATCCGCACGGGATGATAACAGAGCAAGAATTCCCGGAATTAAAGCGGGATGATATTTCTTATCCTGGATATGCTTTATGTTTTCCAAGATTTTCATTGCTAAATGGAAAATATATTAATTTTCCGGATAATCCGCTTCCTTACGGATACATAAGCCCGGAAGTATCAAATGAGCAGGGATTGTTTGGGTATGTTAAGCAGAGCCAGGGGCTTAAACCTAAAATTGGTTTGTATCCAGGAATGTTTTTATACCCGAAATCAACAACTGAAACGTTGATTGAATCCCCCATGTTAACAGTGACATTTAATCAGAAATTTACAAGTGTAGGGTTGCTTTTTACTTTTAATATGATGTCAGGCGATTATTGCACCAGAATGAGAATTAAGTGGTACTCGGATAATATCATATTGTCAGATATGGAGTTTTGCCCGGATTCAGTTCGATATTTTTGTAATAATTATGTGAGAGGATATAACAAGCTGGAAATCACATTTTTACAGACATCAAAACCCATCAGGCCGGTATTTGTGACAAGGATAGATTACGGGATATACAGGGATTTCTTAGACAACGAATTATTGGAAAGAAATTGTCTGCAAGAAATCAATGCAATATCAGAAAGTATAAGTATTAACACTTTAAATTTTACCGTCAGAACAACATCCAATATACCATTTGATTTGCAAAAAAAGCAGAAGCTTACACTGTATTTTAATGGAGAGTTGATAGGGAATTTTTATCTAAAAAACGGCGCAAGAAAAAACAAAACAGATTACCATATGGACGCGCATGATGCAGTGGGTGTATTGGATGGTAATGAGTTCGCTGGAGGAATATATACAGGCCAGCCGGTTTCTGAAGTATTAGAAAAAATATTCGAGAATGAAGATTTTAATTATTTATTGGATGAATCATTTTCAGATATTCCGCTTTATGGATACATACCGTATACCACAAAGAGAAACGCATTAGTATACATATGCTTTGCTATTGGAGCTATTGCAGATACAAGCAATTACGATGGAATTGTTATATATCCACAGGAGAATGCTTTAAGTGGTGAATTCTTGTCGGATGAAGTGTTTTCCGGTGTTACATTAGAGCATTCTGATATTGTTACTGGAATCCGGCTGACAGTACATACTTATCAAAAATCTGATGAAGCGCAAGAATTATATAATGATACTTTAAATGGAACAGCAGAGATTATTTTTAGCGAGCCTTATCACAGTCTGGACATAGCTGGTGGAATCATTGGTCAGCATGGGGATAACTATGCCTATATAACTGGAACTGGTGGAAATGTAACACTGACTGGTAAGAGATACAACCATCTCACCACATCAATCCTTAAAGAAAATCCAGATATTGTATTTAATAAAAATATCCGTGAAGTAACAGACGCAACATTGGTTTATAGTGGTAATGCGCAGCAAGTACTTGACCGCGTATATGCATATTATCAGCGAGCAGAAAATGTGGTGGGAGATGTTCTTATTGGAACAAAAAAATTAGGACAGAAAGTCAAGATTGATACAGATTACGATGGATACCGCACAGGTATCATTGAGAGCTACAATTATAGCTTTTCTCCCAACGAAATTAAGGCAGAGGTAAAAATACATGAGTAAGTATTTAGAATTCCTTATTTTTGACCGTACGCAGTCAGATATAATAGAATTAACCGACAAAGCTTACATTGATTACAAAGACCTCAACCGTATCGAACAGGCAGTTAAATGGGTATCTTATGTCCTTAATCAGTACGGATATAGAAATACAACAAATAACAAGCTAAATTGGAAACCAGAGGACCATAGAACGGATAAAGAAATGGAACGTCTGAGAAAAAATATAGTTGCAATAAGAAATGCATACTATACAGACAGCAGCACTCCACTTACTCCCGATAAGATAACATACACATCAATTTATCAAGCCAATGCCATCGAAAAAATCATTTATGATTTAGGTAATTTGATTGAAAAATCCTATCCGGGTCCTCAATATTTGTCGTTTAAATTGGGAACCAAAGCCCTAGGAAATAGAGGTATTAAGCTATGAATTTGAAAACAAATTTTAAAAATGACAAATTTTCCGGATTACGAAAATATAAAATGGTCACAGATGCATCAACCGGTCTAATAACGCTTGAAGATAAAACAGAGTATCAGGAAATAGGAGACATTTTTTCGGCTGATGATATTAACGAAACCAATAAGGCTGTGTTACAAAACAACTCAGAAATCGAAGATATCAAAGGTATAAAAAGAATTATGGTCCCCTATGCAAATTGGAGTACATCTGTCCCGTATTCGCAAACGATTGGGGTACCAGGAGCAAAGAAGGACACGGGGCTTATTATTGGTGGTCCATATTTGGGCGACAACCCAACTGCCAGTGTAGCCAGAGAGAGAAAAAAGGCTTTTGGATATGTTGATAGAGCCGAAAGTGGGAATGGAGTTGTTACATTATATTGTTATGGTTCCAAACCATCATCCGATTTCCAGATTCTTGTGAAAGGAGCAGGTAATTAATGGCAGGCTGTATACTCTATAATGGTGGTATGTTTAATAATGATTATCTCACTGCAAAACCAGAAGATGTCAAATATGGACAGACTTTTATTGGCGCTGAAACCGAAAATACACAAGAAGGAACTATGCCTACTTATTACAATGTAGAACATGATTTCCCCATTAACGGGAAGTTTTCTATTCCAGAAGGGTATTTTGTTTCAATAACATTAAAACAGGATATTCCAACATTGGGAGCACAATACGTTGACCCTGCCATCAATGGAATAACAGCTGGAGTCAAAGGAACATATATGACCGGAAATGTTTTTATTGGTGGTATTGTAGGTATTTCAAATAATGTAATAAAAAAGGGAGTAAAAATAGGTCCGTATACCGGGACGTTTGAGGGATGGGTTGATTAAAATGGCTGATTGTATAATTAAAAAAAATGGAGCTAATGCAGATACAAGTGATTTAACTGCCCTTCCATCGAGCGTAAAAGAAGGAAAAATATTTTTAGGTCGTGGAAGTGATGATGAACAAATTGGAACAATTCCGATTATACCACCTGAAAAGCATGAACTACAATTAAATCAAACTTTATCTTTAGGAGAAGGGTTTTATAAATCGGGTAGTACAGTAACACAAAACATACCTACATTAGGTAATCAGTACGTTGTTCCGAGCGCAGATTTACAAACAGTAGATACAACTGGTAAATATATGTCAGGCGATGTTTTTGTCGAAAGCTTACCTAATCTTATTGCATCAAATATAAAAAAGAATGTAGTCATTAGGGTAGGAGACACAACTATCGTAGGAACTTACGAAGGATATGAAAATGACGACCCATATACGCCATATTACAATGGTGTGTTTGCTCCTGGACAATCAATAAGCTCTTTGCCTTCCTTTGGGCGCAAAGGAGGACCGTACTATAAAGGGGACGTAACCTTTGGACGGGATAACATCCATATCGAAAACCCTCTTAGCACAGATTATGTAACAACGGCAATTGTATTTAATGTTCCTCTTAACTTTGATAATATCAACCGAATAACATTGAAATATTCCCTCGCCAACGCATCTGGTGGGTGTGAAATGATTCTGGCTACTGGATATGTTAGTGATTACATATATATGCGAGCTTCCAGCGGTTCTGGAAAAGATTATAATACTGGACTGGGAGATTATTGGAGAAGAGAGATACCAAATACATCGGGCAATTTAAAAACGAATAGTTTTGATGTATCCAATATTACCGGAACACGATTTATATATATATCGCTATTTATGCGGACCACAGCAAGTACATCAGTTGTCAATATGACATTAAGGGAATTAAAATGCAGCATATAGGAGGAGAGCATGGCAATAAATGATTTAGAAAAAATGGACAACTATAATCCAACTAATTATGTAAATAATTCAGAACCGGATATTGATGCTGACAATCTTAATAAAACAGAAAATAAACTGGCTGAAACAGTCGAAAAAGCTAATCAGATAATTGATGCACTGAAAACATTGATTTCAACTGTTCAAACAAATTCGGACAACACTGTTCCGTCATCCTCGTTAGCCTATAAAATGCAGCAAGCAATCACAAAAAATAAAGAGGACATTGCTACGGCAAATAGCAATTTAGCAAAAACCAATGCAAAGGTGACTTTAAACGGCGTCAAGAACATTAATGGGTTTACAGCCGTGTATTCTGACCGAACTGACCGGGCATTCCAGTTACAATATGATTCTGGCGAGATTGCATCAATCGCATTTAACAACACTGGTATCTGGTATGATTTTTATGACGGTCAAAACTGGAAACAGGTTTGGAAGTTTAATAAGCCATAATAATCATCTAAATGTTTTAGCGTATAAAACAAGTGCGCTGATTTGTCCGGAAGTATTGACAATATTAGATGCGGTATCATTACGTACATATACATTGGTAGTATAATTTGTTGTATCGGTATTGCATTGATACGCCGTCAACCCAGCTTTTACGCTAAAACCAACAATCCCAATAGGTACAAATCCGGCAATCCGGGCGGTGGGAAATTGCGCAGTTACGGTTGACCCGGGACCTACGGTAATTTCATTAGAATTACTCGTCCATTGTGTTTTAAGAACGCTATTTAGGGCAGTTTCAAGATTATCAAAATTGCTATTTTGCTATATAAAAAACATATCCACGAAAGGAGTCAAATGAACCAATTAAAATTATTAAACAACACAAAATACGACTTAATAACAAACGGGGTGGAAGAATCAGGCGATTACCTAACCCTGTCGTTTCTTCCCGGCCTAGACAGTTTTGAAACGGTAGAATCAGAATTCAGTCCTTTAAATACAGGAAAAATTTACATACTTGGTTTGGACGGTCAGCCGATGGAAGTGAAAACCGGGTTTACTCAGCTGGCAGAGATGCAAAAGAAAATAGATTATGTTATATCTTACGAAACAGTAAATGCCGGCACCGAGGAAGAACCAAATTATGAAACCAATGAAGTGAAGGATACCATTATGGTTGCTAAACTTCGTAGGCCGGATATACGGGATACAGTGCAGACCTTGCAAGATACCGTGGATGCAATGATTTTAAGTCAGTTGGAGGTGTAAAATGTATACAACATTAAAAAGGCTATATAACAATGGTAAAGGGCCATTAACGGTTTCCGAACTCAACCGGGCCGTGTCAATTGGATGGATTACAGAGCAGCAGAAAAACAGCATAATTGGAGGATGATTATGAGAGATATCACATTGTGCCATCCACGCTTACAGCTTTTAGCAGGTCAGTTGGTGGACGAATGTAATAAACAGGGATTAAAAATTAAGATAGGAGAGACACTGCGGACTGTGGCAGAGCAGGATGCTTTATATGCTCAGGGCAGGACTAAACCGGGCAACATTGTAACTAATGCGCCTGGTAGTAGTTATAGCTCCTATCATCAGTGGGGAACAGCTTTTGATATATTTCGTAATGACGGCACTGGTGCTTATAATGAAATTGGTGGATTTTTTAACCGTGTAGGTGCTATCGGTGTATCTTTGGGACTTGAATGGGGTGGAAATTGGAAGTCTCCTGTAGACAAGCCACATTTCCAATTGCCTGATTGGGGAAGTAGCACATCTGGAATCAAAAAACTATATCGCACCCCGGATGAATTTATGAAAACCTGGGTGACAGAGGGACGCACTGGCTGGATTAAGGATAATAACGGCTGGTGGTATCGCAGACCAGATGGAACTTACCCGGCTAATAAGTGGTGTGTCATAAATCACCATTGGTATCTATTTAATAAGGATGGATATGCTTGCACCAGCTGGCACCGCTGGAATGGTAGTGTATGTGACCCGGATGATGGTTCGGGGGATTGGTATTACTTTGACCCTACACCAAACGGTCCATTGGAGGGGGCGTGCTGGCATAGTCAGGATAATGGGGCGCAGAATATCTGGTACATAGAGGACTCTAATTCAATATAAAAGCGCCAGATTTTTACACTGACGCTTCTATAAATATTATACCATCTTCGGAAATATGCAACACGAAATGCAACACGGAGCCTATAAACCGCATAAAACCGTTATATTTTACGGGTCCGATTCCCGTCAGCAGCTCTTCCATAAAACCTTGTAGATACGGGAAAAACAACGTATTTACAAGGTTTTTTC
>PPYE01338173.1_pt1 | contig 21921 bp, 18 predicted proteins | sample 1559881 | NCBI WGS metagenome assembly PPYE01 (sample SAMN08240022, study PRJNA423297) | Human gut metagenome, whole genome shotgun sequencing project.
ACGGTCTGCGTTGTCGGGAAGATACGTGATCTGATCCTTCAACTCAGCAAAAGTTCGATTTATTCAACAAAGCCGTGATTTTGATTACTGGTGCCGCTTAAATGGGTCTGGTGGAATTCATTTTTGTTAATGAAACCGTCGTTGCCGGCAAACTCGGTAATTTGCACCTCAGGCGAGAAAACACTCGCGGAACCGGCATCAATCCCCCCAATTGGCAAGTTGATATCCCAGTTCTGGCTTCCCAGACCTTTGGTGTTAAAACCTGCAGTCGGATCAACCACCTGTCCGGTTAATTCAAGCTGAACCAGAGTATGACCACCGCCGCCACCTTCTAATGTTACCGGTGCTTCATTACCCGCCGCGGTGGCTTCCAGCACCTGCGTCGGGTCTGCGCCATCGGCAATGGCCTTTTGTGCAGCGGCAATATCCTGTGCGCTATTTTCCGGATTATGACTGGCCCGTAGACCGTGCTCACCCCAATGGCTATTGCGCCCTATATCAAGCGTTTTTCCGTCTGGTAAAGAGATACTTACCGCGCCGCTGACTCCGGTTACAATTTCCTCACCGCTATATACCCTGTCGCCTTCATGAACCTGTCGTTGTACGCCATTGGCATCAACAACGTAAACCTGTCCAATGATTGCTTTGATCACACCGAGTAATTTGCTCACCGTAACCTCACTTAATTACCATCATTATTTTTATAAACTCGTTAATATATTAACGAACAAATATCACATTCAATTAATGTAAACATTAATATCTCAATGTAGAAAAAAACACATTTTATAGAATGCAATTACATGAGACTTGACTGGCAAATGAATATAATAAAAAATAACCAAAAATAAAACACGATGTGACAAAACATGTCGCTGAATAGCTGATTACAGCCATCAATCAAGATAATTCGCATGTGTTAATTAATATAACGTGTTTGTAAAAATGGATGATAGCGACGACAACTGGATGTCATAACCGTGAGATATAAGGCATTCATGTCATGAAGAAGTTTTTAGTTTTTCTGCTTTCATGTTTTTCAATAAATGCAGTTAACGCAGAAGACTTACAAAATACCGTTAAAGATGCATTAGCGAATCATCCTGAAGTTAATGCTGCAATAAATAGCCGTTATTCCTCAGAGCAAGAACTGCGAGCGGCACAAGGTGGCTATTTACCATCACTGAATTTAAATGCAGAGGCCGGGCGCAAAAATGTTGATGATGCAACTACCCGTGCGACAGGCCGCAATAACGGTCTGACTCAGTCACCTAACGAGGCGACTATCAGCCTCGAGCAAAATGTGTTTAACGGCTTTGCGACCAACAGCGAAGTGGCGCGGCAAAAAGCGACCGTTGACTCACGCGCCTACGGTGTAATGAACACCAGCGAAAGCACTGCTTATGCGGTGATCCAGGCCTATTTTGATGTGCTGCAACGCGAAGAGTTTGTGCGTCTTGCCGAAGACGATCTGGCAAACCACGAGCGTATTTACGACCAGATAAAACTGCGTACCGATCAGGGCGTAGGGCGCTCCGGGGACTTTATGCAGGCCGAAGCGCGTCTGGCGCAGGCGCGTAATAACTTGCTGACCGAACAGACCAACCTTGAAGATGCGAAAACCACTTTTATCAGCGTGACGGGGATGGACCCGCAAGGTTTAAGCCAGCCGGAGAGTATTGACTCTCAGTTGCCAACCTCACTGGAAGATGCCAAAAGCCGGATGGAAAAAAACAGTCCATTACTGAAGTCCGCCAATGCGGATATCGAAGCCGCGCACCAGCAGTATGAAACCTCGAAATCGACCTTCTATCCGCGCGTGGACGTTGAACTTTCCCGCGGAATCAGCAATAACACCGATACCACCCAAGCCCACACCGAAGAGTGGGAAGCGATGGTAAAACTGCATTACAACCTGTACCAGGGCGGCAGCGACAAAGCCAACATGAACTCCCGTGCTTATCTGCACAAGCAGGCTCAGGATGTACGTAATAACACGCTGCGCCAGCTGAATCAGGAGCTGCGCCTGGCCTGGACCGCACTGCAAAACGCACGCGCTCAGCTTCCTTCAGCAGAAGAATACGCCGACCGCAGCGTCAAAGTACGCACGGCTTATCAGGATCAATTTAGTCTTGGCGAGCGTACACTGCTGGATTTACTCGATAGTGAAAATGAAGTGTTTTCCTCTAAACGCCGTCTTGTTGAATTACGTTATCTGGCTATGACCAGTGGCTATCGTATTAGCGAACGCACCGGTGAATTAATGAATATTCTAAAAATCACACCTCCGCCTTCGGGGCAACCGGTAGATTCAGCAGAAGAAAATAGCTTACCGGAACTTCATTAATAATTATTAATCCCCAATAAATCTCTGACCTGCACGCTTATAATTAGCTTGCTATTATTTAACCGTGCACGGTCAGAATGGTTGCGAAAATGAGTGCACAAGCCGAATTATTAAATGACGTCCCTGAGAATTACGCTAGCCCTAATTCTCAACATCACGACCCACGTAGCCATAATGACGACCCGTTATTAGATAGCTTACTGATTCTGTGTTCTCTGCACGGCAAACCGGCGAGTCGTTCAACATTAAGCAGTGGCCTGCCATTAGAAAACGATCGGCTCACGCTGAATATATTTCCACGCGCTGCGGCAAGGGCCGGTTTAAAGGCGCGAGTCGTCACGCGCACGCTCGATAAAATTCCAGCGATGTCGCTGCCAGCGGTCTTGTTATTGAACTCTGGGGGAACCGGGGTGTTGTTGGCCTGGAACGATGACGGCAGCGCCCGCTTTATGCCCAGCGAAAGCGAAGGTGGAGAAATTTGCGTTGATGCCGCCACGCTTGAGCAAAACTATGCGGGCAAAGTCATTTTTGCGCATCCGCGCCACGAATTCGATTTGCAGGCAGAGGCCTTTCTGCCGCGTACCAAATCCTGGTTTAAAGACACGCTGAAGCTGTCGCGTTTTCTGTATATGGATGCGGTGTTGGCCAGCCTGCTGATCAACCTGATTGCGCTTGGCACACCGCTTTTCACCATGAATGTCTATGATCGCGTTGTGCCGAACCAGGCAACGGCCACGCTGTGGGTGTTAGCGATCGGCATCTGCCTGGCCTTTATCTTTGATCTGATTTTAAAAATGCTGCGCGGTATCTGCCTTGATATTGCAGGTAAGAAAAGCGATCTCATCATCTCCTCGACCCTGTTTGAGCGCATTATCGGTATGGAGATGAAAGAGCGCCCGGCACGCGTGGGCAGCTTTGCACAAAACATTCACGAGTTTCAGTCACTGCGTGATTTCCTCTCATCACTCACTCTGACGACAATTATCGATCTGCCCTTCACCCTGCTGCTGTTGATTGTCATCGGCATGATCGGCGGATCGCTGGCCTGGATCCCCGTGCTGACGCTACCGATTGCCCTGCTGTGCAGTTGGGCACTACAAAAGCCGGTCAACGCCGCGGTGGCAAAAACCATGAGCCTCGCCAGCGAACGCCAGGCGCTACTGATTGAAACCCTGAGCAGTCTGGATGCCATCAAAGTGAATAATGCCCAGAGCGAACGCCAATTCCAGTGGGAACAAACGCTGGGTAGCCTGAGCCGCCTCGAACTACGGGTGAAAACCTTATCCAGCCTGGCCAGCAACCTCACCGGCTGGTTCCAGCAAATTTCAGGCGTGGTGATGATCATCGTCGGGGTGTACATGATTATCGACGGCAAACTGAGTATGGGTGGCTTGATCGCCTGTTACATGCTCAATGGTCGGGCACTCATGCCGCTGGGCCAGCTCACCGGCCTTATCGCCCGCTATCAGCAGGCGAAGTTGACCATCAAAAATACTGAGAAAATGATGTCTCTGGCGCAGGAGCGCCGTGCGGATGAAAACCCACTCAAGCGTGAACAGTTACAGGGCAGCATTGAATTTCGCGATGTGGATTTCAGCTATCCGGAGCAAGAAAACCTATCTCTGCACAAAATTAACCTGACCATTCAGCCCGGTGAGCGCATCGGCATTATCGGGCGCAGCGGTTCCGGTAAAAGTTCACTGAGTAAACTTATCGTCAATTTATACCAGCCGAGCGCCGGGAACCTGCTGATCGATGGTATCGACTCTCGTCAGCTGGATGTGAACGATCTGCGCCACAGCATCGGCTACGTGCCGCAGGATATCCAGCTATTCAATGGCACACTGCGCGATAACCTGCTGTGCGGGGCACGCTACGTCGATGACGAAACCATGCTACGAGCGGCAGAACTGGCGGGCGTCAACGACTTCGCACGCCTGCATCCCGACGGCTATAACCTGCAGGTCGGCGAACGCGGATCTCAGCTTTCAGGCGGGCAACGGCAGGCGGTGGCGCTCGCGCGTGCACTGTTGCTTGATCCCCCTCTCCTGCTACTGGATGAACCCACCAGTTCGATGGACAACACCAGCGAAGAGAAGATCAAACACGCGCTGGCTCCCTTCATCGCGGGAAAAACGTTATTGCTGGTCACCCACCGCGCGTCGATGCTGTCGCTGGTTGACCGCCTGATTATTGTTGATAAAGGACGCATCATCGCGGATGGCCCGAAAGCTGTGGTGATGGATGCGTTAAAAAAGGGGCAGATTAATGCATCTCGCTGATTTCCTGGCTCACGCTCGCCGCTATATGCAGCACTATTTTCGTGGTCGTGACGAAAATCAAACCGACAGTATTAATGAGGTCAGCCAGGCCATTATTGATGACTCCCCAAGAGTAATTCGACTGACGCTGTGGACGATCCTCGCCCTGGTCGTACTGTCTTTCGTGTGGGCCGGCTTTGCGAAAATTGATGAAGTCACCCGCGGCGAAGGCAAAGCGATCCCTTCATCAAAACTGCAAAAAATCCAGAACCTGGAAGGGGGAATTGTCACCGAGCTGTATGTGCACGAAGGGCAAATCGTTAACGCCGGAACCCCATTACTGCACCTCGATGACACGCGTTTCGCCTCCAATGTCGGCGAAACGGAAGCCGATAAGCTTGGTCTGCGCGCCAAGGTAGAACGTCTGACGGCTGAAGTCGAAAACCGGGACTTTGTTATTTCACCCGAGATAGCCAGCCAGGCGCCGGATGTCGCCAGAGGAGAAACCGAACTGTACAACAGCCGTCGGGAACAGTTTCACAACGAAATATCCGGGCTTGAAGAACAACTGGTGCAGAAAAAACAGGAACTGCGCGATTTTGAATCGAAGGAGGAACAGTTTAAGCACAGCCTCGGGTTACTGCATCAGGAAATCAAAATGTCCGAGCCACTGCTCGCCTCGGGCGCCATTTCAAAAGTCGAACTGCTGCGCCTGCGTCGTACCGAAGTGGAAACCGCCGGGCAGCTCAATTCTATTAGCCTGTCGCTACCCAAGGCCACGTCAGAAATTAAAGAGATTGAGAATAAAATCGGTGAAAGCCGTGGCCGTTTCCAGAGTGATGCGCTGGCCCAACTCAATGAGGCGCGTACGAATCTGAGCAAAACGCAGGCCAGCGTTAAAGCACTGGAGGATCGGGTGAACCGTACCATGGTCACCTCACCAGTGCGGGGTATCGTTCAGCAGGTGATGGTGAATACTATCGGCGGCGTCATTCAGCCGGGCAGCGACCTGGTGGAAATCGTTCCGCTGGATGACAAGCTGTTAATCGAGGCCAAAATACAGCCGCGCGATATCGCCTTCCTCCACCCGGGTCAGCATGCGATGGTGAAATTTACCGCTTACGATTACACCATCTATGGCGGTCTGCAAGGCGAAGTGGTGCAAATAAGCCCGGACACCGTTACCGATAAACAGGGGCGAAGCTTTTATATTGTGCGTTTGCAGACGGATAAAAATTACCTGGGTACAAAAGAGCATCCGATGTTGATCATTCCCGGCATGGTGGCGAGCGTCGATATTCTCACTGGTAAGAAAACGATTCTGAGCTACCTGTTAAAACCGATTATTCGCGCACGCGCGGAAGCACTCAGAGAACGTTGATCGGTTGCGCTCCCTTTCATTATTGCTGGGGAGCGCATGGGTTTATAACGATGTGCAAAAAGAGAGTTTTCCACGATTCAGGATGATTTTTCCGTCATTAACCAGTTCCTGTAACACCTTATGGATGGCGCTACGTGAGATATGGTTACGGGTCAAAATAAAAGTATACACGGACGTTTTCTCACGTACCCCAGGCTCCATCGCCCAGATATATTTTACGTGTTCAATAATCTGCTCACGTATAGTGCGGTGCGACTGCAACGCCTCACGCTGGAAATAACGTTGAAGATGATGCGTTAAGATATCAAACGCCTGCTTCCATAAGTTTTTAGCTGTAAACAGGAGATCGGCATTTTGTACGCTCATCGCCCACATTTCACAATCGGTATCACAACGTAAATAGTGGCCGGCCACTTCCGTACGCATTTGTGGCAGGCCGAGAATGGCAGGTGCAGAAATACTCACCGTGACTAAATCGTTTTCCACACGATAAACAGAGACAGTCCCTTTCTCCAGAAACAAGATATGTCCATCGGTCTTCAAATCAATACGCTGACGTTTTTTACGTAACGACAGCCAGGCATTATCCGACTTCTTCATTTCATCGCCAACGAGCACTACAGCATTTTCAATTTCTTTCTGGAACATGGGACTCTCTACCGCAAATTATGGCTTTGTCAAAAAGATGGTTAAATTTACTCAGCACTAAAAATAAATGTCAGCTCGCAAACAAGCTGACATTTATTCCCATCTACATCTACCACCGGCATTCCCTGGTGCCGTTGACGCGTTAAGGTTCATGCTGTTTTCGCGTGGTGGTGTCAGGCAGTATATGGCGCTGTCCATAAAGAATTAATGGCAATCATCTTTGTCGACATTTTTTCATCTTTCTGTTCTTTGCATAGTAGCAAAAAAGATACAATCAATTGATTTCAATGGATTTTATTTTCATTAAAAAGTTATCATTCTTGTTATATCATGATACTAAATTGCAACACTTTTCGGTTCTCCCTGTGGGATTAGGTCCATGCTGGTGGTCTTTATAGGCTCAGTGGTATCATGACTAACCAACTATCTGACGCATCATTAAGAGTAGAGACAATATGTCTGAGACTGGCAATGTCAGTTATCTGATTGAAAATAGAATAATATTTACGCCAGCCACACAATGTCTGGCGCGGGTAGATCACCCCAATCAGCGGATAAAACTCAAACACTCAGCGTCGTTATGTCTTTTATTACTTATTCAACATCGCGGGCAAGTGGTTTCTCAAAACGAATTGCTGGAATTCGGTTGGGGTAAAAATCACCGCCAGGTAAGTTTCAACGCCTTTTATCAAAGTATTCTCTCGTTGCGTAAAAGCTTGCTGCAACTGGAGCTTGAACAACCGCTGATTACAACGATTCCCCGCAAAGGGCTGATCATTCAGGAAGAGTTTGATATTCAGGTTATTGATACACCGGAGAATAACTCTGCTTCTGCTGAAGAATCCTTAGCGCCAGATGCAACCATTGAGGAACTTTTGGCTGACACGCCGCGTCAACCTTTGATAACGACAGCAGAAACGATAATGTTGGCACTTACCCTGATAATTTGTGTGCTTATATTATATCCGTGGCAAGCTAGCGATGATTATTTCTCTGGCTATATCGCCGCGAGCAAAACACCAACAGACTGTCAGTATTATTTCAATAGCGATGCCAGTAACTTTTCCCGGCATACTGCGTTTATCGACAAAAACCCAGGATTGTGTCAGAGCCATAAATTTATTTATATCACAACCTATCCTGAGTCTAAGAAACTGTCCGCACTGGTGTGTCGCTCACCGATAAAAGCCAGGCAGGAAAACGCCTGCCAGCCGCTATATTACCCACGGTATGATAGCTAATGAATTTATATCCCCGAACCTCCCGCATCCAGACAGGTATTATCCTGCTGCTTTGTTTTGCTACGCTAATTCTTACTGTCATCTATCGGTACAGTAAGAACAATGGCGAGTTACAAGATCTTACCTGCCGCTCTGCCATCGAAATTGTACGCAATACAAGCTCGTTCCGAGGGATTATTGATATCAAAACCGGGGGCAGTAAAGGTATTGTTAATATTGATGGTATTATCAAAGATGCCGAAAATAATGAGCAGACCGTGCAACGCATGGTACTTTTTACACAATCCAGCTACGGCTCAAGCCCGGTTTGGATTTCACAGAAAATCCAAATTTCCAATCGCGAAACGGCTCCCGCCAGCCTTATTCAGGAACTCCTCCCCGACTTTTTCCTGACCAACACCAGCGTATCCAACGTCGATTTTTTTGCGCTGAACAGCGAGACATATCTGATTACCAAAGAGGGGATCCCCTATCTGTATTGCCAGAATTATGCTTTGCCGGAAAATGAATAATCAATCAGCGTTCTGGCGGCAAAACCTACGGATGAATCTCAGCCGTTGTCGGTGATAAGATAGACCATTCAGGCCGAGCCAACGCTCGTCGTTACTGCCCTTCAGGCGGCTTTCGAATGACAAATTTGTGGGTTTATGTGAGTTTCCAGGGGCTCACGTGAGACTGCCCAAGTACCCCAAAAGATTAAAAAAAGAGCAAAATCGATATGAAAGAGTCACTTGATACGGACTTCACGAACCACACCCCGATGATGCAGCAGTACTTCTCTAGACAATCTAATGTCATGATCTAAAATGAATAAATATAAAAACCCTCTTCAAAAGTTACTTATAGGCTACATATGAAAAGGATAATCGGTTATCTCTTCACATTACTCTTACTTGTTGTGCTTGTGTATGCAGGATTAGTAAAGGGCGATGTATTCCCTGAATGGATCATGAGTAAGAAGCTCATGATTCGTTGTGGATTGATAGGTGTTCTTGGTGGAACTCTTTACTGCATTCGTGGAGTATATCTAAACAAATGTGTTAGGAATTGTTGGGATGACCGTTGGCATGTTTGGTATGTATTAAGACCTATCGTTAGTGGCATCTGCGGTGTAGTGGCTTATCTATTCCTTAAAGCTGGATTAATAGTGTTAGATGCATCACAAAATGGCAGTGGTGGTGACTACGGATATATGGCATTTGCCTTCTTTGCAGGGTTGAATGTCGATAAGTTCGTTGGCAAAATTGAAGATGTTGGTATGGCTATTTTTGGGATTGAAAAATCTCGCACAGCAAGATCGGGTGATAATTCCGATCAGAAATAATTAAAAAGGATATGATATGTCTGCAAAGATATGCTTCTTTCCCGTTGGGAATGGGGATATGACCCTCATCCAAACGGAAGATGATAAAAATATTTTAATAGATTGTCGCATCAGGGATGGTGAAGAACATCCTGATGTTCGCACCCAACTCAGAGAAAAGCTTCCTCGAAATAACGAAGGTCGTTTGTTTGTCCATCTTTTTATTTGGACTCACCCTGATTCAGATCATTGTGATGGGGTGGCTGACCACTTTCATTTAGGAAAACCAGAAGATTGGAGTGAGAAGAACGATAAAATTTTTATAAATGAGATTTGGTCAAGTCCAATTGTATTCAGGCGACACCATGCACAAAATCATCCGTTATGCGATGATGCAATAGCTTTGAATAAAGAAGTTAAGAGAAGAGTTAATCTTTATAAAGAAAAAAATTATTTGGATGGAGTTGGAAACCAAGTTCTGGTCTTAGGAAAAGACGAAGATGGGAAAACAGACGACATACCAGGTATCCTATTAGAATTAGACCAAACAACCCGCTGGATTAATCAAAGTTATTCTTCATATTTTGAAGCTCATTTATTGGGTCCTTCACCCAAGAAAGATCTTGATGAGTTGGAAGATAAATTAGGTAAAAATCATTCCAGCGTAATAATAAATTTTGAAATTAAAGGTGACAATAAAACTGCACACTTTTTAAGTGGTGGTGATGCAGAAGTCGTTTGTTGGGAAGGTGTTAGAGATCGTTTAACCAATAAATATTCTATGTCATGGTTAGATTATGACATTTTACAAGCACCACATCACTGTTCTTGGCATAGTCTATCTCATGATAGTTTAAGCAAAAAAGGAGATGATGCTAAAACTTCCGAGAAAGCTATGGAAGTTTTTAATAGAGCAAAAGAAAAAGCATTTATAATTTCAAGCTCTAAAACAATTGAAAATGACGAAAAAGATCCTCCAGCATACCGAGCCAAAGAAGAATATGAAAAAATAGTAGATGATGTACAAGGTCAGTTTTTATGTGTGTCAGACCATAAAAAGAATGGAGAGAATATTCCGTTAGAGATTGAAATTTCCGATAACGGTATTAAGAAAATTGCTGCATCTGCATTAGGTATGGCCGAATCATCAAGTGCCGCTGTAAATAGACAAGGTGGTGGTGGTTATGCCTGATTGTCTTAATAAAAAGATAGATCAGTTGAGCACTATCCTTGCACCTTATGGTGCAAGGAAGCTTTCTACGAATGAATTATCAAAATTCAACGGTAAATATGTTTGTGCTTGGGAATTAGTAACTGATTTAGAATTTAGTAATGAACCTATTGTATTGCAACTAAGATACAAAACTCTTAGTCAATTTGACATCCCAGATGTGTTTATTTCCTCACCAAAAATTGATGTTTGCCAACTCCCACACTTGGAAAAAAATGGCAAGTTATGTGTTTGGCCTGACAGTTATATCATCGATCATAATGATATGACCTATGCAGTCGATTTACTAAACGATGCTATACTAATGCTAAGAAAAGGAATAAATGGTGATTTAAATGAGGATTTTATTGATGAGTTCCAGAACTATTGGATTTATCAATGTAATAAAATAGATCGACTTATAAGCCAGTGTGATCTAACAAATAAAAACACAAGGTTGGTTTTCGGTTATCGGACCCGGAAATTTGGAGTAATATATTCTGACACACAAAAAGAATTAATTAACTGGTTGGAAAACCAAAAAATATTGCCATTAGAATCGGATGGAAGTAATTCAAAAGATAAACGAATAAGGCAACAGCAACTCTCTAAAGTAGTTTCAATTCCATTGATATTCTTCAATGAAGCCTGGTATCCGAGTCAGTATCCCAAAACTGCAAGGGATTTTTTTGAACTCATAAATCAGCAACAGGAAGATCCAGAAAGCACTATTGAATTGATCTTAAGATCTTGTGCTAATATGTTCAATGTCAAGCCCATAATTCTAGTTTCATTCCCAACGCCTTCTGGGATGAATATTATAGGAATACAGATTCCTAAGGGAGTTAGTGATCTTGCCACTGACCGCTTTGATACCAGAGGTATTAGTCGGGGTCGATTCAGAAATACAGCTTTATTAGATGGTTATAGAAATTACATTGATGGAAAGATTTTAAAAAATAGAATAGGCCAAACTAAAACAGAAAATCTTATAGTAGACCGTTCTGACGATTCTTGGTTAACGGGTCGTGAGCATAACAAAACTTACAAGAAAATCTCTGAACATAAAGTAGCTATCGTCGGATGTGGTTCAGTAGGATCTTCGGTATCAAGACTGTTACTTCAATCAGGCATTAGAAAAATGATGCTTTGGGATGATGATTTAATGAAGAGTGAAAACTCCTCTCGTCATCTATTAGGATTTGATTCTGTTTATAAAAATAAAGCATTAGCTCTTGCCTCAAGGCTACGGGAAGAGTTTCCAAATGTCTATATAGAAGCTTTTAATGAAGATTGGACAGAAGATTCCAAGAATAACAAAAAAATTGCAGAAGCCGATATTATAGTAAGCTGCACTGCACATTGGAATACTGAACAGCAGTTAATTAAAAGACAGTCGGAAGACATTCTCGGTGCTATTGTCTTTGCATTTGTTGAAGCTCATGCAATGGCGGGGCATGTAATAGTCAACCAAGTGGATTCTAATGCTTTTAATAGCTGGCATATTACAGAAGGCAAAAATATAGGTGCATTAAAATATCCTGCTACTTACTGGAAAGAAAATACTCGTAAAAGAATAGCAGCATGTGCCGGAGAGTTCCAACCATACGGAGCTATCCCTTTGACTAATTTACATGCTCTAACGGCAAGAACTGTAATAGATCTAATCATGGATCGTTTTTCAAATAAATCTTTTGCATATAGTTACATAGGAAGAGAAGCAGAGCTTTTAGAACTTGGTGGTAACTGGAATGATAAATGGATTGCACAATTCGGAAACCCAGGAAAGGGTGATTGTATTATACCTTTGATTTTTGAAAATTCTAATTGGGAAAAAAGTGATGCATAAATTTCATTGTGCCGAATTAGATTTCAAAATATACATCAGCCAAAGCATAGTAGATGAATTATTTTCTCATCGTCAAACCCACTGTTTTAGTAAAGAATCAGGAGGTATGCTATTTTCCAATAATCTCAATGATTCTGAGATTGAAATCAATAAAATAACTACACCAGGCTCTACTGACTTGAGGAAAAGAAATTATTTCAAGTTAGATGAGAAAAAAGCCAAAGAAGATATCATATCGTTATTCAAGCAGGGTTTCCACTACTTAGGTGATTGGCATACACATAACGAAGGAATGGCAAGCCCATCAGGAACAGATATCCGCAGTATCCAAGACTTATTTATCAAATCAGGTCATACAAGACCTTTTTTTCTCATGCTAATAATCCCAAACAAAGAAAATATTTCACACTGTTATTTATCAGCAGCAGATGGGAAGATGTTATATAAATTCACATATCAAAAACCAAACAAATAAAAAGGTTGTAATTATATGAATAGCACAAGTAAATCATATCCACGGTGGTTAATCATATTAATACTGTTATTTATTTTTGCTGGCTTCGTTGTTCTTGGGGTAATAATTAATCATAAGTATCACTCTAATGAAAGCTTATCTAAATATATACTCTTAATTCCCCCTGCAATTTTGTCATTAGGTTTTTCTGTATTTTATAAAAGATACGAAGTACAAGCTGAGTGGCTATTTTCATTTGCGACAGCTTCGGCTGCGATAAGTTTATGCGTTGATTCTTTACCTGGTGTCCAAAATGACCTTTTTCCTATATTCCTTCAAAGCGGGTTAGGCTATGCACTTCTCGTAATAATTGCAGCATTGTCGTTCGCAAAAATAATTTCGGCTTTCGTCAGTAGATTCATAAACTAATCATATTTCAATTCTTAAAAGTGTAGTTAATATTTTCAGTTGCTACACTTTTTTACAGGAAAGAAAACAAAAGGGAATACAATAATATAATATATAGGTAGTAAAATTATAAATGTTTCACCAAGACTATTGCTGTTAGCTAATAGTTCATTAACGAAAAAAGTGTATATGAATGATAACAGGAACATAAAAGCCAACAGATATAGTATTTTTTTATTATTAATCATAATCAGGCCTCATCTATTTTAACAATAATCCATTGATACAACATTATATGAGTATGTCAATAGCATCTATATAGATGCAAGGTATGACTAAACGAAGCGGAGCTTCGTTTAGTCTCCTTGTTTTTCGCCCTTCGGTTGAAAAAGAAAGAAAGTCAAAGTCTTATCTAACTAATTGACATAAATTGCATTTCTATTATAACTGTATTATGGGTGTGCAAGGATTGCTCACCATAAAGCGAATACACATATGAAAAGGAGTTTCTATGAGTAATACAATAACCTTATCCTATACAAATGATTTTAAACCAGTCAATAATCATATCCCCCCTGCTCAATCTTTGCGAATACATTGTGTCAGTGTTCGATTTAATAAAGAAGAATTGGCTATTCTCAATAAAAACAGAGGTGACAAAAGCAAAGGCGAATGGCTTCGTTTAACTTCTCTTGATAGGCTTCCTCCTGTCGTTCCTGCTATCAATGTTGAAGCTTGGAAATCACAGTCTAACATATCCCAAAAGCTGAACCGCCTTATAAGCCATCTTGATGCAAAAAGTAGCAATAGTGAGTTAGCTAAAACAGAGATCTTCGCAGTCAAGAAACAGATCAAAGAGCTTCGCTCGTGCCAGACAGCCTCTATGAGTAGGTATTCCTATGAAGTGAATGCAACAGCCCCTCATCCCTCTAAAAAATGGTCATGAGAGCATGATTGTCAGGATTGCAATTAACCATCAAATTCTTTTTATTTTTTTAGCTTTATCTGAATTTTCTAATATGATTGAAGAAATTATTTTTTCTTCTTTTTTTGCAATTAGAGATTGGATATTAATAGTACCATAATCTAAATTATCTCCCCACCAGTACATGAATTCTTTTATTACGGGAGTCATATTGTCTATAACCTCTTGAGATCCTTCGTTATAAATAAAAGATAGTATTTTTAAATTTTCAACATCAATCTCTTGCACAATTATCCGAAACATATCATCAGTTGGATATAAATTCGTTTCATTTAATGATATATTTAATTTTTCAAGCATCTCATTCATAAGCAAGTCTACTTCATTGAAGGCCGTATTATATTCAGTCATTATTTAACCTCTTGTTTTAAATTTATACAACATTACAATTAATCACTTTAAGAAAGAATGTCAAGCATTTTTGTGAAATAAATAATATTTATTATAAAAAGAATTGCTTGAGTGAATAATTTTTTAATTATAAGCACCATACAGTGTCATCTATTCAACCGAAGCGGAAATTTATAGCATCTTCTGTGCTGCAAGAGAAGCTTTAAAATAAATGCAAGTTAAGCTGTATATCTTTATATAAAATATCAGGCACTGCGATTTTTTATTATTATAGCGAAATGAAGCAAGGGCTAACTCTGCGAAGCCGCTGCGCTTGCTTCTTCGAGTTCCCCTTGCTTTTCTGCCCTTCGGTTAGAAAAGAAGCCAAACTGCTACCAACCTTGAATCTCTATATTTTTGAATAGACAAACATTACCCGCTCCCTTAATCACCACTATCAAAAATAAAAAATCATCTTACAAATAACCCCATACACATCATTTTAGATTGCGACCTTATTAAATTAAAAATTCAACCTTAGATGGAATTTAATGTACAAGGAATGTCCTACTGTAACGGAGAATTTTAAACATTAAAAATTACAACTATGGTTTGTCATAGCCTGTACATCTATTCACCTCATGCATATGCACTAAGAAAGCTTTTTTGAATACTGGAGTTGTCCCTGCTAAAACGGACACGGCTAATTAACTGCTAATATGGCATCACGATATTCGCGTGGCGATTTCATGTTCAACCCCTTGTGTGGATGCAGATTATTATAATCCTCTATCTATTCTGCCATTGTTTCCATCATTTAGACTGCATCCAGCAGATCATCTACGTACACATAATCCCGCTTGAACGTCTTTACAAACGATTCTGCCATGCCGTTACTTCCCGGACTGCGTACTGGTGTAGTACACACGATGAACCACAGTGAACTAGCGAATGTGCGCGTGGCATCGGCTGTGCAGCAATTATGCCAATGACACTGGCTCCATTGACGGCAATGACCTGACATCTACAATCCCGCTACAAAGCATTTACTCCATGAGTCATTGCACTTGCTGAGCTACACGAACACACTAAAACCAGATAATAATTAATCGCTGTATAAGCTCGTAACAAGCGGAACTTTAAGGCAAAATAGGGCCATCTTCCCCCTTCATAAGGTTACGCTAATGGCCAGAAAACCTAAAGAAATCAAAACAGACCCGTTAGAGGTCATCCTGTGGAAAGCGGCAGACAAACTGCGTAAAAACATTGATGCAGCCGAGTACAAGCACGTCGTACTAGGCCTCATTTTCCTTAAGTACATTTCTGATTCTTTTGAATCTCATTATGAGTTGCTGAAAGCCGGTAAAGGCGAGTTCGCAGGTGCTGATCCGGAAGACAAAGACGAGTACACCGCTTACAACGTTTTCTTTGTCCCTGAGCTTGCACGTTGGAACTATCTGATTTCTAAGGCCAAGCTTCCTGAAATCGGTAAGATGGTTGATGATGCGATGGAGCTTATCGAAGCGGGCAATCCACAGTTAAAAGGTGTGTTGCCGAAAGTCTATGCCCGACAAAACCTCGACGCCACTGTTCTGGGTGAGCTGATAGATCTGATTGGCAACATTGCACTAGGAGATGCCAAAGCACGCTCTGCTGACGTTTTAGGTCACGTATTCGAATACTTCCTAGGTGAATTTGCACTGGCAGAAGGCAAACAAGGCGGCCAGTTCTATACGCCAAAATCTATTGTAAGCCTGCTGGTTAACATGCTGGAACCCTATAAAGGCCGTGTCTTTGATCCCTGCTGTGGTTCTGGTGGTATGTTCGTTCAGTCAGAAAAATTTGTAGAGGCACATCAGGGAAATATTGACGATATTTCGATCTATGGGCAGGAGTCCAACCAGACCACTTGGCGTCTGGCAAAAATGAACCTGGCAATTCGTGGGATTAATTCTGAACACGTTCGCTGGAATAATGAAGGTTCATTTCTTAACGATGCTCACAAAGATTTGAAATCTGATTTTATCATAGCTAACCCACCGTTTAACGTTTCCGACTGGTCTGGTGAGCAGCTTCGTGGTGATGCCCGCTGGCAATATGGCATTCCACCTGCTGGCAACGCTAACTTTGCATGGATGCAACATTTTTTGTATCACTTGTCTCCTAAAGGGCAAGCGGGTGTTGTTCTGGCAAAAGGGGCATTAACTTCTAAAAGCTCTGGTGAAGGTGATATTCGTGCTGCACTGGTAAAAGATGCCAATGTGATTGACTGTATCGTCAACTTACCGGCAAAGCTGTTCCTGAATACTCAGATCCCTGCTGCATTATGGTTTATGCGCCGTGACCGTCATAACAGCAACCAGTATCGTGATCGTAGTAAAGAAATTCTGTTTATTGATGCCCGTAATCTCGGTCATTTAATTAATCGTCGTACCAAAGTACTTTCTGACGACGATATAAAAACCATCGCTGATACCTATCATAACTGGCGTAACAAAGGTGGCGACTACGAAGACGTCGCTGGTTTCTGTGCGTCAGTAGACATTGCTGAAGTTGCTAAACTCGATTATGTGCTGACACCTGGCCGTTATGTTGGTCTTGCTGATGAAGAAGACGATTTCGACTTTAAAGAACGCTTTACGGCTCTTAAAGCTGAGTTTGAAGCGCAACTGGAAGAAGAGGCGCGTCTGAACAGAGCCATCGTTGATAATCTGGCGAAGGTGGTTTTATGAGTAGGTGGAGAAATTTTTGTATAACTGAATTAGCAGATTTTTGCAACGCACAAAGAATTCCTTTGAGTGCTATGGAACGAGCCCATAAGAAAGGAAATTTTCCATATTATGGAGCGTCAGGAATTGTCGATTATATCGACAATTATATTTTTGATGGCAGCTACATCCTTATTTCTGAAGATGGAGAAAACTTAAAGTCCAGAAAAACACCTATAGCATTTGAAGCTACTGGAAAATTTTGGGTTAATAATCACGCTCATGTCCTTAAAGCTAAAAAGCCCCATTTAACGGCATTGATAATCCAATATTTTTCACAACTTGATCTATCTCCTTATTTAACAGGTGCTGCTCAACCAAAATTAAATAAAGCATCGCTAAATTTGATTCCTCTTTACTTACCAATTGATGAATCTGAACAAAAAGCCATCGCCTCTATTTTGTCCTCTCTTAAAGACAAAATAGACCTGCTTCATCGCCAGAATAAAACTCTGGAATCCATGGCAGAAACCCTATTTAGACAGTGGTTTATTGAAGAGACGCATGCGGATTGGGAAATAACAACTCTTGATTGTCATATTACAGTAGCTAAGGGATTAAGCTACAAGGGAGCCGGCCTTACCACGTCAGATAACGGCATTCCACTTTTTAGTTTGAACTCAGTACTTGAGGGCGGTGGTTATAAGAGTGCAGGTATAAAATACTACAATGGTGATTTTAAAGAAAGGCATATTATAAAGCCTGGGGATATCATTGTAGCCAATACAGAACAGGGCCATGAATATCGACTCATAGGGTATCCTGCTATAATTCCAAAAACAGAAAGCGAATTATCCATATATACGCATCATTTATTTAAAATCAGCATCAATGACGATAGTTACTTAACCAATGCTTTTCTGTACTATTTACTTTGCTCCAAAGATATGCATGAGCAAGTTGTTGCTGCAACTAACGGTTCAACTGTAAATCAGCTGTCGGCTGACGGATTACAACGCCCAGAATTCAAACTCCCCCCGGAGTGTATGGTGAAAGAATTCACTACACAGATTGATTTCTTCTGGAAAAAAATAAGTATTAACAACTCACAAATTAAAAACATAGAATCTCTGCGCGACACTCTCCTTCCCAAACTGATGAGCGGCGAAGTACGGGTTCAGTATGCGGAAGAAGCAATCGCATCAGTAGCATAAAATAATTATGCGGGTGTACAGCCCGCTCTCTGGTTAAGCGGCAATAAGGACAGTACGCATGGCAAAGATGACCGAATCCGATATTGAAGTAATGGCAATTGAGCACCTGCAAGGGCTGGGCTATGAGTATGTTTACGGCCCGGACATTGAACCCAGTGGAATCAATCCGTTACGTAGCTATCAGCAGGTTATCCTTGAAGATAAAGTGCGTACAGCATTGCAACGAATTAACCCGCACCTTAGTGAGAAGAAGTGTGAGGAAGCGCTAAAACAGGTGATGCAGATAAGCACACCTGATCTGATGGCAAACAATCTGGCCTTTCATCGCCTGTTGACCGAAGGAATCAATATCGAAGTCAGCAAGGATGGTAATACACAAGGAGAGCTGGCCTGCCTGATCGACTTTAACGATCCCACGAATAATGAATTTTTGGTTGTGAACCAGATAACCATCAAAGAAGGCAATCATACCCGCCGACCAGACCTTATTTTATTCATCAACGGTCTGCCGTTAGTCGTTATCGAAGTTAAAAATGCCGCTGACGAAAATGCAACGGTTGCAGGTGCTTATAACCAGATTAAAACCTATCAGAACCAAATCTCCAGCCTGTTTACCTACAATGCATTTAATGTGATTTCAGACGGACTGGAAGCCAAAGCGGGAACGGTTTCCGCCGATTTCAGTCGTTATATGACATGGAAAACCGCTAATGGTCAAACACAAGCTACCAGTACCCAACCACAGCTCGAAGTTTTATTACAGGGGTTGCTTAATCCTGTAACGCTGTTGGATGTGATCCGCCACTTTATCGTGTTTGAAGCCAGCAAACATGAAGACAGCAAAGGGATTATCAGTATCCGTACCGTTAAAAAAATGGCTGCTTATCACCAGTACTACGCGGTTAATGCAGCAGTACTTTCCACTATTCGTGCCTCAGGTGTAAATGCAGATTCCCCCTCTGCCGAAGTAGCACTGCGCCAGCAGGGACGTAACAGTAAAGTTCTTGTTAATGCGCAAAAAACCGGAGATCGTAAAGCGGGGGTCGTGTGGCATACCCAGGGTTCCGGTAAATCGCTTTCGATGGTGTTTTATACCGGGAAGATTGTACTGGCGCTGAATAATCCAACAGTGGTAGTGATCACTGACCGTAACGATTTGGATGATCAGCTATTCGGTACGTTTTCTTCTGCCACTCAGCTACTTCGTCAGACACCAAAACAGGCCAACAACCGGGAAGAACTCAAAGAATATTTGCGTGTCGCCTCTGGCGGTGTGGTGTTTACTACTATTCAAAAATTCCAGCCTGATGATGGCAGCAATATCTATGAGTTGCTGTCAGACAGAACTAATATTGTCGTTATCGCTGATGAAGCACACCGTTCCCAGTACGGTTTCAGCGCCAAAGAAGTTGACGTGAAAGACAACGAAGGCAACGTAACAGGTAAACGCACCGTTTACGGCTTTGCCAAATATATGCGTGATGCCTTGCCCAATGCGAGCTATCTTGGCTTTACCGGAACCCCCATAGAAAAAACGGACGTAAACACACCTGCTGTTTTTGGTAACTACGTTGATATCTACGATATCTCACAGGCCGTAGAAGACGGTGCAACCGTGCGTATCTACTATGAAAGCCGTCTTGCCAAAATTGCCATCAGTGACGAAGGTCGCCAGCTCATTGAAGACTTCGACGATGAGTTTAACGAGGACGAACTGACACTTACTCAGAAAGAACGTTCTAAATGGGCGAGAATCGAAGGGCTGATTGGCAGTTCAAAACGTATTAAAGCCATTGCAGCGGATATGGTTCAGCACTTTGAACAGCGCTTAAAATCTAATGCCGATCATGGTAAGGGCATGATTGTTACCATGTCCCGCCGTATTGCTGCTGAAGTTTATAAAGAAATCATAGCGTTAAAACCTGAATGGCACAGCGATGATCTAAATGATGGCGTGATTAAAGTCGTCATGACCTCTTCTGCTGCTGACGGGCCAGAAATCGCTAAACACCACACCACAAAAAAAGAACGTCAGGTTCTGGCTAACCGTATGAAGGATGACGACGACAAGCTGAAACTGGTGATAGTGCGTGATATGTGGTTAACCGGCTTCGACGCTCCCAGCATGCATACGCTGTATATCGACAAACCAATGAAAGGCCACAACCTCATGCAGGCAATTGCCCGTGTGAACCGTGTGTATAAAGATAAGATAGGCGGTCTGGTTGTTGACTATCTGGGCATTGCCTCTGATTTAAAAGAAGCCCTCTCCTTTTACTCTGATGCAGGTGGACGTGGAGATCCTGCTGAGGTTCAGGAAGAAGCCGTAACGCTCATGCAGGAAAAGCTGGAAATCCTGGAAGGCATCATGCATGGATACGATTACAAAGCTTACTTTGCCGCAACTACCTCACAACGCCTGACAATTATTCTTGAATCAGAAAACCATGTTTTAGGGCTGGATAACGGTAAAGGTAAAATGCGTTTCCTCGCTGCGGTTGCAGCCTTATCGCAGGCATTTGCATTGGCGACACCGCACGATAAAGCAATGGAAGCGGCACCCGAAGTAGCATTCTTCCAGGCAGTAAAAGCCAGACTGAATAAATTTACTGAAAACTCAGACGGATCAGAAGAAGAACACAATGACAGTCTCGAAGTTCGGGTAAAACAGACTATCGATCAGGCTCTGGTTACCGATAAAGTTGTTGATATTTTTGACGCTGCTGGGATACAAAAACCTGATATTTCCGTTCTTTCTGAAGAATTCCTTCAGGAAATGAAGGATTACCAACACAGAAATATTGCTTTGGAAACGCTTAAAAAACTGCTTTCTGACGAGATCAAGGTTCGCTCGAATCAAAGTATCACCCAAGGCAAAAAACTGATTGATATGCTGACCTCTGCAATCAATGGCTACCAGAACAAGGTACTGACCGCAGCGGAGGTAATTGATGAGCTAATCAAGCTTGCCAAGACTATCCAGGAATCTGACAGCCTTGCCAGCCAGTTAAACCTCAGCGCTTATGAATATGCCTTCTATTCTGCTGTTGCAGATAACGACAGTGCTCGCGAGTTAATGGAAAAGGAAAAACTACGAGAACTGGCAGTCGTACTTACGGAGGCTATCCGCAACAATGTCAGTCTTGACTGGACAGTGAAAGAAGCAGCAAGAGCAAAAATTCGCGTGGTGGTAAAACGTCTGCTCAAAAAATATGGTTATCCGCCTGATATGTCATTGCTCGCCACAGAGACTGTTTTGAAGCAGGCTGAACTTTTAGCTGGAGAATTAGGAAAATGATTCCCTAAATTTTTAGCATATAAACTATTTGGTAATGGTCCCAACTTATTGATAGTGTTTTATGTTCAGATAATGCCCGATTACTTTGTCATGCAGCTCCACCGATTTTGAGAACGACAGCGACTTCCGTCCCAGCCGTGCCAGATGCTGCCTCAGATTCAGGTTATGCCGCTCAATTCGCTGCGTATATCGCTTGCTGATTACATGCAGCTTTCCCTTCAGGCGGGATTCATACAGCGGCCAGCCATCCGTCATCCATATCACCACGTCAAAGGGTGACAGCA
>PPYE01046973.1_pt1 | contig 21920 bp, 16 predicted proteins | sample 1559881 | NCBI WGS metagenome assembly PPYE01 (sample SAMN08240022, study PRJNA423297) | Human gut metagenome, whole genome shotgun sequencing project.
ATCCATATGTATCCTCCATTTTTATCTTATTTATGTTTTTTTCCGGTATAGAATAACATGACAAGACACACAATCATTGCCCATGCCCAAAATTTATGCTGCTTCATTCTATCACCTCTCTTCGATTTTTTTTATTATATTCCCTCATCTATGCATCGTCAAAGCATTTCTCTTTTAATGAAATATTTTCTCAATAAATGGCAGAATTAAATATATCCCCAGTTTCCTTCCATTTATCATTGTTCTGCTTGTCTTTCCATGTATCCTTTCAATTTATCAAAACTTTCATCCGATAAGATATGTTCCAACATACAAGCCTCTTTTTCTGCCTGCTGTTGCTCAACTCCTGCCTCTACCAGAATTTTTTTGAAAAAGGTGTGTCTGGTAAATAGTTTGTCTGCTAATCTCATTCCTTTTGACGTTAGGCAAAGTCTTCCATATGCTTTCTTTTTCACATACCCCTTTTCCTCCAATACGTTTACCGCTGCTGTAACACTTGGTTTTGATCGTCCCATCAACTCCGCAATCTGAATATTACGCACTCTCATCTGCTGCCTCTGAAGTAAATAAATGGTTTTCAGATAATCTTCCATTGACTGCCCTAGCTGCATAACAGCTTTCTCTTTTTCTTCCACAACATCTTCTTCATACTGAATTTCATACATTTTATTTCTGCGGATCGCCCCTATCTGTTCTAGTGAACTTATCATTCGATACACCGTTGCAATTCCAATCGTAGGATCTCTTTTTACTGCCTTATAATAAATTTCTTTACAGTAGACACAATCTTCTTCTAAAATAATATCCAAAAGCATTTTTCTCTGTGCTGTAATACGGCCTCCGCACGCTCTTAGCTTACGAAAAATTGTCTCTTTTTCCATTTGTGTTCTGGTAAAATCTAAGTTTTCATTTTTCTGGCAGCTTCTCACAGACTTCCCCCCATTTCCTGCCTTTTTATGCCAAAAGCCCACACCTTCCTAGGGTGCAGGCTTTTCCTGAAATTTCCTATTTTTCTGCACTATGGCATCCGCAATGACACACTGTATGTCCTTCTTTTCCCGAGCATTTCCCTGCAGATGGGCAGCCTATACATTTAACACCGCTTTTTTTTGCCTTCCATATATAAGCAGACGCAGCGCCTACAATTAACAGTATGATACCTATTACCAATAAATCTGCCATATGCCATTGTCCTTTCTTTTCTATGCATGGAGACGATACTCTGCGCGAAACGTTTTCTCTTTTCTCTGAATCAGCACAGCCAATATCGCTGCAAATGCGGCCACAGCAGTCAGTCCCGAAGCAAACCCTCTTCCAAGGGTTCCTGTCGTTGCCAGCGTACCAATCTGATATACGAAGAATGCAACCGTATAGCCGGTAGCTAACTGTAATGCAATTCCTCCCCACAACCATTTTTTATCCTGCATCTCTGAATTCATAGCACCAAGAGCTGCAAAGCAAGGCGGTGTGAAAAGATTGAACATCAGATAAGCAAGTGCCGCTACTTTGGTCAGCCCCATAACCATTGCCACTTCATTTGCTCCGCCAACCAACGCCAACTCATCCGTATCAATAAAATTCGTAAGTCCATACACCACTGCCAGTGTGCCAACTACATTTTCTTTTGCAATAAAACCTGTGATTGCTGCCGCTGCAAGCTGCCATACTCCAAATCCAAGCGGGATTAGAAGCACTGCAAACGGGGACGCAATCGATGCCAGAATAGAAGTATGTTCCATTCCTTCTTCTACCACCTGTAACTGCCAGGTAAAGCTCTGCATAATCTGTACTGCTGTATTGCATACCAAAATGATTGTTCCCGCTTTCACAATGTATGCCTTACCACGGGAAAGCATAGAGAGGGCTGCCCGTTTTAAACTTGGAAGCTTATATTCCGGAAGTTCAATGATGAAGAACGATTTACGGAATTTATATCCAGTAATCTTTTTTACCAATAATGCCCCTAAAAAAATCAGCACAATACCAACCAGATACATCATCGGGCCAACCCAGGAAGCATCTGCAAAGAACGCACCTGCAAACAGCGCAATTACGGGAAGCTTCGCTCCGCATGGCATAAACGGTGTCAGCATAGCCGTTGCTCTTCTTTCTCTTTCATTACGGATTGTACGGCAGGCCATGATACCTGGAATGGCGCATCCGGTTCCGATTACCATAGGAATTACCGATTTTCCCGAAAGGCCAACTCTCTTAAAGATCGGATCTAACACTACGGTTGCACGAGCCATATATCCGCAGTCTTCTAAAAGAGCAATCAGGAAATACATGACCATTACCAACGGAAGGAAGCCTACCACTGCACCTACGCCGCCGATGATGCCATCCACCAGAAGCGCCTGAAGGAACGGATTTGCTCCTTCTACCAGGCCTGCAACCCAGCCCTGAAAAGTCTCAATCCAGCCAACCAGCCAATCTGCAATCCAAGTTCCAACCGTGGACTGGGATATGTAAAACACGCCGAACATAATCACTGCAAAGATAGGGATTCCAATAAATTTATTAGTAATAACCATATCAATGCTGTCCTGCTTATTTTTATCCTTTGTTAAAACTTTTCTCTTCTCTACTGCTTTTACAATTCCATTTACAAATTCAAAGCGTTTTCTATCGGCTGCTTCCACCTGTGCTTTGTCCTGCAGATCAATATCCGCCTGCACATAAGGCGCCTTCTGTATGCATCCCTTTAATGCAGCCGCCTGACTTACAACTTCTTTTAATCCTTCATGTCCTAATGATGCAGACACTGTCTGAATAACCGGACACCCTAGTTTGTCTGCTAACTTTTTTACATCAATTTCTGTCTTTTTCTTCTCTGCAATATCACTTTTATTAAGAGCAACCACCACCGGAATCCCCAATTCCAGAAGCTGTGTTGTAAAAAATAAGCTCCGGCTTAAATTCGTTGCATCCACAATGTTAATAATAGCATCCGGATTTTCGTTTTTTACAAAACTGCTGGTAATACTTTCCTCTGACGTGAACGGAGACATTGAATAAGCTCCTGGCAGATCTACTGCAACCAGTTCCTCAGCACCGTCATAATATCCTTTCTTAATCGGGCTCTCTTTTTTCTCCACTGTAACTCCAGCCCAGTTTCCCACGCGTTCATTTCTTCCCGTTAGTGCATTGTACATGGTTGTTTTTCCACTATTGGGATTTCCCGTCAACGCAATTCTCATGTTCTGTCTCCTCCTTCATACTCACGATTAGCATACACTAACCCACTGTTTTAAAAAAACAGTGATTACCATCACCATTTTTATATTGAAATAGCTTGCGCTAAATCAGTATCAATATTATATCTGCCATCCTTGATCGATACCACACAGCCGCCTTTCCGATGTGCGATTACCGTAATAGGTTCTCCACTATAACACCCCAATGAAAACAGAAATGAATTTAATTCTTCATCCTCTGTTAATATATCTTTTACAATATATTCTTCTCCTTCTTTAGCCTCTGATAAATTCATAAGTCTTTGATACACTCCGTTTCCTTTACCTTATTTATTAACTTTCTGATAGATGTGAATTGGTTAGCTCTAACTTACTTGAGTTAGTTTATTCTAATTCTTCCATTTTGTCAAGTCCTTTATTGAGTTTTTTTATCATTAAGTATGTATTTTTCTTACAGCCAGGAAAACTTACTGGCTTCCGGAATTTTAAGACAAAAGGGGCTTTCGCCCGAAAGCGAAAGCCCCTTAAATAAATCACCGTTTGGACACAATTTTTTCTTTTTATCTGACTATGGATTAGTTCAGCGCTGCCTGTGCTGCTGCCAGTCTTGCGATCGGCACACGGAATGGAGAACAGGACACATAATCCAAACCAATCTTATGGCAGAATTCTACGGAAGATGGATCTCCGCCATGCTCGCCGCAGATACCTACGTGCATATCAGGACGAACTCCTTTACCTAACTGAATAGCCATTTCCATCAGCTTGCCAACGCCAGTCTGGTCTAATTTTGCGAATGGATCGTTCTCGAAGATCTTAGCATCGTAGTAAGCGTTCAGGAACTTACCAGCATCGTCACGGGAGAATCCGTAGGTCATCTGGGTTAAGTCGTTAGTACCGAAGCAGAAGAACTCAGCCTCTTTTGCGATATCGTCAGCAGTTAACGCTGCTCTTGGAATCTCGATCATAGTACCAACTTCGTACTTTAACTCAATGCCTGCTGCTGCGATTTCAGCATCTGCAGTCTCAACAACTACCTTCTTAACAAACTTTAACTCTTTTACATCGCCTACTAACGGAATCATAATTTCCGGTACGATGTTCCAGTCTGGATGAGCCTTCTTTACATTGATAGCTGCGCGGATAACAGCCTTGGTCTGCATCTTGGCAATCTCCGGATAGGTAACTGCCAGACGGCATCCACGATGACCCATCATTGGGTTGAACTCATGAAGAGAATTAATGATGTTCTTAATCTGCTCAACAGTCTTGCCCTTAGACTTTGCCAGCTTTTCAATGTCAGCTTCCTCTGTAGGAACAAACTCATGCAGCGGCGGGTCTAAGAAGCGGATGGTAACTGGGTTGCCTTCCAGAGCTTCGTATAATGCTTCGAAGTCACCCTGCTGTACAGGAAGAATCTTCTCTAAAGCTTCTTCTCTTTCTTCTACGGTATCAGAACAAATCATCTCACGGAATGCATCAATTCTGTCGCCTTCAAAGAACATATGCTCGGTACGGCAAAGGCCGATGCCTTCAGCGCCTAACTCGCGTGCCTTCTTAGCGTCAGCAGGAGTATCTGCGTTAGTTCTTACTTTTAATCTTCTGTACTTGTCAGCCCAGGCCATAATTCTGCCGAACTCACCAGCGATGGTAGCGTCTACAGTTGGGATAATGCCATCGTAAATCTTACCGGTAGAACCATCAATAGACAGCCAGTCGCCTTCATGGTACTCTTTGCCAGCCAGAACGAATTTCTTATTTGCCTCGTCCATCGCAATATCAGAGCAGCCAGATACGCAGCAGGTACCCATACCACGTGCAACTACTGCTGCATGGGAGGTCATACCGCCGCGGACAGTCAGGATACCCTGAGCAGCCTTCATACCTTCAATATCTTCAGGAGAAGTCTCCAGACGAACCAGAACTACCTTCTCACCTCTTGCATTCCACTCTTTTGCGTCTTCTGCAGTAAATACAATCTTACCGCAGGCAGCGCCTGGAGATGCAGCCAGAGCCTTTGCAACCGGCTCAGCCTTCTTTAATGCCTCTGCGTCAAACTGCGGATGAAGCAGGGTATCTAAGTTTCTAGGATCGATCATCTTAACTGCTTTCTCTTCGGTGATCATTCCTTCATCAACTAAATCGCAGGCAATCTTTAATGCAGCCTTTGCAGTTCTCTTACCATTACGGGTCTGCAGCATATACAGCTTTCTGTCCTCAATGGTAAACTCCATATCCTGCATATCGCGGTAATGATCTTCCAGAGTATGGCAGATAGTCACGAACTGATCGTAAACTTCCGGCATAACTTCCTTTAACTGATCAATCTTCTGAGGAGTACGAACACCAGCTACTACGTCCTCGCCCTGAGCGTTCATTAAGAACTCACCCATCAGGTGCTTCTCGCCGGTAGCAGGATCACGGGTAAATGCAACGCCGGTACCAGAGGTTTCGCCCATGTTGCCGAATGCCATCATCTGTACATTTACAGCAGTACCCCAGGAATATGGGATGTCGTTGTCACGACGGTATACGTTTGCTCTTGGGTTGTCCCAGGAACGGAATACAGCCTTGATTGCTTCCATTAACTGAACCTTTGGATCGGATGGGAAGTCTTCGCCAATCTTCTCTTTGTACTCAGCTTTAAACTGGTTAGCCAGTTCTTTTAAGTCTTCAGCAGTCAGCTCAACGTCCTGAGTAACTCCCTTTTCTGCTTTCATCTTATCGATCAGTTCTTCGAAGTATTTCTTTCCAACTTCCATAACAACGTCGGAGAACATCTGGATAAATCTTCTGTAGCAGTCCCAAGCCCAGCGCGGATTGCCGGATTTAGCTGCCAGAACTTCTACTACTTCTTCATTAAGGCCCAGGTTTAAGATGGTATCCATCATACCAGGCATGGATGCACGTGCGCCGGAACGAACGGAAACCAGAAGAGGATTCTCCTTGTCGCCGAACTTCTTGCCGGTAATCTCCTCCATCTTAGTAATATGCTCCATAATCTGACCCATAATCTCATCGTTGATTACACGGCCATCCTCATAATACTGAGTACAAGCCTCGGTGGTAATAGTAAATCCCTGTGGTACCGGAAGACCTAAGTTGGTCATCTCAGCCAGGTTTGCACCTTTACCGCCTAACAGGTTTCTCATGTCGGCATTACCCTCTTTGAACAAATAAACCCATTTTGCCATTGATAAATTCCTCCTAAAAGTTTGAATGTGACAGTCGGGGCTGCTGATTAGCAGCCTGCCGCCTGCGCGCTTTTACAAGCGCACATATAAAAAAACCCTTAAGGGATCTCTGCTCTTTGGGCTCTTCTATATATGCGCTTGTTCCTTGCTAACTATCGTAAATATTATATCATACTTTCATATTACGTAAAGCAATTTCCCACCGTATTTTCCAAAAAAGTACATGATTTGTAGTGTTTTTTTGTTGAAAGAGCTTACAAATCTATCCATTTTCGCTTATCTGACTTTCAATCGGATATACGAATTTCTTCTGCATTCCTGTCTGCATCTGGCGTCTGCAATATCTGGGATTTTTTTCCATTTTCTGAACTATCGGGACGTTTCTGACCGTATTGCTCCTGTACATGGATGCTAAATACGCAGTTTGTTTCTTCTCCATCATAAAAAACCGGAACTACATACGTTCCTGGCTTCTTTGTATTGCATCTGCTGGTATCGTAAGAGATACGGTTCTCATCTAAAAGCCCCTCTTTAAAATACTCAGATGCCTGAAGATGCAGTTCTTCTCCTGTCTCAATGGTTACATAAAGGGTATAGGCTTCGCTTTTATCTAAAAGCGGATTTTTTTCTCCGCCCCAGAAATTTAAAGCTGTGCCTAATAGAATCAAAAGTACACATATAGGAAAAAAACGAATCGTTCTCCTCTTTTCTTTTTGTCTCATATCAAACAGTTTTCTCCTTTATTGTCATCTGCAGCCGGCAAAATGCAGCCTATCATATCCCAAAAACCCTTCTGTCCTTCTGATGCCAGCCTTTTTTCTAAATACTCCAGGTTTTCTTTTGAATGTTCTATCTCTCTTCCATATAAATAAAGCAGTTTTGGAAGGCTTTCTTCTAAATATGTCTCCATACGCTGAAGCATGAAGCAATGAAATACGGCCATCTCTGCCTTAGTAAAAAGGTCGTCATCATATACGGCTCCTAACAAATACAAATCCAGATAAGATACCAGAATATGTTCGTAACGTTCTGGCTTTTGACTGTCCTTCCGTTTTCTCTCCTGTCTCATATTCTCCAGCAGCTGCAAAAGAAGTCTCTCCCAGTGCCGTTCCACCGGCCTTAACTCAAGCAAAATGTCCACCCATCTGCTTATCTTCTTTTGCTGTTCTTTCCGATCAAACCGGCATTTTTCCAGTTTTTCCAATAAAACTGGATTTTGGCTGTCCAGTCCGGACTCATATTTTTCCAGTATACCTGGAATCTCAGAAAGCCTGGGGCGATTTTCAAACTTTCCCATTCTTCTCTGAATATCGCGGCACATCGCCAGCACTACTGCCATTCTCCATTCCAAAGAAACGCTTCTATTCTGGCTGATTCTTATGGCAGTCTGACGGATTTGTGCCAGCATCTCCAGCAATTCTGTCTCCACTTCTTCTTCCGGCCTTGCCTTTCCTGGAACTGCTTTTTCTATAAACCGGATGGGCGTATCCTGGCAAACCAGAAGCTTTGCTGCCGCCGGACAGGAAAAGGATAACGAATATTCCCTTCTTTTTCCATACTCTTCTGTATGACGCGGATACCTGCGGCACGTCCTGCAAAGCATCTGCTCTCCCCGTTCTTTCTGAAGACTGCACAGGCCTTGCTCCAGAAATGGGCAGATTCCATTTTGAAATTTTAAGCTTCCTGTCTGAAAATCAACCCATCGTCCTAATTTTTCTTTGAGAAAACCTGTTTCACTTTTATAACGCTCCAGAGTCTTCCGGTCTATCTGTATCTCCCACCCTCTGCAGCACGTGTCCGGACATTCTGATGCCAGACAGGAAAACCTGGAAAAATATTCAGGATAACGCACTATCATGGCAATCCTCCTCTATCTTTGCAAATTGGTCATCATATTTTTCTGCCTGTTTTTTGTCAGGGAAAAATCATGAATCAGTCCCTTTATTATAAAAGCTGTTGTCGTAAGATGCAAGTTTGGAATAAATCCGGCAGATTTACCGGAAGGACTGCTGCAGTTCTGGGAAATCTGCCGGAAAAGACGATGTCCCTGGCCGGCAGCTCCAGATGAGAAGTCTCCCCAGTTACGAAAAGCTGGGCGAACTGTTACTATTCAGAAACATAAATGGGCCCTATCTCCTGTCAAGAGATAAGGGCCCATGTGCTAAGTCTATTAAAATCTATAAATGTCGAATTATCTGCTTATCATAAATTCATAATCGATATCTTCTTCTGCAGATACGCGATATGCTTCTTCGACATCGCTTCCCCAGCTGTCAATTCCGCCTACCCCTCTCATGGCTGCCAGAATCGAAACCACCGTACGCCGAGGATCCGGCAGTTCTTCTTTATGAAGGGCATTTTCCAATTCCTCCGGCGTGTAAGGAACTGCGCTAAAGTGGAACGGCTGTCTGCCGGACATGGTAATCCGCAAAGCATTGCTGCCATCGTCTGCCTTTAATTTCATCCAGACCGTATCCATGTGGCAGCCATACTCCTGGGGCACTAAGTAATCCGGTTTTTCTAACGGACTTTCCCAGATACCAAATACGCCGCCTTTTTTTCTGTCCGGATACGTTTCTCCGCTTAAGCCCTGCCACTCTACGTGTTCTGCCAGGAACGGAACGCTGAAACGCAGTCCAAATAACGGAAGTTCCGGCAGCCCCTTCTGTCCGAAGTAATGCGTATGAACCCTGACTGCTCCGGTTGGATATACCGTATAGGAAACCTCTATCTTGGCTGCTGGATTGGTGCAGGTCTCGTATTCGTAAGTAATGGAAACCTGATTTTCCTGCTCTTCTGTTTTCCAGCCTGTACACTGGATAAACTGATCCGCTCCCAGCCATACGGCGCTCTTTTTTGGGAACCCATTTCCTTTATCATTCTCTGTGGTTCCTCGCCAGAATGCCGGAAGAGCCGGACGGTAAACCCACTCCGTCTGTCCGTAAACCAGGGATACGATTCCATGTTCTGTATAGGAAAAAATAATGCGGAAATCCTTTCCTTTTACTCCTAAATTCACATCTCCATGAACCACTGTAAGCGCGCTGTCAGAGTTGTTCTCTCTATTCGTCAGGCTCTGGACAAACTCTGCTGCCTGCTGTCTGGCCTCTGCACTGTTTTCTGCATTTGACGCATCCTGGGCTTCCCGCTCTTCTTTTCTGCTGTACCAGTAACGCACTTCCTGCATGGCCGGCTTTTCAGAACCATCGGCAAATACAATTCCATTTCCGCTGAAGGCATAGTCCGTCGGACGGTCGTTAAAATCACCGCCATACCCCAGTACGTCTGTCCCGTCCACATCTTTTTTGTAAACTGCCTGATCCTTAAAGTCCCAGATAAATCCGCCCTGGTACATAGGATATTCGTCCAGCAGACGGATATAACTTTCCATTCCGCCGATAGAATTGCCCATATCATGCATATATTCGCACAGCAGATACGGCTTTTTCGGATCGTTTTCCAAATATTCCCGTACTTCTTTTGGCGGCGCATACATCCGGCTCTCTACATCGCTGATGTCATCAAACTCCCTGTTCCAGAATACTCCTTCATAGTGAACCAGTCGGGAAGGATCGGTCTGGCGGAAATATTGGCTCATTGCACGAATGCATTCTCCTGCATACGATTCATTTCCGCAGGACCACCATAAGACAGAGGTATGGTTTTTATCCCGTTCCAGCATGGATTTTGCCCGATCCAGCACACAGGCCTTCCATTCCGGAAGACTTGCCGGCACATTCCAGGACGGCTCGCAGGCTCCCATCTTCTGCCAGGAACCATGGCTTTCCAGATTGGTTTCATCCATCACGTAAATGCCGTTTTCATCGCACAGCTGGTACCACAGACTCTGGTTTGGATAGTGGCAGGTACGGACGGCATTGATATTGTTTTTCTTTAATACCTCCATATCCTTTCTCATATCTTCCTCTGTAATAGAACGTCCTCTGCGGGGATTCCATTCATGGCGGTTGACACCGTTGATAATCAGCCGTTTTCCATTTAACAGCATGATTTTGTCTTTGATCTCAAACCGGCGGAAACCTGTTTTATAGGGCACAATTTCCACAATTTCTCCCTTAGAATTGCAGACCGTCAGCTCCAGTTCGTAAAGATATGGATTTTCACAGCTCCATACGGCTACGTCAGGAATTTCCTCTTGGGCAATCTGCAGATAGGCGCCGTCTGAAACGCCCTGTCCATCTTTTCTTCCTGCTAAAACAGTATTTGTTTCTTTATCCTTTAATGCCCAGGAAAGGGTATATCCCTGTCCGGAAATTCTTGCTTTCAAAGAAAATGTACCGGTTTTATAATCTTCTTTCAGCCCTGCCTGAACCCACAAATCTTCTACATGGCACTCTGGCTTTGCAAATAAATAAACATCTCGGAAAATACCAGAGAAACGGAAAAAGTCCTGATCCTCCAGCCAGGCGGCGCTGCTGCGCTTATACACTTCTACGCAAAGGCGGTTGTTCCGCTCTTTGATTACATTGGTTAAATCAAATTCAGACGGCGTAAAGGTATCTTCACTGTAACCGATAAACTGACCATTCAGCCATACAAAAAACGCCTGCTCTACTCCCTGGAAGGAAATGCATACCCGTTTTCCCAGCAAAGGCTGTTCCAAATCAAATTCTTTTACATAAGAACCCACCGGATTGTAATCCCAGTCAATGTGGGGCGGACGCAGAAAGGCTTTGCCGTCCCAGGGATACATGGTATTAATATAATGAATCTGATCATATCCCTGAAGTTCTATATGGCCAGGTACCTGAATTTCTTCAAAAGCAGCATCGTCATAGCCCTCTTCATAGAATTTTTCCGGCCTGTCTGCCGGACGGCTGCTCCATGCAAACTTCCACTGACCGTTTAAAGACTGGCATAAATGGTTTTTGCCTGCCTGTCTGTCTTCTTCACTTTGGTAATACATATGGTCGGAATGGGCATCCAGACGGTTTACCTGGAATACTTCCGGATTTTCCAGCCATTCTAACTGAGGCTGGGTAATGTTTTCTGTCATAGCTGCAATATCCTTTCTCTCTAAAATTTTAGCGTCCATGCACAACTATTTTACTCCTTAACTGCACCTGCGGCAATACCTTCCTGAATCCGTTTTAATGACCGTTTTCTTCTTTGCCCATCTCATACTCCCCATGAAATACCTCCACTGCCGGCCCCGTCATAAAGACGTGGTTGGTCTGGCGATCCCATTCTATCACCAGATGCCCGCCTCGTAATTCCACGTCTACTTTATTGTCTGTATATCCGCTCAAAATTGACGCTACCGCGCTGGCAGTCGCTCCGGTGCCGCAGGCCCAGGTCTCGCCGCTGCCTCGTTCCCATACCCGCATCTGAATATGTCCCCTGTCAATAAGCCGGACAAATTCTGTATTGACTCTGTCTGGAAAACGGGAATGGTTTTCAAATGATGGACCAATCTTTTCTAAATCTAGATTGTCGATTTCTTCCATAAAGTATACTGCATGGGGATTTCCTACGGAAATTCCTACAAATTCATACTGGTTTCCAGACACTGTAATGGCTTCTGGAAGCCTGGATGTAAGTTCCGGTTCTCCCATATCCACCTTTACCTGGGTTACTTTGTCGTTCTGCGTTTCCATATTTAAATGCTTGATTCCGCTTTTGGTCTCGACAGTAATACAAGTCTTATCCACAATTTTATGGTCATACACATATTTTCCCACACAACGGATGGCATTTCCGCACATTGCGCCTTCGCTTCCGTCTGCATTAAACATCTGCATCCGGCAGTCGGCAATTTCAGACGGCCGAATCAGAATCAGTCCGTCTGATCCGATTCCAAAATGCCGGTCGCTGACTGCAATTGCCAGCCTTTCCGGATTTTCTACCTGCTCTTCAAAGCAGTTAATGTATACATAATCATTTCCTATTCCCTGCATTTTTGTAAACTTCATACTCATTCTCTTCTTTCTGTCTGGTTTCGTTTCAGTCTATAATCGTTTCTGTCTGGTCTCTTATCCTTCCGCCAGGCTGATTACCATCTGGGCAGTTTCGATTAAATTAGAGCCATTTTCCATACTGCACGTCTGCAGATACCGGTGTGCCTCGTTTTCACTCATATGATTTCTGGACATTAAAATCTCTTTGGCCTGTTTTAAAATAGCCAGGTCTGCCTCACTTCTTGCTTTCGGCATTTTCTTCTTCCGCCTCCGGCGTCTGTCCTGGGCATGAATCATCATTTCCATGGTTCCGGTCAGCTCGTTGATCTTCAGCGGCATTGCCAGAAAAATCAGATTCTCCGCTTCATATTCCGCTTTGTGAGACGGCGGTGCAATGACCAGCATATCCAGATATGCTGGCAGGCATTCTCTTAAATCCGCATATACCATATCCGGAAAACGGCTTCCGCAGACCACAATTCCGCTGTCCAGATTTTCTGCGGCCGTCAGGGTCTGGGCGGCCGTCATGCAGACAGCCGCCACATGAAAGCCTCTTTTTGCTAAAATGTTTTTAATATTTCTGCTGTTCTCTGGGTTTGAAAATGCTACGATTACTTCCGCCAATCTCTTCCACCTCCCGATTTGGCCGTAAATCCTGCATTTTTCTCTTAATAGCGGTATAAATAATCATTTAATTCCCAATCCGTCACAGCGGCGCAGAATTGCTTCCATTCTTTCTTTTTTGCTTCTAAATATTGTTTAAAAATATGGTCTCCTAATATATCCTTTATGAACTCATCCTGTTCGAATGCATAGATTGCCTCTCCCAGCGTTCTTGGAAGAAATGGTACCTGCTTCTCGGTCAGGCTTTCTTCCTTCATGGTAAATACATTTCCCTCCAGACTTTCCGGCGCTTTCATTTCCTTTTTAATTCCATCCAGTCCGGCAGCCAGGCAGGCGGCCAGCGCCAGGTAGGGATTCGCTGCAGAATCTGGACAACGAAGCTCAATCCTGGTTCCTGTTCCCCTGGCAGAAGGCACTCTGAGAAGAGAACTGCGGTTGGATTTTTCTGACCAGGAAATCGTTACCGGAGCATCATAGCCTGGAACCAGCCTTTTATAGGAGTTTACCAGCGGATTCGTAAGAATTGCCATTCCCCTCATGTGGCAGAGGAGACCTGCCATAAACTGTCTGGCAGTCTGGCTTAATCCCATCGGATCCGTACGGTCTGCAAATACATTGTTCCCTTCTACATCTGCCAGCGACATATTGATGTGCATTCCTGACCCGTTTACCCCTTGTCTGGGCTTTGGCATAAAAGTGGCATGAAAGCCATGGCGTTTTGCAATGGTTTTTACCGCCATTCGGAAGGTCATAATATCATCCGCTGTTTTTAACGCTTCCCGATATTCCAAATCAATCTCATGCTGGGCCGGAGCCTGTTCATGGTGGGAAGCTTCTACGCAAAATCCCATATCTTCCAGATTTAATACAATATCCCTGCGGACGTTTTCTCCCATATCCAATGGGGAGATGTCAAAATAGCTGCCGACTTCCTGAGTCTTTGCAATGGGGCGGCCTTCTTCGTCTGTATGGAACAGGAAAAATTCACATTCCGGACCGACAAAAAAAGAATACCCCATGTCTTTTGCTTCATTTAATACCTTTTTCAGAATATATCTTGGGTCTCCGGCAAATGGACGGCCGTCCGGAAGGTAAATATCACAGATCAGACGAGCTACTTTTCCCTGCTGGGGACGCCATGGAAAAATCTCAAACGTATCTAAATCCGGATGAAGGTACATATCGGATTCTTCTATATGAAGAAATCCTTCTATCGAGGAACCATCAAACATACACTGGTTATCCAGAATTTTCTCCAACTGGCTTACGGTTACCGCCATATTTTTTAATACGCCGAAAATATCTGTAAACTGGAGCCGGATAAACTCCACATCCTCTTCTTCTACCATCCGGAAAATATCTTCTTTACTGTATTTCATTCTCTGCCTCCTCCAGACATTTTAGCTAAACTGAGGTTTTTAGCCTTCTATAGCATAAAAAATAGCAGGGAGCAGACGGTTTGTCAACGCTGGAACAGGGCATATTTGACAGAAATCATATTTTTTTACATTTTCCTCTATTCAAGAAAGAAATTTGTGATATAATCTATTAGATTAGAGTTTTTTTGAAACCACGAAAACACTATAACTATGGAGGTCCATTATGCCAAAACGCAATGACATCAACAAAATCTTGATCATCGGCTCCGGCCCTATCATTATCGGTCAGGCTTGCGAGTTCGACTATTCCGGCACCCAGGCCTGCAAGGCTCTCAGAAATCTGGGCTATAAAATCGTCCTGGTTAATTCCAATCCAGCAACTATTATGACTGACCCTGCTACTGCTGACGCTACTTATATCGAACCATTAAATGTGGACCGTCTTACTGAAATCATCGCAAAAGAGCGGCCCGATGCCCTGCTCCCCAACTTAGGCGGCCAATCCGGCTTAAACCTTTGTGAGGAGCTTTATAATGCCGGTGTATTGGATAAATACAACGTTCAGGTTATCGGCGTTCAGGTAGACGCTATCAACCGCGGCGAAGATCGTATTGCTTTTAAAGAAGCCATGAACGAACTTGGAATCGAGATGGCAAAGAGTTCTCCAGCTTACAGCGTAGAGGAAGCTCTGCAGATTGCTGCTGAATTAAACTATCCGGTTGTTATCCGTCCGGCTTATACCATGGGCGGTACTGGCGGCGGTATTGTTTATAATGAAGAAGAATTGAAGAAAGTAGCTGCCCGTGGTCTGGCTGCTTCCATGGTTCATCAGATTCTGGTAGAAGAATCTGTAATCGGCTGGGAAGAGTTAGAGGTTGAAGTAGTCCGCGACGCTACCGGCAAAAAGATTTCTATCTGCTTTATTGAAAATATTGATCCAATGGGCGTCCATACCGGCGACTCCTTCTGCAGCGCCCCGATGCTGACCATCTCCAAAGAGCTGCAGAATCGTCTGGAACAGCAGGCTCACGCGATTGTAGAGTCCATTGGAGTAATCGGCGGAACCAATGTACAGTTTGCCCATGACCCAAAGACCGATCGTATCATCATTATTGAAATTAACCCAAGAACTTCCCGTTCTTCTGCCCTGGCTTCTAAGGCTACCGGTTTCCCGATTGCCTATGTATCTGCCCTGTTAGCCTGCGGTCTGACTTTAGACGAGATTCCTTACTGGAAAGAAGGCACCCTGGACAATTACAAGCCATCCGGCGACTATGTGGTTATCAAATTTGCTCGCTGGGCATTCGAAAAATTCAAAGGTTCCCAGGACAAGCTGGGCACTCAGATGAAGGCAGTGGGCGAAGTTATGTCCATTGGTAAAAACTATAAAGAAGCCCTTCAGAAAGCTATCCGTTCCCTGGAGACCGGACGCTACGGCCTGGGCTTTGCAAAGAATTTCCACGAACTGACTTTAGACCAGTTATATGTCAAGCTGGCTGAGCCTTCCAGTGAACGCCAGTTTATTATGTACGAAGCCATCCGCAAGGGCGCTCCTTTAGAAAAGCTTCATGAAATGACCCACATTAAGATGTGGTTTTTGGAGCAGATGAAAGAATTAGTAGACTTAGAAGAGGAAATCATTTCCTATAAGGGCAAAGAACTTCCTGACAATCTGTTAATCCAGGCAAAGAAAGATGGTTTCTCTGATAAGTATCTTGCAAAACTGTTAGACATTGACGAGTGGGAACTGTTTAAGCGCAGAGAAGACCTTGGCATGAAGGAATGCTGGGATGCAGTTCCGGTAAGCGGCGTAAAGGATCCAGCTGCTTATTACTACTCCACCTACAACGGCGAGGACAAGGCTCCTGTTTCCGACCGCAGAAAAGTCATGGTTTTAGGCGGCGGTCCTAACCGTATCGGCCAGGGTATTGAGTTTGACTACTGCTGCGTACACGCTGCTTTAACCCTGCGGGAATTAGGATTTGAAACCATTATGGTAAACTGTAATCCTGAGACCGTATCTACGGACTATGACACCTCCGATAAGCTGTACTTTGAGCCTCTGACCGTTGAGGATGTTATGAGTATTTACAACAAGGAAAAACCAGAAGGCGTTATCGTACAGTTCGGCGGCCAGACCCCATTAAACATTGCTGCTGAATTAGAGCGCCGCGGAGCCCATATTCTGGGAACCTCTCCTAAGGTAATTGATATGGCTGAGGATCGCGACTTATTCAATGCGATGATGCATAAGTTAAACATCCCAATGCCAAAGTCCGGAATGGCTGTTACCATTGAAGACGCCTTAGAGATTGCTCACCGCATCGGTTACCCGATGATGGTTCGTCCTTCCTATGTATTAGGCGGACGCGGCATGGAAGTTGTCTATGACGACGATATGCTGAGAGATTACATGGCTGCTGCAATTGACGTTACTCCGGAACGTCCGATTCTGATGGATATGTTCCTGCAGGATGCTATGGAATGCGAAACCGATGCAATTTCCGACGGTACTCATGCATTTGTTCCAACGGTTATGCAGCATATTGAACAGGCTGGTATTCACTCCGGCGACTCTGCCTGCGTGATTCCTTCTGTTAAGATTTCTGAAAAGAATAAAGAAATTATCCGCAAGTACACCACTGACATTGCCTGCGAAATGGGCGTTGTCGGTCTGATGAATATGCAGTATGCCATTTATAAAGACGAGGTTTACGTTCTGGAGGCCAACCCAAGAGCTTCCCGTACGGTTCCGCTGGTATCTAAGGTATGCAACATCAATATGGCCAACATTGCAACCCAGCTGATGGCATACGAGCTGACCGGCGTACGTCCGGACGTAACCCAGTTTAAGGAAAAAGAACATCCTTATTATGGCGTAAAGGAAGCTGTCCTGCCATTTAATATGTTCCCAGAAGTTGACCCGCTGCTTGGACCGGAAATGCGTTCTACCGGCGAAGTATTAGGTATGAGCCGCACCTTCCCATTGGCATACTACAAAGCAGAAGAAGCAACCGGTACAAAACTTCCGTTATCCGGTACTGCTTTAGTCAGTGTCAACCATGCAGATAAGGAACTGGCTCTGGAAGCTGCTAAGCAGTTATTCGATCTTGGCTTTAAGATTGTAGCTACAGAAGGAACCGGCCGCTATCTGGAAGAACATGGCGTTTCCTGCCGCATCTTAAAGAAGATTCAGGAAGGCCGTCCAAACATCTACGATGCTATGGTCAACGGCGAGATTGATTTGATTATCAACTCTCCTGCCGGAAAGCAGAGCAAATACGACGACTCCTACCTGCGCAAGACTGCAATTAATAAAAAGATCCCTTATATTACAACCATGTACGCTGCCAAAGCTGCTGCTAAGGGTATCGCAGCTGTAATAAAGGGAGAACACGATGAATTAAAATCTCTCCAGGAATACCACGCAAGCATTCCGGAATAGACTTAAGCTTTTAACAAGGGCTTTACAAGGAGCTGCCGCTATATGCGGTGGCTTCTTTTTGGCTTTTTGCAGGTTCTTTTTTGCTGTCAGACTCTTATTTTTTCAGAAAATCTATGCTTTTCCTTATTTCTGACTGCCTGGAAATCGGAGGTAATCGTCATGAGTATTTTTGAATATGATGAAAAACGGGAAAAGAAGAAACTGCTGCAGACGGAGCTTCCAATTTCGAAAGAAGAGGCAAAAAGCTATTTTTCATTAGAAAAGCGGTCTGAATGACATCTCCAGACCGCCTGTATTTCTAATTACACATATTTTCTTTATTCGATCATATCGCTGACGCAGATTGCTCCATATGGCCGGATGCTCATACGGTACGCACTGCCCTCGCCTACTGCTTTTTCAATATAAGCAATATACTCATCTACCAGATCATTTGGCAGCATTGCCATAATCACGCCTGCGAATCCGCCGCCGTGTACTCTGCACGCTCCCCGCTTTTTCTCTGCGATAAACAGCTCTGTCAACGCCAGTGTGGTGGTAATGCCCTGCTCCTGGACATCAGCAGTCGTATAGCAGTTCTGCAGCCACTTCCAGGAAGAATTGCCGGATGCCGTAATGTTAGTCAGGAAGCTGTCAAAATCTCCTGCTTTTAACGCCGTTACCATGGCCTCTACCCGCTTATTTTCCTCAAAGAAGTGAAGAGCACGTAAAACGGAACGATCGCCTGCATATTCTCTGACCGCCTGGAAATTCTCAATTACCTGATCCTCGGTAAGCTCTGCCAAAACTTCTTTTCCAAAGTACTGAGCCACCTTTTTCATCTCATTGGGAACAGAAGAATAGTCTGCACTTAAATCCGCATGGCCTTTTCCTGTCTGTACAATAATCAGACTGTGATTCTGGGATGCAAAATCAAAATCAATTTTTTCTACTGCCGGCTCTGCTGGATTTACAAAGTCAATGGTAATTAAACCGCCAACCGCACACGCCATCTGATCCAAAAGCCCTGACGCCTTATTCCAATAATGATTCTCAGCGTATTTTCCAATGTGGGCATAGGCAACCGTATCCATCTTTCCTTCATTGAAAAACGTATTCAGCATCGAACAAATCAGCATTTCAAACGCGGCCGAAGAGCTGACGCCTGCTGCACTGATTACGTTGCTGGTAATATAAGCATTAAAACCGCCAATCTGATAACCAAACTCTGTAAATCCCTTTAACATTCCCTTTACCAGATCAATGGTTCCGGCTGCTTTCGGGCTTACTTCCAGCTGATTTAAATCAATGGTAAAATCCTGGTTATACGTCTCGCTGACAATACGGATCTGATCCGAGTTGTTTTTTGCAGCAACGCCTGCGCAGTCTAAGTTAATACTGCCTGCCAGAACTTTTCCGTGGTTGTGATCCGTATGATTTCCACTGATTTCTGTTCGTCCAGGAGAAGAAAACAGTTTCAGATCGCCGTCTCCAAATGTCTTTACATATTGGTCAACTAATTTCTCATATCTGGTTCTGTTTTCTGCTGTTTTCAAACTGCCGTACAGGTCAGCCATTAATTTTCCCGCCTTCTCCTGTCCTAATGCCTGAATCGTTTCCTTCGCGTTCATAGTTTCCTCCCCTTTTATTCGGATATGCTTATGTCGTTCTGAAAGTCTTGTAAAATTTTCTCAAACAAGTAGTATTATACCACGTGTGCAGATAAGGGGACAATCCATTTTTTTATCAAATAGGATACAATTTTTTACGATTTCATTGTATACTGGTCTGCAGCAGCATACCATAACTATCTGGAGGTTTTTATGAATTGGAACGGAAAACCATATCACTCCCTGGACTATTCCGTCAGGGAACAATTTGGAGAAAAACTATATAAACTGGCTTTGGACGGCGGAATGTCCTGTCCCAATCGGGATGGAACCATCGGATATGGAGGGTGCATCTTCTGCAGTGAGGGCGGTTCCGGAGACTTTGCCCAAAAGCGCCTGACTTCCGTTACCAGGCAGATTGAAGATGCCAAAAAGAGACTGGAGCATAAATTTACCGGCAGGTATATCGCTTATTTCCAGTCCTATACCAATACCTATGCTCCTGTTTCTTATCTGGAACCCCTTTTTATGGAAGCAATTTCTCATCCGGATATAGCCGTCCTATCGATTGCTACCCGTCCCGACTGTCTCCCTGAAGACGTTTTAGAACTGCTTTCCCGCTTAAATCAGATAAAACCAGTATGGATCGAATTAGGCCTTCAGACCATTCATCCCCAGACTGCCGGACTGATTCGGAGAGGTTATCCATTAAGCTGTTTTGAAACTGCCTATCAGAATCTGAAAAAGCGGGGAATCTCTGTAATTGTTCACGTAATCCTGGGACTCCCTGGAGAAACAAAGGAAATGATGCGTTCTACGATTTCCTATCTTGCTGATCGGTCCCCTGTCCTGGATGGTATCAAACTGCAGCTTCTTCACATACTAAAAGGGACGTCCCTGGCTGCTATGTATCAGGAACATCCCTTTCCCATCTTCTCAATGGAAGACTATATTGACTTTGTCATTGACTGCGTGGAACTGCTTCCTCCTGAGATTGTCATCCACCGGATTACTGGCGATGGACCGAAATCTCTTTTAATTGCCCCTATGTGGAGCGCCAATAAAAAACTGGTGCTGAATACCCTGGCCAGGCGTTTTAAAGAGAGGGCTTCTTATCAAGGGAAAGCGCTGCCTGACAGATAATGTCTACACAGCCATCTATGCCAAATGCTCCGCTGTCCAACATCAGATGGTAATTGCTCCTGGCTCCCCAGTCCTGTACCGTATAGGCCTCATAGTGAAGACGGCGCTGCTTATCAATGTGGCGGACCAGCTCTTCTACCTGGTCTTCCACCCGCCCATACTGTTCCACTGCGCGGCATTCCCTTTGTTTTCTGTCTGCGTAAACAAACACCTTCAGAAGGTTGGGCTTATCACGCAGAATATAGTCTGCACAGCGGCCTACGAAAATACAAGGCCCCTGTTCTGCCAAATCCTCAATTACCTTTTTCTGTGCCAAAAAAATCTGTTCTGCTACCGGAAGTTCTTTCATTTCCGGTTTTCGCGGATAAGCCAGTCCATAAATCCCTCCCAACGTAAAGTTGTAAAGGAAATTGCTTCCCAGCCGCTGTTCCCGCTCTGCAACAAATTCCGGAGTAAAGCCGCTTTCTTTCGCCGCCTTATCAATTAAATCTCTGTCATAAAATGGAATTTTCAGCCGATTGGCTGTTTTTTCTGCAATCTCTCTGCCGCCGCTTCCGTACTCTCTGCTGATTGTAATAATACTGCTTTCCATAGGCACCCTCTTTTCTATATTCAAGCTAAATGGATTCTGAAGCTAAATCTATCAGAATTATTTACGATTACAGCTTTATTATACTGAATGTTTAGTAATAAATCAACCTATTTACTTTTTTCACAGCTGCATGATCCATGGCAGCTGCCAGAGCAGCCGCTGCATCCAGAGCAGCATTTTTCTTCTTTTTTGCTTTTATAAATACTTCTGCCAGCGAAAAATACAGCTGTAAGAATCACTAAAAGCACTATCCATGTCGCAAAATTCATTCTTTATCCCTTCTTCCTTTCAAACCTGTTCCGCACACCTTGATGATAGCACGGGCTTTCCAGTCGTCACATAAATTCCTGTCTGGTTTCTCCTACTGCTGCAAAAGCAGTGTCGCGCAAAAGTTAGGTCTTTCTAACTTTTTTCATCAGATTAGCACAACCTAACCGCCCTGTCAATAGTTTTATTTGAAAAAATTTGCGCTTTATAGTATACTTATGCTAGCATTAGTCTATTAAGGAGAACGTAAAATTGAAGATTCAAGAATCAGCAGAAAATTATTTAGAAACGATATTAACCCTTAGTCAGCAAAAGCCGAACGTCCGTTCCATTGATATTGTCAATGAGCTGAACTTTTCCAAGCCCAGCGTCAGTGTTGCTATGAAAAATCTCCGTGAAAACGGCTACATTCAGATGGATGGAAACGGTTTTATTACCCTGACCCCTTCCGGTCTTGCCATTGCAGAAAAAATATATGAACGTCACACCCTGATTTCCCAGTGGCTGATCAGCCTGGGGGTAGATGAAAAAATTGCCCAGGAAGACGCCTGCCGTATGGAACACGTTATCAG
>PPYE01627418.1_pt1 | contig 21914 bp, 16 predicted proteins | sample 1559881 | NCBI WGS metagenome assembly PPYE01 (sample SAMN08240022, study PRJNA423297) | Human gut metagenome, whole genome shotgun sequencing project.
CACCTTCGCAGGGTCGGCGGCCAACTGTTCTTTCCGGGGCCGTCCATCGTACCCGAACGCCCCGACGGGCGCATGAAGCCCGGCGAACTGCAATCAGGCGGTTACGGCTTCTATTACAAGGGGCATCAACAGGAGCAGCCCGTACAGCAACGGGATGTGCTGCAGGACTTGCAGGCGGCTATCACGCCGATGGTCAGCCGTCCACGCAGCAAGGAACCGGCACGGCCGTACAAGGAGCTTATAGCCTCTCCGGTCTATTTCTCCAACGAGAAATGGGCGGAGTGCCTTGCCTCGCACGGTCTTGTCGTGGATGCGGAAAAGCAGACGCTGACCGTGCAGTCGGAAAGCGTCCAAGCCGATATGGTCTATGACCTGACGGAAGAGGAAGTGAGGACACTGGTTGCCGCACCCATCGAGGAGCAGCCCGTAGAGAAACGTCTGGAACTGCTGAACGGCATTATCGGGGCTGACTTTTCCGACAAAGTGACGATGGAGGCTCTCAACAGCGATCAACGCATCGCTATCGGTCTGCATCCCGAAGTACAGCAGGATTTGAAACAACGCCAACGGCAGGAGCAAGAGGCTTTTATGCCAGTGAAAACCTCGCTGCAACAGCAAGAGGAATCCGTACAGGGAAATATCGGTGCGGTAGTGGACGGGCGTGACCTCCAGTTTTTGAATGAAAACAAGGGATGGTATCGGGAAGAGAAACACGGGCGGGAAGTCGAAGTGAGCCAGATAGCCGTTCAACCGGCACAGACCGAGGGGAAATACAGGATGACCGCCGTTATCGACGGTCAGGCTATCAGCCATGAGATAACCCAACGGGACTACGACAAGTTCCTTGCTGTGGATGACTATCACCGGATGAAGCTCTTTTCCAAGATTTTCAGCGAAGTGGACATGAAAACACGCCCGGAAGCACAGCGGGGTCTCGGCACGAAAATCTTTGCCGCCCTCACCGCAGGTACGGTAGTCGCGGCGGGTGTCGCACACGGCATCCACCATCACTGCCATGCCCCGGAGTTCTACGGCGAGTGTTTCGGCGGTCCGCCACGCCCGTACTTCAAGCCGGGTGTCGATACGCCGAGGGATGTGGCCATCCGTTGTTTCGAGGCAGAGATGAACCGTGAAATCAATGATATGAGAATGGGGAGGTAAACCATGAGAGAGGGCGAACTGACTTATGACGATTTTCTGCGCAGGCTGAACATTCAGGACGTGCTTATCGACGCGGGCTATCACCTGAACCGGCGTGACGGCCTGCGCTATCCCTCGTATGTCCGGTTGGACAGCGAGGGGCGGCGCATCCGCAACGACAAATTCATTGTCACGCAGCAAGGGAAATGTTGTTTCAAACCGCAACAGCAGAAGTCGTATAACATCATTTCCTTTATCAAGGAGCATCCGCATTTTTTCGCGGAATACCATGCCGGTGTGTCTCCCGACCGACTGGTAAACCTTGTCTGCAACCGGTTGCTGAACCATCCCGTCGCTGACCGGGATACCCGGATTATCCAGCCTAAACGGGATGTGAAGCCGTTTGACATGGCGGATTACGACATTCACCAGTTCAATCCGCAGGATCGGGCGACACAAAAGAAGTTCTATCCGTTCTTCAAGCATCGGGGCATCGACCTTTACACGCAATACGCCTTCCACCGGAACTTTTGTCTGGCGACGAAACACCGTGAGGACGGCATGAAATACACCAACCTCGCCTTTCCGCTGACCGTTCCGAAAGATACGGGACAGGTTGTCGGTCTGGAAGAGCGAGGGCGCCCTCGCATGGATGGCAGCGGCAGTTATAAAGGGAAGGCGGAAGGGAGCAATTCGAGCCAAGGGCTATGGATTGCCAGCCCAGCCAAAACTACGCTTACCGAAGCCAAGCATATCTACTGGTTCGAGAGTGCATACGACGCGATGGCCTATTACCAGCTTCATCAGGCCAACGACAAGGATTTGCGGAAAGCGGTCTTCATATCTACCGGCGGTAACCCGACGGTGGAACAGATGCGGGGTGTCCTCACGCTCTCGCTTCCTGCCAAGCAACACATCTGTTTCGATACCGACCTTGCGGGAATCGAGTTTGCCAAGAACCTGCAACAGGAGATGTACCGGGCTGTCCGTTCCACCATCGAGGAGACACCGGAGCGGAAGCCTTATCTGGATTCCGTCGCTGACGGCAAGAACCTCGATGAAGGAGACATAGACCTGCTGCCCGACGCTTTGCGGTCGAGCTACGGGAAATATGAATCCGCATGGGAAGAAGCCATGTCGATGCGTTCGAGCGGCCTGTGCCATCCGGACGACATACGGGAACAGACGGATATCATGAACGGAAATTACAAGGAGTTCCGTGAAGGATTGCGGGAGTTCCTCGGTCTGGACAAGGCGAATGACGCCTCTTTTGTCCGTGAACAGCCTACCTATCCCAACAAGGACTGGAACGAACAGCTTTTGGCCGGGCAGAAACAGGAAGAGACGGTCGATGAGACACAGGCGAGAGAACAGTCACCGGAAGAGGAACAACAAACACACTTTCGCCGATGATGACCGATGCACCCACAGGACATTTCCAAAGCATCGTGCTGCAACCGCACGCCGGACAGTTCGTCATCGACGAGCTGCCCGCAATCGTATTGTGCTGTGCAGCATGGGTGTACGGTGGCATGGAGGGACTGCCTCTGACAGCTCTTGCCGTATCGGTTGCCGCATTGCTTTCTTTGGCATTGCTGTACCGTTTCATCTATCTGCGCCGGACACGCTACCACATCGGTAGCGAGCAGCTTATCAGCAGGCATGGGGTGCTGTCCCGGAAGACGGACTACATGGAACAATATCGTATCGTGGACTTTGTGGAACACCAAAGCCTCATGCAGCAGCTTTGCGGCCTAAAGACGGTACGCATCTTCTCGATGGACAGGAATACACCCCGGCTTGATTTGGTAGGCATCAGACACAACTTCGATGTGGTAACGCTTATCCGGGAACGGGTCGAGTATAACAAACGAAAAAAGGGAATATATGAAATCACGAATCATTAGTCTGGTCATTTTTGCCCTCTGCCTGATGCCACACTGGGCAAAAGCCCAAATCACGGCGTCCAATCCGTTGGAATGGATGGCGTTGGCCGAGGGCAACGAGGTTATCAATGACCAAATAGAGAAACAGATAAATGGTCAGACGAAGACAGCTATGCTGCAGAACAGCATCGCCGCCGAGTTTAACCGCATCCACAAATGGGAGAAGCAGTACAACAGTTATCTCAAGACGGTAAGCGGCTACGCTTCATCGCTGAAAGCCTGCACCCATCTCTACAACGACGGCGTGAGAATCTTTCTCACGTTAGGGAAATTGGGCAACGCCATCCGAAACAACCCGCAGGGCATCATCGCCTCCATGAGCATGAACAATCTGTATATCGAGACGGCAACGGAACTGGTATCGGTCTTCACGCTCCTGAATGACGCAGTGGCCAAGGGCGGCAAAGAGAATATGCTCACGGGTGCGGAACGCAGCAAGACCTTGTGGGCGTTGAACGACAAACTTTCGGTTTTCAGCCGGAAGCTGCACCTGCTCTACCTGAGCATACGGTACTATACCCTCAATGACGTGTGGAACAACGTGACGGCCGGGATGCTCGACCGCAACAACGGAGAGGCGGCACGGATGGCCATGTCCCGTTGGCGCAGGGCTGCCGTCCTTGCACGATAAAATCAGGTGAATGATGAAACGGACGATTTGGATAGGCATCTTATTGCTGTGCATCGGTATCGGCAAGGTTCGGGCACAGAACGACCCCGTGCTTGCCGGGATGATCCTGCTCTATACCGACAAGGCGGAAAAGGAGCTGAAGAACCAGGAGAAGGTCATGCTGATACAGACCACCGGACACCTGTGGACGAAAGAGGAAGTGAAAGCCACGACCGACCTGCAACGGGAGTTCAACAACTATTTGGACTCTTTCCGGTCGATAATCTGCTACGCAGCGCAGATATACGGTTTTTACCACGAAATATCAAGGCTGACGGACAATATGGGAGACTTTACCAGACAGGTAAGCCGCAATAGTCCCAACGCGCTGGCCGTTGCTCTCTCCACGCAACGGAACCGCATTTACCGGGAACTGATTATGAACAGCGTGGAGATTGTGAATGACATCCGCATGGCGTGCCTGTCAGACAACAAAATGACGGAGAAGGAGCGCATGGAAATCGTATTTGGCATCCGTCCGAAGCTCAAGATGATGAACAAGAAACTGCAACGGCTGACCAAGGCGGTGAAATACACGACGATGGGCGACATCTGGCGTGAAATCGACGAGGGGGCACGCCCGGCAGCCGACAAACGGGATATCGTGGAAGCCGCCAAAAGACGCTGGCGGCAGATAGGAAGAAATGTAAGACCTTAAAAACAGACAACGTATGGGCGTTTGGAGTACACTATTGAAATATGGCGGCAAGGCCATGAAAGGTGTCGGTACGGCTACAGCGACTACCGGCAAAAGTATGGGTAAGGCAGTGCTGCACCCTTCGCAGACCTTGCGTGGCGCGGGTCAGGCCGTCAAGACGGCGACCATCGGCGGTGCGGTCGGTTATGTGGGCTGGGAGAAGCTGACCACCGACAAAAGCGTGGTGCGTATCGTGAGCGATGCGGTCATCGGCGAACCGGCAACGAATACCCTCGCGGAGACGGCGGACGGAGTGCGTGAACTGACGGGCAAGGCCGGGGAAGCCGTCAGTTCGGTCAGCGGTGCGGTAACCGGCATCGACAACAAGCTGAACGGTGTGTCGAACTTTTTGCGCCAAGCCTCCGGTGGCGGAGGCCTTGATATGTTCGGCAACTTTTTCCGTAACCTCGGCAGCGGCAACGTGTCGGGGCTGAGTATTGCCGGGCTGGTTGCGGCGGCGTTCCTCATATTCGGACGCTTCGGCTGGCTGGGCAAGATTGCCGGCGCATTCCTCGGCATGATGCTCATCGGCAACAATGCGGGTGTCTTCCGAACGCCGGAGACAGAAAACGTGCAGCGCACCCGGACGCCCGAACTTCCGGCAGAGGAACAGACGCATGGCGGAGGGATGAGAAGATAGGGATATGAATCAATAGGTAAACAGCATGAAATATACAGAAGAAATGATCCTGCAATCCGATAGCGGTTATTGTATGCCTTTCGAGGAACAGCAGGGCAAAGACGTGGAGCTGTCGCTCGGCTACGGCGAACAGACCGACCCGGCGACGGGCGAGAAATTCTTTCATCACGGCATTGACTTCAACGTGCGGTGCTATATGCTTTCTGCCCTCGCCAGCGGCATTGTGTCGGGCGTGGGCAACGATTCCGGACACGGCATCTGCCAGACCATCCGCTACGGGGAGTATGAGGTGACATACGGAAATCTGTCCAATGTCTTCGCTCAATTCGGACAGCGTGTAAAGGCCGGACAGACGGTAGCTTTGAGCGGTGACAAACTGCACATGACCGTCCGCTTCAAGGGCGAGGAACTGAACCCGCTGGAGTTCCTGACGATGCTGTACGGGAACATACAGGCAATGCGTCAGGCCGGCGGACACGAGACAGACTATTTATCCGGCTTGGAGATGGAACTGAAAACCGATTATGAACGGGACAAAAGGGAGATAGAGGAACTGATGCTGCACTTCCTGCCGCACTATATGGAGGATTTGCGGCATGGAGCATACACCTTGCCCCGGAATACGGAGCAGTCGCTACGCCACATCTTCACGGTGGGCGCGATGAAGGAGTATTTCTACGAGAATATGCCGAGCATGGCCAATCCGCTCGGACTGGGACACAAGGCCATGCCGCTGGCCTGCAAGGTGCAGAACCTCCTTATTGCGGATTTCCTGCATTACCTCGCCCTGCGGCATGATGTGTACCTCTCCACTGCGAGCAGCGACATAAAAAAAAACTCCATGACGAAGCCCTGACCTATGGCGGCATCATAGACCCGTTGGCGGAACTGGACATCGACATACAGAGCTTCGACATACCGAGGCTTGTCACGGTCTATCCCGACCGGGCGGGTGTGCGCTGGTGGACCAAGGCATGGTTCAACAATCGGGAAGAGGGCGAGACATCCGTCGAAATCGAACGGGAGCAGGCGATACGGTTCATGCAGGACAACATCGAAAAGGACGCATGGCTGGAAGAGTTCTTTCCCCGGCAGATGGAGGTTTACCACAACGCCATCGAGCAGACGAAAGAACAGCTATTGAAACAGATAAATATATAATACACAACATGGATGGAATCAGACATAGCCGGCAATTCGCGGAAATAGAACGTCTTGTGAGCGATTATTTCCATTGCCATCTCGCTCCCGTCATGTCGAAAACGCAGGCTTTCCTCACGAAGAAGCAGGGCGAGGAAATGAGGGAGTATTCCACCTCATTGGGCGGCATACTCAGCGCAATGGCGTCTGCGGCACAGCCGATGGGCGACCCGTACCAGGTACTCAAGGTTACGGGCGAATGGAACTCGAAGACGACGGAGGACTACATCGGAATGTGCAAGGCGGAGATTACCGGCTCCAAGGAGATACAGCAAGACCTCGCATACATGGCCGGGCAATGGCGCGATACCGTCGTGCGGGAAATCGGGCGTGAACGGTACAACGAACTGTCGGAACAATTGGGCGGTGACCTTGCCTACGCCTATATGGACTACCGGGTAGAGGAACTGATGATCGACCGGCTGGTCAAGGAGCGAATGCCGAAATCGTCAGCCGACTACATCATCCGCAAAGCCGCAGAATCAAGCTTGCTCGGACTTTCGCAGACCTTGAACCGCTCGCCGCTTGCTGAGGAAATCGAGGCACGGGGCGAAGCGGCCTACCGTCCGAAAGGATGGGAAAAAGGTGCGGGTCGGGTATTGGGCGCAACGGCGGATGCCGTCATGATGGGTGGCGCAGGTTCGTGGGCGACATTGGCAAAGTTTGTCGGGGCGGACGTGGCTATCTCGGCAGTCGCCTCACGCTTCGAGCCTGAAAAGTCGCCCAAGCTCTCTGTGGAGCAATGTATCAGCAAAGGTGTGTTCGGTAGCGAACGGAACGTGTTTACGGACTTCCGTAAGGAGGCTGCAACAGTACAGACGGGTGATAGTGCGCTTATTGTGGCGGCCAACGAGCAGTTGAAGAAAAAAATACCTGTGATGAACTTTAATTTTTTGGAGTGGATGCAGACACCAAAGTTTACCCCTTTCCAAATGTCCGAAAAGCCCGGACACCCTGAAAAGAAAAATGAACGTGCCGAACGGTACAAGGATGTGCCGCTCATCGTCGCTCCCGGACAGGAAGAAGCCTATTTGAAGCATTTGGAGAAATATAAGAATGCAACGGCTGTAAAATCCACAAAGGAATCAACACAGCCGGAAATGGAACAGAGGGAAAAAGTGGAGAAAGAGGAACGGCAGGTGGTTATTCCACATGAGGAAGAAAAGCAAGAGAGAGAGGCTGTGCAGACCAACACGAACGGATGGAGCGGATTGCTCGGTACATTGGGATTAGAGGGATTGGGCGATATCACGGGCAACCTCGGATATGTCATGGCCATGCTGCCCGACATCCTGCTGGGAGCTTTTACCGGCAAGACGCAATCGTTGCGCTTTGGGGACAACCTGTTGCCGATAGCGAGTATTGTGGCCGGTCTGTTCGTGCGTAACCCGCTGCTGAAGATGCTCCTTGTCGGTCTGGGCGGCGCGAACTTGCTGAACAAGGCTGGACACGAGGCGTTGGGGCGTCCCATGCCGTCCGCCGACGTGCATACGGAAAACCAGTACCGCCGTTATCCCGACGAACCGCTCAATTCCCGTATCGTAAACCCTGTACTGCAAGGCAGCACGCTCATCGCCACGATAGACCGTGTGCCTTGTACCATCCAGCTCACGCCGACCGTCGCGGAGGCTTACCGTGCAGGGGCATTGCCGCTGAACACGCTGGCGAACGCCGTGCTTGCCAAGAGCGACCAGTTGCGCCATATTGCCTCGCAGAATTACGACGACGGACAGCGGGAGACGATTGTGCGCACACGGGGCATCCAATAAATCCATGAACAATAAAAGCATGATGATATGAAAGAAAAGTCGCAAATCGAAAAAAAAGCCGAAGAAAAGCAGACGGAACTGCTGTCTGCCGCACTGGGCGGGGCATCGAACGCCGGCGGCCATTGGCTCAACGTATCGGGCAAGGGATTTCCCCGGCTCTATCCGCAAGGGGTCTCGGCCAGCCCGTTCAATGCCCTCTTTATGGCCTTGCATTCGGACAATAACGGATGCAAGACCAACCTGTTCACGCTTTATAGTGAAACCAAGGCACGGGGGGCTGCGGTACGGGAGCATGAGCAGGGCGTACCGTTCCTGTTCTATAACTGGAACAAGTATGTCAACCGGAACAATCCGAATGAAACCATCGACCGTACCGCCTATCTCCAATTGGACGAAGAGCAGAAGGCACAGTTCAAGGGTGTCCACAACCGAGAAATCCGCACGCTTTTCAATATCGACCAGACGACGTTGCCCTACGTGGACAAGCCGGCTTACGAGGATGCGGTAAAGCAGGACGGCAGTGTTCAGGAAAGAGGATATGCCGAGGCGGACAACCGCAGGTTGCGCACTCGGTTCAACGACTTTCTATTGAAGATGCGGGACAACCTCGTTCCCGTGCGCTCGGACGGTAGCGGAGTTCCTCATTACGAGACGGACAAAGATGCGGTCTATATGCCGCGCCAAAAGGATTTTGAGCATTACCACGATTATGTGCAGGAAGCCTTGCGGCAGATCGTGAGTGCCACAGGACATCAACAACGACTTGCCCGTGAAGGCATGGTCATGAAGAATGGTGTGGCTCCGTCAGAGGATGCGGTAAAATATGAAAGGTTGGTTGTGGAACTGGCTTCGGGTATCAAGATGTTGGAACTGGGACTGCCCGCGCGTTTGTCCGATGCAAGCCTGAAGACGGTGGATTACTGGTGTCGGGAGTTCAAGGAAAACCCGTGTATAATGGACGCTCTCGAAAGCGACGTGAACAATGCGCTTGATGTTATCCGAAAAGCGGAACGGGGCGAGAAAATTGAGTACGCCACCCTGCGAAACAGACGGCAGACCACGACCATGCAGGAACAGATGCCCAAGCATTACTTTGTGGCGAATGAAATCCGCCAGCACCCGGACAAGGCGGCGAAAAGCATCGTCCTCGTCATCGACCGGGAGGCGAAATCGGCGGATGTCATTTTGCCGGCAGGAGCTTCGACCGAGGCGAACAACGAGATTCCCGGCATGAACAAGGGGCGTATCGAACGGGCATTGCAGAAAGAGGGTATCGAGCAGGTGCGTTTCTATAATACTGACGGTGCATTGGGTTACAGACCCGATGACAGCTATTTCAATGAAAAAATGGTGACACTGGCCCGGTTAAGGAACTACACGTTGGAAAAGCTCTCCACGCTGGACGTGTCGGAAGCTGTCAGACGGGCGAATGAGGTCGGGTTCGATGCCGTGCAGATGATTCAGGATGACAAGAACCGTTGGGCACTCTATATCAAGCCGGAAAACAAGGAGGGGTACAGCGTCTATCCCGACAAGGAGGATGTGAACCGTTTTTTCTCCACGCTCAAGCAGGCGATGGACAACATCGACAAGGTACGGATGGAGCTGGCGCACAAGTATTATGCACTGGCGGAGGTCAAACCCGACCTGAAAGTGGATTTGTTCGGCAGCGATACGCCGGAGATTGACCTGAACCGTATTCAGCGTGTTGCCATCTTCAAGACCAGGCAGGATGGAATCCAGTGTGTGGCAACCATCGACGGACAAAAGCTGCAGCCCCGCAGCGTCACTCCACAGCAGTGGCAACGGATGTGGGTGGCGGAAGACCGTGACGGCTACAAGCGGCATTTGGCGGCTACGCTGTTTGCCGATGTGCTGCAAAAGGGACAATCCGTCGGGGAACAGAAAGCGGAAGAGCAGGTACGGCAACAGAATGAGGTGGTGGCGGAAAATCGGTCGGAAGAGACGAATGATGAAAATATGTCTCCGAAACGGCAGTTTTGGGACAACCTCAAGGAAAAGCATCCCGACGCCCTGTATCTGATTCGTGCAGGAGAAGTCTATCGGCTTTATAATGAGGATGCGGCAAAGGGAGCTGATATATTGGGGATTACGATGAAGAAATATCCGGAACGTGGATTTTCGGCTTTCGCAGAGTTCCCAAGGACGCAACTGGACAGCTATCTGCCCAAACTTGTCCGTGCTGGTGAGCGTGTCGCCATCAGTGAGATAGAGCTACAGGATAAACGGCAGGACGAGCAGGAAACACATAGGGGTATTCATAGATAAGGAGTGACGATTATGACCAAGAATCAGGAATATGCACTGCAATACGCAGATTATGCGATGGCACAGATGCGAAGGTATGGCATCCCGGCTTCCGTCACATTGGCGCAAGGCATACTGGAAAGCAGCAACGGACAGAGCCGTCTGGCAAGGAACGAGAACAACCATTTCGGCATCAAGGCAACTTCCTCGTGGATTGCCGAAGGCGGCAAATACGGAATCTACACCGATGATAAGCCGAATGAAAAGTTCTGCAGCTATGACAGCGTGGGTGATTCATACGAGCATCATTCCCGCTTTTTGAAGGAGAACAGCCGCTATGCCGGTTGCTTCAAACTCTCCCCGGACGATTACAAGGGCTGGGCACAAAGCATTGAGAAAGCCGGTTACGCCACAGGCGGCAAGTATGCCGAGAACCTGCAGAAAATCATTGAGCAGAACGGCTTGCAGAAGTATGACAGACAGGTGATGCAGGAGATGACGGCACAAGGCCGGCAGTTCGGGGTGGAACACAATCCGCTCCAGACTTCCGAGAGTGCGGAACATGGAACGGGGTATTCGTTCCCGGTGGAACGGGAGGAATTTCTGTTCATTACCTCTCCGTTCGGAACACGGCAAGACCCGTTGGACAGCACAAAGCAACAGATGCACAAGGGCGTGGATATCCGTTGCAAAGCCGACGCGGTACTGGCTACGGAGAGCGGCGGCAAGGTCGTGGCGGTAAACCAGAACAAGAATACACCCGGCGGCAAGTCGCTGACGGTGGAATATGCTCGGACGGACGGCAGCAAGGTACAATGTACCTATATGCACCTCAAGGAGATTTCCGTCAAGGTCGGCGATACGGTACAGGCAGGCGGACGGCTTGGCACATCGGGCAATACGGGGACACGGACGACCGGGGAACATCTGCATTTCGGTGTGAAGAATATCTATGCCGACGGGACGAAACGGGATATAGACCCTGCGGCGTATCTGGCTGAAATCGCACAGAAAGGACATATCAAATTGCAAATGCTGCACAACGGAAATGACCTGCTCGTCAAATACAAGGCGGCGGAAGATACCGTGCCTGAAAAGAACCTTTCGCCAGACGGATGGATGAAAAAACTCCTTTCGTCGGAGGATAGCGGTGTGGGAATATCGGGATGCAACGACCCGATTGTGGAGATGGCGATGACCGCTTTCGCCTCCCTGATGCTTTTAGCCACACAGATTGATAACCGGGAGGAAGAGGAACAGAAGACGGCGATATCCGCCGCGATGGATCTTCGTACCATCGACCTGAAGCCGTTGTTGCCGAATATGAAGAACTGCGACCTGACTATCGGCGAGAACGGCAAGGCCATTCTGAAAGCGGACAACGGGGAACTGCATGTCTCGCGGGAGCTGACCGCTTCCGAGCTGAACCGGTTGTCTGCCACGTTGAACAACGGTACACTCACGGAAGAGGCCAAACAGATGCGTGTAACCGGTATGCTGAATACGGTTATCCTGTCGGAAGCGGCCTCACAGAATTTTGAGCAGGGGATGACCCGGCAACAGGGACAAACGGAAAACCTGCGAAGATAAAGGCATGGCGATATGATAAAATGCGTGATGATACAGCTATGCAAGTGTCTGGCGGGAGTTTCCCTCCTTGCGTTGCACCTCCGGTTCTGCTACCTGCTGTTGGGATGGATCGGGACGCTCGTTGTCGTGGGCGTGCAATTAGCCATCGCCGGATGGATGGTCTGGGCGATGATACGCGCACCCGACTGACCGCACTCTACAACAGTTCAACATCAATCAACCCATGTATCACTTGTCCGGATGATCCATGTATCATTAAAGACAAAAAACAGATGATTAAATGTAATGTTACGGTATGCGGCGTTATCGGCCGCGATGCGTCGGTTCGCAAGAATAAAGAAGAGAAAGAATTTCTGGTGTTTCCGCTCCGGGTACAGATTCCGGCGACGGGTGGCGGGCACACTATCGAGGTGGATGTCCGCAAGGAGGGCTGTCAGGAGGAAGCCGCCGGTTATCGGAACGGCTCCCGTGTAGAAGTGAGGGGTACGATGTATCTCAAACGCCGGGGCGACAAGCTATATTTCAACCTGTTCGCCGATGAAATCTGCAATGCCGCTACGGATGATGCGGATTGCGTCAAGGGCGAGCTGGTGTTTCGTGGTAAGGTCGGCCAGAACATCGAGGAAAAAAGGGATAAGAAAGACCAGCCTTATACGGTGTTCTCGGCGTTTAGCGCAGAGAAGGTCGATGACGGCTTCGAGTACCAGTGGGTGCGCTTCTTCTGTTTCGGTAAGGAGCGCGAAGCGTGGTTGCAGCCGGGTGTAAAGGTGGATGCCAAAGGTGAAATGAACCTGTCGGCACACAACGGGAAAATCAACCTTTCCTGCAAGATGGAGGAACTGACGCAATATGTGGCGGATTCGTCTAACTATAATCAATAAGGGTTATGGCCGGTTACAGAAAGAAGAATGCCGACGGACCGAACAGCGAGGACAAGGCTCTTGACCTGTTCGCCGAAATGATGATCGAGAAAATCGAGGGCATTCAAAAGGACTGGAAAAAGCCTTGGTTTACGGAGGGTACGCTACAGTGGCCCCGCAACCTTCACGGGCGCGAGTACAACGGGATGAATGCTTTTATGCTGCTTTTGCACTGCGAGAAAGAAGGGTACAAGATTCCCCGTTTCTGCACGTTCGATTGTGTTCAGAAGCTCAATAAGCCCGGAAAGGATGGAGAGGAACTGCCGCGTGTCTCCGTGCTTCGTGGTGAAAAATCCTTTCCGGTCATGCTCACCACGTTCACTTGTATCCATAAGGAGACTAAGGAGAAAATCAAGTATGACGATTACAAGAAACTCTCCGATGACGAAAAGGAACAATACAATGTCTATCCGAAGATGCAGGTGTTCCGGGTCTTCAATGTCGCGCAAACTAACTTGCAGGAAGCGAGACCGGAGCTGTGGCAAAAACTGGAGCGAGAAAATTCGCGTCCGGCAATCGAGGAGGGCGAGCATTTCAGTTTTGCCCCAGTCGATACGATGATAAGGGATAACCTGTGGATTTGTCCGATTACGCCGAAATATCAGAATGACGCCTACTATTCCATCACGAAGAACGAAATCATCGTACCCGAAAAGGAGCAGTTCAAATCGGGAGAATCGTTCTACGGGACACTGTTCCACGAGATGACGCACTCCACCGGAGCGGAAAACGTACTTGACAGGTTCAAGCCGACTACTTTCGGTTCTCCTGAATATGCCCGTGAGGAACTGGTGGCAGAGTTAGGCAGCGCACTGGTCGCACAGCGTTACGGCATGACCAAGCATATCAAGGAGGACAGTTGCGCGTATCTTAAAGGTTGGCTTGATGAGCTGAAGGAATCGCCACAGTTCATCAAGACAACGCTTCTGGACGTGAAAAGGGCAACCTCGATGATTACCCAGAAGGTGGATAAGATAGCGCAAGAACTGGAACAAAATGTCGGCGAGAAGCAGGAAAACGGAGCGGCAGCAAAGGAGAATACATTTTATTCTTCTGTTGCGTATCTCCAATTTTCGGATGACACGAGGCAGCTTGACGAACTTCGGGAGAAAGGCGATTACGAGGGATTGCTGACGCTTGCCAAGGAGTATTACGACGGCAATGGCATCAACGAACAGCATACTTATTTATCGGCCACGAACAACAAGGGTGACAGCCTTATTGCCGAGGATGAGAATTTCGCTGTCGTGTACAACGGGAGTGTCGGGGGAACCTACGAGGTGATGTTGAAATTCACGGAGCAGGAAATCCGAGACCATAGATGTCGGGCAACCCACCAATGCCGGGCTGGTCGCGCAGCATCGTTTCCCTTACGACCACAATGTCGGGCTGGATGCCAATCTGCAAGCCGTGAACGAGAAGCTGAACGAGCTGGAAGAGTATCGGGCAGAACTACAAGAGGCAGAATACGGCAGCGGTATGCGCCGGTAAGGATGGAAAGAAAAAGATGCGGAACTGGTTGGCTCCGCATCTTTTTTGCAGTTTATTTCCCCAACAAACCGTCTATCATAGACTGTAAATTTGCTATGTCGCAATACTGGTTACATCCCCCTCGGTAGTCCTTTCCATTTTGAGCTGTCCGTATCAGAAACGAATCGAGTTCAATTCTTACGCCGCTGCCCATTCGTGACAGACCGGAAGAGTGGCTGATGTAAACGAACTTGCCGTTGCGCTCAATGAAGCAGGAGGTGTCATAATGCCCTTTTGAATTGGAAGCCACCTTTGCACCAACGGCTGCGGCATATTTGGAAATCTCACGCACCAATGCTGTCTGGAAACTGCGGTACTCTTTTGAAACATAGTCTCCTGCATCTGCAAGTATAGCGTCCTGCCATTTGGTATAAAAATTCTGTGCCATATTGATATTTATTATTATTCGTTCCGCAAATAACTTTTCCATTTCTCGCCGTCAATGGTCAGTTTGCCCATTTCCCAATCGTATTCCACTTCCGGTATATTGGTATAAGGGAAATGAACGGTGTAGCCTATCTGTCCGTAAGAGCAATGCAGAGGGGTAACGCAAATCTCCCAACCGAAGTAAGATTGCGGCGTGCAGTATTTTCGCCAGTTGAAACGACCTGCGGCAATATTGCCGCAAAGTCGTTTGAGTATGTCGTTTGTTGTCATTCTGTACCTCCTTTGCTGAGTATGGTGAGTTGTTCGGGACGGTCTGGAAACCAATAAGCATCACTGTCGATATATACGCATCTATAGCCATTCCAAGGTTTTCTGAAAGCTAATACTTCTTTGGGGCCAAATACCACCCCGTAGTCGTTTGTAAACGCCACCATATCGCCTACAGCCAAATCACTGTCTGTTTCCATGACTTCGGACAACCGGCTGAAAAACTCCATGCCCTCGGCTTCACGCTCTTTCTTCCAGCGCATAAACTCCTCTTTGTGGCTTCTTGATGAGCCAATAGGTAATAACTCCGATGCCAAAACCTCTGTCTCGGAAGAGCTTGTTGAGATTAAGATGATGCTGTCACTATCCACTTTTTCGGGAGTTGAGATAATTCGACATTCTATATCATTATCGGCAGTGTGCCAAAAAAGGAGGTTGCCTTGCTTGATGAAATCGTACTTGCTCATTGTCTTTTGATTTATTGTTTTTTTTATTTCCCTTTTCTTGAAGCCTTTTGACTTCGCCCAAAGGGGTTGTTTTCATGTGCGTCACAAACGGGGGGATGCAAGAACGATGAGCAAGGAACCTGCAATGAAATTTTATGAAATACCGTCATCTCCGATTACGGAAAGTTGTCGTCAAATTTTATTTCAGGTAGCGATAGCGGTACTTGGGCAATGTTCGTCCACCGTACCTTTGCACACGAAAACAGACCTGCGGCGTATGTCGGGGCTGTGAAGGGATTATACCCTTAAAACAGGAATATACCGGCTGTGAAACCGGTGGCGGAAGCTCTGCAGAGCATATTTATAAAAGTAACCGGGGAGCCTGTGCAAAAAAGAGAGCAACCACCCACTTTTGAGGCGGGTGGTTGCCAATGTTTCGGACAAACATCAGAAGTGGTAATCAACAACTCCTCCGATGTAGAGTATCGTTCCCGGTTCAAGCCTACAAACAAACTCCATAAACGTAAAGGACTGTTCGGCAAAAGACTGCAGCCATCGCCATCCAAATAGAAATGATAGGCGACATCCAACGGATTTTCCACTGCCTGTTTGAGATAATAGGTCGAACCCCATTCCAACATATTATCTGCCGTAAGAGCATTCGCTCTTTTTTTGATATTGGCGACATACTCCTCTTTCCATTGCTCTATTCCACCATTATAGCGCATGGTGTCATCGGATATAAGCTCGAACATTCCTTTGGGCAAGGCATGATTGACCAAATTGGCAATATCCTCTTTACGGTCTTCCTCGTCTATTTCTGAACAATAGTCATAGAAGCTCCCGTCTCCTTGCTGGAGTGTGTCCTCATTCAGATAGTTTTCTTTGTCTATCGGCTCCGTTGAAATTTGAAAAATCCTGCTGTGCATAATTGTAAATTTTAGATTGTCAAATATTTTCTTTTTTTCCTTTTCTTGAAACTCTTTTGGCTTCTCGTCGGGGAATGATTTTTATGCAGGACTGACAGCGGGAAAAGGACGGATAAGGCAAGTAAACAGTGTACGGGATGAAACGGAATACCCAACCGCCCAATGTAAGAGCACAGTCAGGCTCGTCCGACTATGCCCTGCAACGAGGTGGGGAGTGAAAGTCAATCTTCGATTTGTGGAAGGCTGCCGTGAAGAATATCCGGGAACCGTTAGTGAAAGCGATACTTGACGACCAGACGCACGCTGTACCTTTGCATATAAAATCTCTCCGAAGAGAATTGCCGACGTGAGATGAAAAGAGACCATAATTGAGAAACGCTATTATTCATAAGGGGAAAAGACTATTCGTGGTTGTTATAAATGCTTGATTAACATGAAAATACAATTCGCGCCATAAAATAATCCTTTCTTGAAATAAAAATCACAGAAAAAGAAACAAGATTAAAAAATAACCATTAACTTTGCACCAGTCAAGTTTCCAATCGAAGCGTCGAACGGAATTAAAAGGGAATCCCGGTGAAAATCCGGAGCTGTACTCGCAGCTGTAAGTCCTATTAAAGTTTATCGCACTCTTTGCCACTGGTGAAAGCTGGGAAGGCGCGATAAGCGGGATGAGCCAGAAGACCTGCTTGATGAGATAGATTTAGTGACCACGGGATAATTGGCATTAGATTAAAATGAACAGAGGCTCGTCCACAGGCACCTATATTCTTTTTGATAACCGATTTCTCATTCGTTGCAAATCTGTCGCAATAAAAACGAATGTGTGTTTAAACTTTTTGTTTAACTTTTAATAATTAAGTTATGAAAAAGAATTTTAGATTCTTGGCAATGGCTGTTGTAGCAATGGCCGCCGCAGTGTTCACGGGATGTTCATCCGACGATGACTTCCTTGCTCCGTATGAGGAGAGTGCGATTCAAACCCGCGCGATAAGTTCTACCAATGCGCTTATCGATTTTGATAACGTACCTTCCAGCGTAATGGCTTCTGACCAGTATGGAAACAATCTCTATTCTGCCACGGCCAACGGCAAGCAGGTAACGACCGGCTACATCACTCAAATCGGGCAAACCGGTACGTACATTCAGTTCCCGATTAACTATTTGGAACAAGAATGGGTAAGCGGACAGCCTTGGGAATATGAATTTTGGAATGGTGGTTTTGCCATCTCTAATTTCCATAATCTGACACAGGGGGATTATCAAAACCAATGTAGCGTGTACTGGCCCAACGGCGGTCATAGCGGTAAAAATTTTGCTGTAGCTTTCGGTTATAGCGATTCATACAATGATTCACAAGCAACCTATGACAAATGTGCGAAGATTTACCTGACCGATGCAACCGGCTACAGAGTCGTTACCACAAACACTCCTGTCAAGGGTACACCGAAATATGGTAAATTCAACAGCGTATGGGTTTGTAATACGACTTATACCTACTTAGTCATGAAGGATGGCAACTCGTTTACACAAGGCTCTTTGTCGGCACAAAAAGGATGGTTTAAGGTGGTATTTGTTGCGTTGGATGCGACGGGTAAACCTACAGGTAAGGAAGTAGAATACTATTTGGCAAACTTCGATTCCAGTAACGAAGGAAGCGATTCAAGCGCATACGGATTGAACACTCCTGCTTACGTTGCTATAGACGATATTGATGTAACCGTAAACGAATAACATGAATTTGGGGCAAATGCTTTTTAACGGCAAGTGCAAAGTATTCGCCCCTTTTTATTATATCCCAATGGAGATTGGAATCAAATACTTTCTTCAAGGGAATTTCAGCATTAAAATTATAAATATAATGAAGAAGTATTTGCTTTTATTCTCCTTGACGATATTTCTATTTGCATGCAACAAAGACGAAGAAATATCGCAGGACGTGATATTGCCTCCTGTCATTGAGTTGGATAGCGAGGACGGAATCTACGTTGTAAAGATAGGAAAAGAGGTCGTTATTGAGCCGACCTATCAGAATGTCGATTACGCCGTTTATTCATGGAAATGCAACGGTCGTATCATTTCCGACGAGCCTCAATTGAAATACATTTTCAACGAATGCGGTTCGTATTACGTTACCCTGCGTGTGGATACGAGGGATGCCAGCACAGAGGAAGAAATTCGTGTGGATGTCAATGAATTGGCTCCGCCCGTTATTTCATTGGTAACCCCCTCTATAGGGCTTAAAGTTGTCGCAGGACGTGAGTATATCCTTACACCCGACATTCAAAATGCAGAAGGAGCTACTTATTTGTGGACTCTTAACGGAAACGAAGTCGGAACGGAAAATACTTATACATTCAAGCAAGATGAGTTGGGAACTTATGAACTGACCTTAACCGTAACAAATGAAGACGGACAATCAAAGAAGACAGTTTCTATTGAGGTTGTCGATAAACTTCCGATTGAAATCGTAGTTCCGTCATCTTTATATTTTACCGAGAATAATACCAAATACGTAGAATTAGGACGTACTTTGTTTGTCCGCCCCTTTGTATCAATAAGTGCCGAGCCTTCTTATCAATGGAGTTTGGACGGGCAACCGATTGAGGGAGCCAATTCTTTGGTTTACGGTTTCAAACCCGCTAAAACCGGAGAACACACGCTTACCTTTACTGTGAAATACGACAATCAAGATACAAAAGCAGTGCTCACCCGTAATATTTCGGTCTCCGGTGTCGATGAAGTCAGTGTCAATATTCCGGTGAAATGTTGTGAAGCGGCCGGAAAAAGACCTTTTGCTGCCGGAAATTCCATTTACAGCAATAAAGTATATGAATTTGTTCCGGCTCCGGGACAATTTGTAAACGAAACGAATACAGCAGGTTTCAATGGGGAAAGCACGCACGAAGCAGCCTGTGCTTACGCACAAAAACGTCTTGATAATGAACAATATGTTTCTCTCGGAGGTTGGGGAGGATATATTGTAGTAGGATTCGACCACAGTATCGAAAACAAAGGCGGTTATGATTTTTCCATCAAAGGAAATGCCTTTGATTCGTCAAATGAACCGGGCATTGTATGGGTAATGCAAGATGTCAATGGAGACGGCTTGCCCAACGATGAATGGTATGAACTGAAGGGTTCTGAATATGGAAAACCCGAAACCATTCAGGACTATGCCGTAACTTATTTCCGTCCCGGTCCCAACATGGACACCCAATGGCAAGACAACAAGGGAAATAAAGGGGCGATTGACCGTCTCGGCAACTATCACCCGCAAGAGTTTTATTATCCTTTGTGGATTGAAGAGGATTCCTATACGTTATACGGCACATGCCTGAAAGCACGTACCGAACAAAGCCCGTCGACAGGCATGTGGTCCAATAATCCGTTCGGGTGGGGATATGCCGATAATATTGGTGATGATATGCCCAATAAAGACAATCCTAACGCGGGAGCACTTGGAAACTATTTTAAGATTTCCGATGCGCTCAATATCGACGGCACGTCTGCAAACCTTTCCCATATCGACTTTATCAAGGTGCAGACCGGAGTCAATGTAAAAGCCGGATGGTTAGGGGAAAATTCCACGGAAGTTTTCAAGTTCTGTGATGAAAACAACAATAACGACAAATAAAATTCATTATGAACAAAATATATCATTTCATCCTATTCTGTTTCGCTACGCTCTGCCTTGCTGCATGTAGTGATGACGACCCTGAAGTAAGCGGAATAGACGGCAAGGATCACTTCATCTCCGAGTTTGCTCTAACTGTAGATGGCATTACCTATCAAGCCATGATAGTCGGGGACAAGATTACAGTTGAGATACCTTATAATACCAGTCTGAAAGGGGCTACCGTAGAGTATGCCCTTTGCGAGGGAGCCTCTATTAACCCGAATCCATCGACCATAGAGGATTGGGAGAATGAATGGAAATTCGTAGTTACCTCCAAAATGCAGGATAGCAAAGTATATTCCTATACTTATCAATATACAGACATCGAACAGAGCGGCAGCGTAGTACTTGCCACGCAAGCCGAGGTTGATAATTTTGCAAAGACAGGAATAAACAAAATCGAAGGCAGCCTGACCATCGGAACGGCAGACGGAGAAGAAATCACCAATCTGGACGGACTTGCCAACCTGAAACAAATCAGTAACTCCCTTGTCATCAATCCGTCTTACAAAGGAACGGATTTGACCGGGTTGGATAATCTGGAACAACTCGGAAGTTTCAAATTAGGTTCGACAACTTCTGCCAGTAAAAACATAATGCTCAAAACGGTTAATCTGCCCTCTTTGCTTGGAGTGACCGGTGATTTTGTCGTTAACAGTTCTGTCATTGAAAAAATATCTATACCCAAAGTCGAGTTCATTGGTGAGGATATGTATATAACTTCCGATGCTTTACTTGATTTGGATGCAAATGCCGTTGAATCTGTCGGAGCTTCCTTAATTGTCAAAGGTTCGGTAGCACAAAAAGAATCAGCGACAACCGAAGCCATTGTTTTCTCAGCGCTCAAACAGGTCGGGAATGAACTTACAATCCAATATTTTCCCAAACTGCAAGGAATTTATCTACCGGCATTGGAAAGTGTGGCCGGTACTGCCTCATTCTCCGATATGTCCTCCATCGGAAGTCTTGCAATGACCGAATTACATTCGGTTGGAGGACTAACTATAAAAAATTGCAAAGAAATTTCCATTGTTGAACTTCCCGGTCTTATTTCCTGCGGAGAGACCAGTGTGGATGCGAATAAAGTCAATAAACTCAATATAGCTTCTTTGAAAGATGTACTCGGTGATATGACTTTAACTAATCTGCTCATAGAAGAACTGGATTTGTCCCAGATAAATTTTAACGGAAATACACTTACCCTACAATGTAAGCAACTAAATAAAATCGTAGGATCGGAAACATTTAACGGTAGCCTTTTTCTACTTCCTAAAGATTGTCGATTGACAGAATTTACGTTGGAAGGAATCTCAAATATACAGGGTGACTTCCAATGCATAGATTATTTTTATGTAAAAGAATTTGTTATGCCATTTATTCGTGTGGCAGGAGATATGACTATTGCATTGAATTCGGGAAGTGTTAATACGGCGGCGGAAATCGAATTTCCTAAATTGCAGGAAATTGGAGGGACCTTAACATTAGGGACAAATAGGAATGCAAATAATATTACCTTCCCGTTATTGAAAAAAATTCTCGGTTCATGTTCAGTTACGACTTACAACCTTAAGAATGATATTGAGTTTACCAATCTGGAAAGCATTGGAACGGATGGAGCTGATGCACAAATTAAGTTTGAGATTGAGGCTACTAATATTCTATGTCCCAAATTAAAAACGATAAATGGGAAGTTTGATATTGCAACATCTTCTTTTATGTTTGATATGGAAGTAGATAAAGTATCTTATCCTAACGTAGAATCAATATCCGAAAATCTTTCAATAACATGCCCGTATTCTGATTTTGGTTCTAATGGTATTTTGTCCATTGATTTTT
>PPYE01585307.1_pt1 | contig 21912 bp, 26 predicted proteins | sample 1559881 | NCBI WGS metagenome assembly PPYE01 (sample SAMN08240022, study PRJNA423297) | Human gut metagenome, whole genome shotgun sequencing project.
CACGTTCTACATTGCTTAAAAAATTAAATGCAGGTGATCAGAATGGCGCTTGTGAAGAAATGAAACGCTGGGTTTATGCTGGTGGAAAGGTGTGGCGAGGGTTGGTCAGTCGTAGAGAGGCGGAGTCAGCATTATGCAATGGAAGCCTTTAATCATCATCGTCGGTTTTATCCTTACATTACTCATCTCGGTTGCTGGTGGCATTTATCTCTCAATTGATAATTCATGTGTTAATGATAAAGCCAGTTTAGACAAACGCTGTCAGGTAGCTCTCTCACATCATCGGTACTAATTATGAAACACTGGAAACTTTACATTGTCGTTGTGATGGTGGGGATTGTTGCTGGTGGTTGCGTGCTGATTAATGCACAAGCGAAAAGAATTAACACGCTGACAGAAAACAACAAAAAACTTACCGCTATGCTCGAAGAGCAGAAAGCTATCAATACTGACTATCAAGTGCGCATAGAGCGACTAAATCAACTTGATACAAGGCATACTCAGGAGCTTGTTAATGCAAAGAATGAAATTAGTCGCTTGCGTGATATTAGTGAGCGTAATCCTGAACGGGTGTACATCCGAGCCAGTTGTCCGAAAGACGAAACCAATTCAACCTCCGGCATGGATGATGCAACCACCGCCAGACCTACTGACTCCGCTGTCAGAAATTATTGGCTACTCAGAGAGCGAATTGCAGAGTCAGAACAGATGATTAAAGGGTTGCAGGATTATATCAAACAAGAATGCATGGAATAAAAAAAGCCCAGCATGGGGGCTGGGCAATACTAGCAAGATATCAATTAAAGTGTAGCGATAGCTACTTAGTATAGCTTAAGTAGGTATATATACCAGATTGATTATTCCTATTTATCTCCCACTTAAATAAACAGCACAATATAAAAATAACCCTGTGAGTTTGATTTCACAGGGTGGCTGAATTTAAGCAAAAAATAAATACTCATTAATCATACTGCTATTTTTATTTCGTGCCAATAGAAGAAGGCGTAGCGTTGTCGCCGTCTCTTATGTTAGCCATGACCTGTTTTATTCTCAGCAGATAGCGCATAGTGAGAGTCAAAAACAATGAATACCGCCATTTTGTTATTTTTCGGTCATTATCAGCAACGTCAGCTGTAGGTAGAAGAAAGGGCGTGACAACCGGAGAGACGAGTACAATTCATAAGAGTCAATCACAAAGCCTATTTTAACGAATGGGCTTTTTAATAGGCTAAGGAGATAAACACAATGGCAAAACCGGATTGGGGGATGCTACAACAACAGTTCCTCGCCGAACATGCTATAACAGGAATATCCCCTAAAGAGTGGTGTGAATCGCAAGGACTGAAATACTCAACAGCACGACGATATATCAAAATATCCCGTGCGCAGAATGCGCAAAAAACTGCGCACAAGAAATTGCGCACTGCGCAGAAAAAAGAATGCGCAAAAGAGCCAATGTGCAAGAGTGATATACCCACTGCGCAGAGTAATGGATCAAGTAATGCGCATGATGATGAAAACACCTTTAGTCTGCGCAATTACGGGCTAACTGAACAACAGATTAAATTTGTTAGTGAATACCTTATCGACTTAAATCGAACAGGAGCATATAAGCGAGCCGGTTATAAAGGCGAAGGAAATACAGCTTATGTCAATGCTACTCGTATGCTAAGAAATGCTAAGGTTTCACGAGCAATCACTGACGCATTAGCAGAACGGGAACGCAGAACAGAGATAACCCAAGATGCCGTATTAAAAATGTGGTGGGATATCGCAACGGCAGACGTTAACGAACTGACTGAATACCGTCGATTATGTTGCCGTCATTGCTGGGGCTTTGGTTTCAATTACCAGTGGCGTGATTCAATAGAGTTTGAAGATGCCATTAAAAAAGCGCTTACAGCCAATAAACCTCCTCCACAAGATGTGGGCGGTTACGGTTACGATGAAACATTAGATCCAAATCCTGATTGCCCTCGTTGTAACGGTGCCGGTATTGGTCGTGCGTACTTTCATGATACGCGTGATTTAACAGGGCCAGCTCGTCGAGTATTTGCAGGAGTGAAAGAAGGTAAGTTTGGTGTCGAGGTTATCACTCGTAATCAAGATGAAGCGCTTAAGATGGTTGCACAGCATTTAGGTATGCTGAAGAACAAGACGGAATTAACGGGTGCCGATGGTGGGCCTATTCAAACAACAGGAATAGATTTAAGTCACCTAAGCTTCGAGCAACTTCTTCAATTGAGAAAAAAGGGCGAAAAGTAGTTCTATTTAACATAATGGTTCTAATGCGCCCCTTCACTTTTGAACTCAACTAAAAACACAACCAAAACCGCTAAAAGTAACAATCTTCTTTCTGTTTTAATGCCGTTTTATTGTTAATCAATTGTTATCAAAAACATGAAAATCATTTCGTGCCAATTACGGTATGAAAGGGTTATTTTTGTCACTTTAGGTATCTCTATGGATGTCAATTTCGACTTGTTTGATGAAGAAGTCAGGAGAGAGATAGCTAGACGTAGTTTGCATGAATTTATTCAGTATATAAACCCTGAATACATTACAAGCCATTTTTCTCAAACGGTATGTGATGCGCTCGACCAGTTCTTGATTGATATGATGGCAGGTAAGCGCCCTAAATTAATATTAGGGGCACCGCCACAACACGGTAAGTCTGATATTGTTTCTCGTTATCTTCCCGCTTATTTCTTTGGAAAATATCCTAACATGCGTGTGGGTGCGCTGTCTTATTCCTCAGATTTAGCTGGTGATATGAATACCGATGTTCAGCGCATTATGATGTCCGATGAATATCGCGTGCTATTTCCTAAAAGTTGGTTAGGCAATAAGCCTGAAAACGGCATTGCAGTTAAACGTAATTCTGACGAGTTCGGTATCGCTAATCACAAAGGCAGTTATGTTTGTGCCGGGGTAGGTGGCCCATTAACGGGTAAGAAAGTTGACCTCGGCATTATTGATGACCCGATAAAGAACTCGAAAGAGGCACTTAGCCCAACTGTTAAAAAATCAATTTGGAACTGGTACGTTTCGACCTTTAAGACCCGTTTATCAAAAAATAGCGGTGAAATTATCATGGCCACTCGATGGGCAACTGATGATTTGTCTGGTCAATTAAAAGAAAAAGCGCCTGAAACCAAGGTGCTTGCATTCCCTGCCATTAATGAGAAAGGAGAAGCGTTGGTACCAGAGTTACACCCAATCGACAAACTCCTTGAGACAAAAGCAATCCTCGGTGATTACTTTTGGTCTGCAATGTACCAACAATCACCTAAGCCGGGTGATGGTCAAATCTTCCACGAAGAATTTGCTCAGTACTATCTACCGAAAGACCTACCTGAAAAATTCGATAAGGTTATCCATAGTTGGGATATGACCTTTAAAGACAGTGACGGTACTGACTATGTGGTGGGGCAGGTATGGGGCAAGAAAGACGCAAACGCTTATCTACTGTATCAAATTAGAAAACGCATGAGCTTTACTGAAACCTTAAAATCGGTGAAATGGTTAGCTGAAAAATTCCCTGAAGGACGACGTAAGCTGGTGGAAGACAAAGCCAATGGCCCTGCTGTAATCGACTCTCTCAAATCAACCGTATCAGGGTTAATTCCCGTCGAGCCAGATGGTAGCAAGGTTGCTCGTGCTCATGCGTGTACTGCTGAGTGGGAGGCTAGGAATGTGTGGCTACCTCACAAAGATATTGCGCCGTGGATTGTGGAAACCGTAGAGGAAATTACTACATTCCCGTTTGCTGGCCATGACGACACAGTGGATGCCATGACGCAAGCATTACGCGATTTATATCAGAAGAAAAAAGGCAGTTTCTTCACAACTAAGAGGTAATTCTATGTGGTGGCCGTTTAAGAGGCGAAAAACAGAACCACTCGCACCGGTTAAACGGTCAGCATTCACAACTGACTTATATCCTGCGCTGGCGCGAGAACAGGGCTTTGGTGGGATTAATTTACCCCAACCCACAATTGCAGGTATTGCGATGGATAGCATTGATAGCTATGTGCCCTCATTTAAAGGTGAGCAGGTTTACGGTGTGCCAGAGTCACAGGCCTCATGGTATGCCTCACAAATGTTTATCGGCAACAATATGTGTGCGGTTATCGCTAAACACTGGCTGGTGGATAAAGCCTGCAATATGCCCGCACGTGATGCGATACGCCAAGGTTACGATATTGATTGTGATAACGACGATGATCGTACTATCAGTAAAAAGCTTCGCAAACGAGATAAAAAATACCGCATTACACATCAGCTAAAAGAACTGGTTCACTTTGGGCGTGTATACGGTGGTCGTTTAGCATTATTCGTTGTGGAGACATCAAACCCGAAAGCGTGGTATGAAAACCCGTTTAATATCGATGGTGTGACCAAAGGCATGTACAAGGGGATTAAACAGATTGATCCACAATGGGTAACACCTGATTTAACGGATGCCAATGTTCAAGATCCTGCTAGCATGGATTTCTACGAGCCAACCTATTATGTGATTGGTGGGCGTAAGTATCACAAGTCTCACTTTATTAAGTTTGTACCGTTTCCTGTGCCTAACGTGCTTAAGCCAATGTACAACTACTTTGGTGTTTCTGTTCCTGAGCGCATTTATGAGCGTGTCTATGCTTCAGAACGTACCGCCAATGAAGCGCCACAACTGGCGATGACTAAGCGTTTACTCACGATGGGGATCGCAGACCTTGAGTCGGCAGATAAGAGTATTATCAATGAAAACATGCTCTATTTTATGGAGATGCGCGATAACTACGGTGTGCAAATGACGGGCAGTGGTGACACTGTTCAACAATTCGACACCTCATTAGCGGATTTAGACGCCACGATTATGACGCAATATCAGCTTGTGGCATCGGCTTCCAATGTACCGGCAACAAAGTTATTAGGTACTACACCGAAAGGCTTTAACTCAACAGGGGAATACGAAGAGGCTAATTACCGCGAAGAGCTTGAAAGTATCCAATCAAACGACCTTGAAGAGCTATTACAGCGTCATTACGACATGTTAATGCGTAGCGATGGTTTACCTGTGACAGAAATCTCTATCACATGGGCGCCACTTGATAGCCCAACAGCTGTTGAGAGTGCGGATATTGAACTGAAAGAAGCGCAGACCGATGTGGCACTGGCTTCGACTGGTGCGATAGATGGGTTAGATATCCGTAAAAAACTGGCCAGCAATAAAGAGTCCAGCTATTACGGCATTGAAGTGAACGAGGCAGATTATGTCGAGGCGAATACGAGTACGAACGAAGCGAGCACAATGGGCAATCTCTCGCCAAGCAGTAATGAAGGGGAAACCTCTGCAGTATTCAGTCGCCCCAGCTAGTCGTTATCAAAGTGACATGTCACGACTCATTAATGCAATGATTAAAGACTATGAAAAAGTGTTTAGCGAATTAAATGACGGCTTTGACGGTTTTACGATGGATGCCAGCTTTGCCAGTCAAACACGCATCTGGCTTAATCGGCTAAAACGCAAATGGGATAAGATTTTTAAACAAAAATCCACAGAGATTGCGGATAAATTTGTTTCCCAAGTCGATATAGGCGCAAAGCGTAATTTAGATGATTCTCTCAAACAGTTGTCAGGGGGGATCACCATCAAAACCCCAGCCATGCCCGAAGCCCTGAAAGATAAAATTATTGCCTCTACAGCTGAAAACGTATCGTTAATTAAATCTATTCCACTGCAATTTCATCAACGTATTGAAAGTGTTGCATTACGTTCTATTAGCCAAGGTGGTGAAGGTGCAAAGACGCTATTAGAGGAAATTAGGCATACAGGCAGTGTGACTGAAAAAAGGGCGAATTTTATCGCTGTTGATCAAACACGAAAAATTACGACTGCAGTGAATTATGAGCGTATGAAATCTGCCGGTATTCGTAAGGCAGTTTGGCATCACTCGGCAGGTAGTGCCGAACCGCGTGAATTACATCTGCGTCTGGATGGTGAAGTGTTTGATTTAGATAACCCACCTGTGATTGATGAACGGACAGGTGAGCGTGGCTTGCCCGGACAATTACCAAACTGTAAGTGCTTCTGGACACCCGTAATAGATTTCGGTGAGGAGACATGACCAAACGACAATATGATTTAAACGGCTGGCTGGAAGTGAAAGATAACCCCATCTCTAAAGTTGGGGTTTTTGATTATTTAGGGTTTGAAATTGGCGCACCGATACCCGAAAAAATTTACAAGGTGTATCGCCCACAAGAAGAACTGGCCAGCACAGAGACAATTAATTCTTTCAAATTAATGCCCTTTGTTGATGAGCATGAAATGTTAGGGAAAGACGGCACACCCGCGGAGACAAAGGGGATACAAGGGGTCATCGGGGAGCGAGTTTATTTTGAATACCCCTACCTCAGAGGCAATATCAAAATCCTGTCTAATTCAGCGCTTAACCAAATTGAAGGAGGAAAAATTGAATTATCTCCGGGTTATCGCTGTATTTACGATTTCACACCAGGCGAATTTAACGGTGAACGTTATGACGCCATACAACGGCATATTAGAGCCAATCATCTTGCGTTAGTTGATGAAGGGCGCACTGGCGCTGATGTTGCTGTGCAAGACCATTCCGTTATTACCATAGACACAAAGGAACTTATTCGCATGAATCCTGAAGATGAAAACAAAGACAAACCAACCACTGATGAGGGGGCGTTTACGCCCGAACAATTGGAAGCGTTAAAAGCCATTATCAAGGAAGTTATCACCAGCACTCAACCTGCAACAGATAATGATCCAGAAGAAGAGAAAAAACCTTCAACTGATTCTGATCCTGACGAAGAGCAGAAAGCAGAAGAAGCAGTGGAAAAAGCCGAAATTGCCACAGAAGAGGCTGAATCTGGCGAACCTGAAGCAGTCGAGAAAGCCGAAGTCGCCATTGAAGAAGCTGTCGAAGCGATTGAAGAAGCCAAAGAGCATCTTGACCAAGCCACTACCGATGGACTTCATCGTCGTTTAAAACGCTTAAATCGTAGCATGACCGCCATGGACGAAATGGCATCGCTAAAACGTAAAATTAAGCGATTAGAAAAAGCCAAACCCGCAATGGATACGGGGGAGTTACTCAAACAAATCGGTGCGCGTGATTCGTTAGCGCATAAATTAACGCCATTTATTGGTGTGTTTGACCACTCAGCCATGACTCAACAACAAGTTGCAGAGTACGGTGTTGAAAAACTGGGTATTCAATGCAGTAAAGGCACAGAAGCCATTGCTCTTGATGCTTGGATGCAAGGGCGTGTGCCTGACTCCCAAAAGCCCAGCTCAACAATGGACTCTGCAGTGAGCAATAAATCAATTATGGATAAATGGGGAGCTAAATAATGGCAATTCCTAAATCAGTTGCAAACGGCTTAATTTCTGGTGTTGTCGGTGAAATTAGTCATACAGGTCCTATTCGCGCTGTTTCCGCGATTCTCAGTTCAGCGGATGAAAAGCTGAATATTTTCGGTCGCGCCTATACCTACAAAGATGATTCAGTGGAATCCGTTCAAGTCGGTGGTAAAGGGGCATTTGCGGGGATCATGATTAACCCTAAAGCCTATCGTATCGAAGAAGTATTCGCTCGTAACGGCACGCAGGGCGAATTCCTGACAATGGGGGAAGTTTTCGTTGAGCTAAAAGAAGTGGCAGGAAAAATCAACGCACCGGTTGTTTTTGATGAAGCAGACGGTTCGCTATCTTCGAAAGCCACCATTAGTGCCGGTGATCGTGTTATTGGTTTTATCAGCCGACACCTTGAGTCAACAGAAAGTGCTCACTTGGGCATTATTCGTTTAACAGAAATCCCATATCCAGCATCTCCAAAGGAAGGTGAATAATGCCAGTCAGTAAAATTAAGTTTCACATGTCTGGTCGTGATGTCAAAAAACATGGCCAACTAAATATTAACCCTGATCAGAAATGGACATACGGGGAATTAGCGCAAATCGGCTTTGGTGGTTTTTCTGCGATGGACTCCGCGATCAGCGGTGGTGCAATGCAGGGGGGCTTAATTCAACGCGAAATGTTGCAACACGTTTTACCGGGTGTCATTCGTACCGCAACGCGTGTGCGTGTGTTAGATGAAATCACGGGTATCGTCAATGCGGGCGAATGGCATGATGAAGAGATCATTCTGAATGTGGCGACACCAACCGGTAAAGCCGAACTTTATGGTGATCATACCAATGTGCCATTAGCGTCTTATGCGCAAGACCAAGAGCGCCGTGGTCTTGTCCGTTTCGAATTAGGTTTCCAAGTGGGGAAATTAGAAGAAGCGCGCCAATCGTCTGCAGGCTTTGTTGCGATGGAGGAAAAGCGCAATTCAGTGACTGAATCATTAGAGCAAGGTCGTGAACGCGTGGGGTACTACGGATTTAATAGCCCTGAAACGCGCGTCTTTGGTTTGATGAATGAGCCTAACTTACCCGCCTATGAAACCGCAAAAGGCAAATGGAAAGGCGGAACCTTTGCGGATATCACTGCCGATATTACTGATATGTTCTCGCGTATTGAAACGAGCTCTGGCGGTATTATTAAAGATGACACGCCAATCACCTTAACATTGCCGTTAGGTTTTCGTTCTGCACTGAATGTGGCTAATCCTGTCGCACGCGGTGAAACAGTCAAACAATGGATAAATGAAAACTATCCTAATATGCGTCTGGTTTTCTCTCCTGAATTTGTTGGCGCAAACGGTGGGGCTGATGTGGCCTATATGTTCGCAGATAGTATTGATGATGGTTCAACGGCAACCAGTGCCGTGATCCTTCAAGTTGTGCCTGTGAAATACCAGTTATTAGGTTCACTCAACCAAATTAAAGGGTATATGGAAGATGCAACCAATGCGACTGCAGGTGTATTTGTGACCCGTCCGTGGGCGGTGACACGCTTAACCGGTATTTAATCTTACCACTTCTCTTTTTGCGCCCTCATTTGAGGGCTTTTTTATATCTAAACAATAGGAGAGCACTCCATGCCTCTTTACGCATATTGCACCTTATCAAATGACCAGAACTATACCGTGAAAGACGGGAAAGTGTTTATTGCCGGTCAAGCGAACGTGATGACCAAACACATGTACACACCGCGTGGCCGTGTGACGGAAATTTCTGACGAGCAATACAAACAACTCAAAGAAAATCACGTTTTCAATCTTCATTGTGACAATGGGTATATTACCGTTGAAGAACGCAAAGAAGATCCCGAAAAAGTTGCTACCAATATGGAAGCGAGCGACCAATCAGCTCCTGACACACCAGAATCGTTAGAAGCTGAAAAGTTAGACGTTCCTAAAACCAACAAAAAAGGTAAGTGATCATGGAGACGAGCACATTTCCTTTAACGTCATTCCGTGTGCTCTATCCGCAGTTTAACGGTGTGGGTGATGATGAAATAGATATCATTGCTCAATCTGCGTTGAACTATTTCTCTGCCTGTAAGGGTGTTTGCACTAACGAGCTGTGGATGCTCGTGGTTGCACACATGCTAACACTTAGAAAAATGATTGCTGATGATGAGTCGCCTACCGGTGTGGTGACGAGTGTGACTATCGATAAAGTGAGCGTGTCATTTACGGCACCGCCTGCCGGTTCGGATTGGTCGCACTGGTTTAAAATGACCACCTTTGGCCAGCAGTTTCTTGCACTGATCAAACGTTGTAGCGTCCCTCAATATTTGGGTGGTGGTGGCGAACGTTCAGCATTTCGTGGTGTAGGTGGGCGATTTACGCGAGGAGGGCGATTACGTTAATGACTAAATTAGCGCAATTAAAAGCGGTTTACGATGAATTGGCTAAAAAGCGATTAAGTGTTGGTTTTTTTGAACACGCAAAATATCCCGATGGAACACCTATTGCTTATGTTGCAGCTATTCAAGAGTTGGGCTATCCGGCTGGTGGCATTCCTCCTCGCCCATTTTTACGTCCGACCATGAATGACAAAAAGCAGGATTATAGTCAGTTAATTTTTCGTGCTGTGAAAGCCTCTATTAAGGGAAACATCACGCTGGATAATGGGCTGACACAAATTGGTGCGACGGTAGCGGGAGATGTGAAAATGGCAATTAAAGCAGTCACCACCCCAGCGCTGGAAGAGTCAACGGTCAAAGCAAGAGCACGTCGCCATAGCAAAGGTAAAGCCACGGATAAGCCGTTAGTTGATACCGGCCAAATGCTTCAAGCCGTGTCATTTGTCGTGGAGGATAAATAATGTTTGGTAACTTAAACAGTATCGCTTCACGCTATATTCCCCAGCAAAAGGTGCTCTGGTTTCGGTTCAAGGAACGTGGGCCTGATGATAGAGGAAATTACCAGAACTATTATTATGATCCCGTAGAAGTTCGTGGCAGTTGGCAAGCGGTCGATACCCAAGATGTTCAATCAATGGGATTAGATACGAGCCAAGTGTACCGACGCATATATACCTCTCATGATATTAAAGCCGTTCAACGAGGAACATCTCCTGATTTCCTTGTATTCAATGGTCGAAAATATGATGTGGTGGGTGATGCAGACTGGTACGAACAAGATGGCTGGAAATCGGTGATCTGTATTGAGGCGGGTACTTATGACGGATTATGATGTTGATGTCGCAATTCGTAAGCAACTCTTGTTGCAGTTAAAGGAAGTCGGTATTGAGATCCCCGTTAAAGCCGGTTTTCAATCTACCAAGCAAGGCCGTGAAGATAATATGGTGATGTTTTTTCCCATCAATGAAAACGGCCTCGGTTGGCAAGGGCGTAAATATAATATTCAAGGCAACAAAGCTAATCATCAAGAAAACCAGTTATCCGAAAATACGTACCAAGTTCAAGCGTTCGTGACGCAATTAGGCAATTATACAGCCAAGGATATTACCGCGATTGTCAGAATGATCGCCAATTCATTGACGTTTGTTGAAGCACTCCGGAAACAAGGTATTGGCATTCAACGTGCAACCGGTATTCGAACGCCCTATTTTCTGAATGACCAGGGCAACTACGAACAAAACCCTTCATTTGATTTCAATGTGACATTTAATCGCACACTTCATCCTGATACAGACGCCGTGAGTGCGTTGTATCCTGATATTTATCGTATTTAAGGAACGTTATGTCTATCAAACAAACTCGCTATGTTGATATCGCGAGTGCGGTGATTGGCGCGTCTGCTGTACCGATGCGTAAGCTCACAGCTCGTGTTTTTTCAACAAACCCTAAAATTCCTGCTGGTAAAGTGCTTGAGTTTGCCAGTGGCCAAGTGGATGACTTATTAGGTACTGACTCCCCCGAGGCGCATTTTGCGCGTCAGTATTTCAGCTATGTCAGTCCAGCACCGGCAAGTAAGCCGAAAGAACTGCAAATTGCCTCTTATGAGCCTGTTGGTCGAGCGCCTACCTTGTTTGGCGAAAAGACAGGCGATTTAGCTGATTTAAAACTGATTAATGAGGGTGAACTCAATATCACTATCGGCAAGGTGACCAAAACAATCACTGGAATTGATCTCTCTGAAAGTACGTCATACGCGGATGTTGCAACAGCTGTGCAAGCGAAATTAAATGCAGAAAGCGAGCCTCAATTTGCTAGCGCTTATGTCACATTTAATTCGCTGGATAGTGCCTTTGTCATTAGCGGTGGTGTACAAGAGCGTGCAGATATTAGTGTGCGTCAATCGGTACTTGCTGATGCAATGAATATTAGCCACGGTACATCATCAGCCGGTAATCCAGCGCAAACCCCGTTACAAGCCTTTATTGCTTCTGAGGCTGTTTCTGACTCTTTTGGTAGTGCAACGTTTTTAACGGAACTCTCATTAGAGCATGCCGTAGAGCTGGCGCAGTACGTGGCAGGCGAAAACGTGAAGTATCAATTGCACCTGTCTGTGACCAATCAAAATGCAGAAGATTTTAGCGGGGCGTTGGTGGGTACGGCTTCAACGGGCTTAAACCTGAAAACAGCAGATAACTTCTTTGTTCAAGCGTTACCTATGGCAATCATGTCCGCCACAGATTATGACCGAACCAATGCGACAACAAACTATATGTATCGTCAATTTGGTGTCACGTTCCCATCGCAAATCACGACCGATATCGATGCGGATCGCTTAGATAAACTACGGGTGAACTATTACGGAGAAACGGCGGTATCGGGTTCACATATCAGTTTCTATCAACGGGGTTTCTTATGTGGTGGGGTTGCTAACCCATTAGATATGAGTGTCCATGCTAATGAGCAATGGTTAAAAGCCTACATCGCGCAACAGTGGTTTAGTTTACTTATGGCCACACGCGGAGTACCCGCCAATAAAGACGGTGAAGCACGGGCGATGATGGTGATTGCAGGGGCGGTGACCAAGGCGATTAATAACGGCACGATCCTAGCGGGAAAAACCTTATCCGATGTGCAAAAAATCGCAGTGACAGACGCTTCTGGTGATGATTTAGCGTGGCACGATGTACAAAACAAAGGCTATTGGTACAACGCTCAGATTGTCGAAAACACAGGTCCATCTGATTTACCCGAGTACGTGATGAAATACGTATTGATTTACGGTAAGGGCGACTGGGTTCGTAAAGTCGAAGGCTCTCACAACTTAGTGTAAGGAACACAATATGCATGATGTATCAGCAACTGGCTTGAGTATTGTTATTCAGGCTCATAAAACCTTTCCCGCCGGTATTCAAATTACCGCCTTCGCAGATGATGCCGATCCGTTAGATTTGCCTGCCGTGGACATTGCGCAAACAGGAATGGATATCAACGGTAATTTGGTGACATGGTCAACACCAACACCTCAAACGGTCACCATTAACGTGTTAGCGGGCAGTGAAGAAGACGAAAACCTCGCTATCTTACTGGAATCGAACACCGCACGACGTGGACAACGACATGCAGGGGATATTATCACTATGGTCGCTTCGTATGGTGATGGTTCAACAACCACGGCACGTAACGGGAAAATTACCAATGGTAGTCGTGGTAGCTCTGTTGCCAGTGCAGGACGACACAAATCCAAAGCGTATACCTTCGTATTTCAAGACTTCGATCGCACTCGCGCGCGTTAATTCTAGGCGGTTATTCCGCCTTTTTTTATGGATATTAATCATGTTAATAAAACCGAAAGAAATTACGATCACCGATGCTGATCGTGAAGAGCACACTTTTATTATTAGCCGATTACCGGCAACGATTGGACGTGAAATTCTGGCGAAATACCCTTTATCCAATGCACCTAAAATTGGCGACTATGAAGTCAGCAAAGAAGCCATGTTAAAGATGATGGCGTATGTTGCTGTCGAAAAAGAGGGACAAGAGATTTATCTGAAGACCAGCACCTTAATTGATAACCATGTACCCGATGGTGAAGCTCTTATTCGTCTAGAACTGGAAATGTTGAAGTATAACACCAGTTTTTTCGGCAAAGACGGGAGCCAAGGTTTCCTCCAATTCCTGCTCAACAAAATCACCGGTTCACTCCCGTCGATTATAAAAACGCTGATGGCTTCTTTGCCGTCATCATCTCAGCCGGTTTCGCCACGCTCACCGAACTCAAAACGTCAATAGATTTAGAAGAGGCATTTGATTTGTGGGAGATCGCCATTACCAATCGTTATAACGAAGCGCTGGCTTCATCGAAAGGATAGTTTATGGCTTTGCTAGATACCTTTGTTCAAGTATTCGAATTTGATACTCGCCAAGCCGATGATGCGTTTAATCGGGTGAGTAAATCGACCGATGACATTATCGCTGAGATGAAAAAGGCGCAACAATCGGCAACGATGGGCGCTGATGGGTTTACGCAATTTATTCAAAATCTATCCGCACAATTGACAGAGTTATCATCAAACTCAGTCGATATTCATGTTAATAGTGACACATCCGGAGTTGCTGACAGCTTGATTGCGGAGATAGATCGCATTAAAGAAAGTGCGACGGACAATTCGCAATCGGTGAATGACTTTATTCAAAGTGTGATTGCCAGTATTGAACAGTTATCAGCAGGGGAGGCGATAAATATTGAGGTTGAGGCAGGTGATACACAAGAAAAAATAGCCTCAGTCACCGCTAAAATTGATGAACTAAAGTCATCAATAAACTTGCTTGATATCCAACGTAACGAACTGTCACAAGGCGTAAATGAAAGCCGTGTTTCATCTGAAACGCTCAATGCCCAATATCAACAGATGCAAGATGAGTTATCCCTTCTCAATAATGAATTGGTGTCGCTCACTGATGCAGAGAAAAAGAACCGTGAAGGTAAAGAGGTCATTGATGCCATTGTTACCGCATTAAATGCCGATTATACGCAATTTATTGAAACGATGCGGACAAAAGGTATAAAGACAGCGATTGATGAAGCTAAAGCCCAAGAGCATCTACAAAAAGAACTTTCAGAAACCGGCTCTAAATATCAAGAGGCCGGAAGTTCTGTTGCAGGATTTGCGACAAAAGCACTTGGCGCTGTCGGTATTGTGATGAGTATTGGCACTATTTTTGCCGAATCTGTTTCTCGTTCTCAAGAAATTGAAACGCTGGACAAGCTGGGTAAACAAATCGGCGTTGCGACTGCAGACGTTGATGCGTTTTCTGGTGCGATCGCTGAGTTAGGTGGTTCTAGAGAGTCTGCACAAGCCGATTTATCCGCGATGGCGAAATCGTTCGGTAATACGAAAGACTCAATGGAAAAGGTACTTCAAACCGCGGATAAAGTTCAAGGCATGAGCTTTGATAAAGCGAAGAAAACACTGGAAGGCATGGGGGTATCGGACGAAAAAACCATTGAATTAATGATGAAAGGGCGTAAAGAATTAGAGCGCACAATGGGTATTCAAAAAGAGTATTCAGGCATTAGCAAGGAGAGTATTGAAAGCTCTATTAAATTTAATAGTGCTATGGGTAAATTTAAGCAGTCATCAGGAATGCTTAAAAATAGCTTTTTAGAAATGGTCATTCCTGCACTTGCAAAAGGACTGGATTGGCTAACTAAATTTATTTCTTTCTGCAAAGAAAATAAAAATTTATTAATAGGTTTTTTCTCAGCCGTTGGTTTGGCCGTAGCACTTTATTACGTTCCCCCTATGTTAGCTGCTGCATCAGCAACACTTGCAGCAACATGGCCGATTATCGCTATTATTGCCATTATTGCGCTTTTAGCTATGGCATTTGCGATTGTTTATGACGATATCATGAACTTTATCGACGGCAATGATTCAATGATTGGGCGTATTCTCGACAAATATCCACAGCTAAAAGTCGTTATTCTTGCACTATGGGAAACATTCAAAAAGCTCTTTGAATATCTAAAAGCTATCGTTGGTGTTGTGGCAGATATTGTTGTCGCTGGTTGGGATCTAATGGCATCAGGCTTAAAAGCTTATGTTAAGTATTTGCTGAGTTGTATTTCAGTCATTGCAGGTTGGGGTAAATCCTTTGCGGGTGTATTTAATACAGTCAGTGATGCCGTTGTGAGTGCGTTTGAATGGATGTGGGAGCAAGTCGAAAAAATTATTGGTTGGGTAAATACAGGACTTAATGCGGTTAAAAATGGTTGGAAATCCGCCAAAGAGTTTTTCGGTTTTGGAGGTGATGAAGCTGAAATTAAAATTACCTCTGATGATGCGAGTAATTATTTAAGCGCCTTATCGGCAAAACGTAATCAGGTAGCAAGTGCAGGAATAGATACATCAGAAATTGATAAGGAAATTATTGAACTCAAGAAGCAATTAGACAATGGACTAGACGCATCAAAAATTATAGCGGATGTTGAGGAGGCGAATAAACGTTTAATGATGGCAAGCCATGATGCAATGAATCCTATTACCAGCCAAGCTATTAGCAATCAATCCAATGTGAAGAATGAAAGTAACGTAAGTATTGGAGAAATTAAGGTTGAAACTCAAGCCACAGATGCGCAGGGTATGGTATCGGGCGTAAAGGATGCATTGCAAGATCAACTCGCCGATTTCAATCAGCAAAACTCAACGGGGGTAGCAAAATGATCACAGAGGTCAAAATTTTTGATTTAGCGTCGTTTTCTACACTATTTGATAGTGTGAGTCCGATCCAAATTAATGTGAGAGATGAGCATAAAGCGACGCAATTTCAAGTTGAAAGTGGTGAAACTCGCAGTGATCATGTGATTATTAACCCCGTTGAAATTGGTATAGATTTGCTATTAACAGGGGAGATGAAAAACATCTTCTCATCGATGCAACAAGCTTTTGATGAACACAAACTTGTTGGTATTCAAACCCGAGTAAAAACCTATCAACCAATGTTATTAACGGGTTTTAATCATGATGAAATACCCGACATGATAGATGCGATAAAACTGTCGCTACGGTTTGTTGAGTGGCGCACCGTTGAGCCTGAATACGGAGAGCTACCGCCTCGAGCCACTCAAAAGCCAACGCAGTCATCAACGGTAAATCGGGGAAATGTGCAAACAAAAGACGCCGATACTGAGACTAAGAAAAAAGGTTCGGTCGCAACACGTATCGCAGATGGGGATTGGAGCTTCTAATGAAAGTCATACCCTTAAAAGCTATTCCAAACCAACGCTTATCCGTCAATTTGGAAGGTGTTAATTGGACGTTGACAATAAAAGCCGGTCGCCATGCGATGTATCTCGATATTGAACGAGAAAGTGAGGTTATCGCCGTAGGCATGCGTGCGGTGGCAAACACACCTATCATTCCTTATCGCTATCTGACTGATGGTACAAATTTAGCGTTTATAACAGAAAATGATGATCTGCCCTGGTATAAATCATTTGATAGAACCCAATCATTAATTATTTGGAGTGATGATGGACTTACGACGAATACGGGTGGGGATTGAAGTTGCAGAACGATTGCAATGGTATGAAGGATTGCGTATTAAAGCCAACGGTACCAAGTATGCAAACCCCTTACAAAATGAATGCACAGTTAGCATTGATGGATTAAACGCCCACACTCGAGATTATCTGCTCACTGAAACCAGCCCTTATCATAAAAGCAAACAAACTCGCCGTCTTTACCTTGAAGTAGGACGCGTCAATACCGGATTATTTCGTATCTTTACCGGTGATATTGTCAGTGCAGAAATTGCCTCGCCTCCTGATGTTACGTTAACCATTAAAGCCAAAACTAATAATGCCAGTTCAGGTGATATTGTTTCTTCCTGTGGTGGTGCCATGCAGAAAATGAGCGAGATCGCATCATCGGTGGCAAAGGATTGCAAGGTTAGATTGGACTTTCAAGCCACCGATAAGAATATTGCCAATTGGTATTTTTGCGGTTCAGCGTTACAACAAGTACAACGACTGCAGGAAGCAGGAAACGTTAAAGCCTTTATTGATGATGATACGTTGTTTGTCAAAGATGATAACCAAGCCTTAAAAGGTCGTCTGCGCATTCTTAGCATGAAATCAGGCATGGTGGGTATACCGAAAGCCACCGAAAAAGGGTTGTCTGTTACCTACTTAATTGATGGCGCTTCAGAACTAGGGGGAATGCTACGACTTGAGAGTAAATTCAATTCCGCACTTAATGGTGACTACATCATTGAACAACTGAAATTCGATGTTGCTTCACATGATGATCCTTTCTTTTATCAGGCTACCTGTAAACGAGCATAATCATGAATAAACCCAATACTGATATTGCCAGTGATGGTTCGCTGGCAGGTGCGCTATCGTCTGCATTTCGTAACTTGATGATGAATACTGAAGATATGCTCCCTGCAACGGTGGTGAGTTATGACGATAAAACCAATCGTGCTGTTATCAAACCACTGGTGATGATGGTAACAACGGAAGGGGGAACAGTCGGACGTGCGCCATTGGCCAACATTCCCGTTTTTAGATTTGGGGGAGGCGGTTTCTTTATTCGCGCACCCATTAAGCCGGGTGATTTCGGTTGGATAAAAGCCAATGACAGAGACATTAGCCTGATATTCCAGCGTGGAGGATTGGAAGATCAACCTAATACCGCACGCCTCCATTCATTTAGTGATGCGATGTTTTTTCCTGACACCATCAAAGGTTGGGTCATTGATGGAAAAAACATTGATGCTTTGGTGATCCAATCAATGGATGGCTCAGTCTGTTTCTCTCTGCATAACGATAAAGTTGTGTTGGAAACCCCTAAGTATGAAGTCAAAGCCCCTGAAACCATATTTATTGGCAATGTCACGGTAAATGGCAATTACGCTGTAAATGGTAATAGTGATTCACAAGGGGGAACCATGCGACATAACGGAAAAGATATCGGTTCTACGCATCAACACAGTGGTGTTGAAACCGGTCATGGAAATACAGGAGCGCCTCTATGAGAACATTTTCAATCGATAAAAATAATGATCTCTTTATCGGCCCTGATGGAAACCTCCAATTCAGCGAAAAAGACGATGCGGTTAAAAACCTTTGTCAGCATTTTGCCAAGGCTGTGCGTGGTGAAATGTTACATAAAAAAGATAAAGGTATTCCGTTCTGGCCAACAACCTTTGGTCGCCAAGCTGATATCCCGATGTTTGAAACGGCATTTAGACAACGTATGAGCGAAATTGAAGAGGTGGTTGAAGTGACGCATTTTAGCGCCACAGTGGAAAACGGTGAATTGAAGTATCAAGCAACAATTCGCACGATATACGGAGGGTTTACACTGAATGGCTGATTATCGTTATATCAATAATAAAGGCGTTATTCTTCCCGACACGGCCACAATACGTGATGAAGTCGAAAGCGAGTTTCGTGCGGTGTTTGGTCAATCGATTAACCTTGCCCCTGAAACACCGCAAGGGGCATTAGCGACGATGGAAGTTGAAAACCGTGATGCAATGGTGAGAAACAATGCCGAGTTAGCAAATCAAATCAATCCCGATATTGCGGGTGGTGTTTTTCTTGATGCAATATGGGCGCTAATGGGTGGCCAACGCATTAATGCCACTCACTCTTATCTTTCCAGCGTTGAATTTAGTGGCGTACCTGGCACCATTATTCCTAAAGGCTCATTAGCGTCTAGTGTTGCCGGTGCCATGTTCGAAACAGTTTCACCCTTGATTATTGATAATACCGGCAAAGCAACAGGGGATATGAGGGCGGTTGAATATGGTCCTGTTGAATGCGGGGCCGGCCAACTTAATTCTGTGGCTAGCTCAGTATTAGGTTGGGAGAAAGTCAATAATCCCACTCATGCGGTTGTTGGCCGTTATGCTGAATCTGATATCAAAGCAAGGCGACGACGTAAGCAAACTTTGGCTAAAAATACCGTCAGTGTTGCAGAAGCGATCACCTCTTCACTGTATGAATTAGAGGGCGTTAATTCACTCTCTTTTCGAGAGAACTACACCGATGCGGTGCTCACTATTGATGGAATTTCTCTATTGCCTCACAGCATTTACGTTTGTGTTGAAGGGGGCGATAGTAACGAAATTGCTAAATCATTGCTGAGAACCAAAACCATTGGATCGGCTTTTAATGGCGAGATTGAAATCGGTGTTGTAGAGCCAGTGAGTGGACAAGAATATAAAGTGAAATTTTCACGCCCTAAAGAGATCACCGTTTTTTGTCGAGTGACAGTGAAAAAATCAGCCGTTGATGCGCAAACTATTATCCCCAGTGCCATAGAACAATGGACGCGTGGAGAGTTGGACGGCGATAACGGTTTGATTGTTGGACGTGAAGTATCGCCTTTTGAGATAGCGTCTGCAGTGAATACTGTTGAACCTCGTCTGTTCGTGACTAAAGTTGAATTGTCACTGGATGGGAAAGTGTGGAATGTTGCATTAATTCCGATTGCCATTAATCAAATCGCACGCTTGCAACGGGGTGCTGTGCAAGTGGTGATTGTATGAACGTTCAACAATTTGAGTTCCATTCAGACCTATTAAAAGCGATCCTCTGGCAGTATGAAGATGCAGAGAATTTAAAGAAACTCGCCAGTTTTAAAGCCTCTCATTTTGAAAAGTCGATGGTGTCATTTTGGCAAAACTGGTACCGAGATGTGTTTAATATCGATACGGCGAATGACTTTGGGTTGTCGATTTGGTCACGCATTCTGGATGTACCCTTAGGTATTGATATTCCACCGAGCGATAAAAATAAAATTGGGTTTGGTTTTGGCAAAAAGAAAGCCAATTTTAAATCCAATTTCCGACGTAATGCGGATTACACCTTGTCACTGACTATTGATCAAAAACGCATGTTAGTACGAATGCGCTATTTTAATCTGACACAGAGTCCTACGGTCACCAATATTAATGAATTTTTAAAACGTTTCTTTTGGCGTGATGACAGCAAAGTTTTTGTCCTTGATCCGCTAGACATGACTTATATGTATTACGTCTTTAACTTCAACCCTGACGAACGTCTACGGGTTCTTCTCGAAAACTTCGACTTAATGCCACGCCCTTCGGGGGTTGGCGTCAAATATCGCATTGTGACCAAAAAAGCCTTTGGCGTTGGTCAGCATCGTAAAAACTTCTTAGGCAGTAACTTCGGAGCATAATTCCTATGACAACTATTTTTAAAACCCCCTTTGCAACACAAGGGGATAAGGCTTCTATACCTGTAGAAATCCAACCAGACGGCTCAGTGTCTTATACACAAGGTTATGGTTACGACTATGAGCGTGACCAAGTCACAGATCCTGCTGCGAAAGATATTGAACGTGAAAAAATGAACGGGATATTTCACGATATCACGGAAGCGATTGGCGAAATTCAGCGATTTGGTTTTCCCAAATGGGATGAAGCCGGTAAGCCGTATGCGATACGCGCTATTGTGTATCATAAAAATAAAGTCTGGCAGTCTAAAGTTGAGAATAACAATATTGAGCCGGTTGCCGGTAATGCATGGGCAGAGTTAAAAGCGGATGCCACAGCAAGTGATGTGGGCGCATATTCAAAAGGGGAATCCGATAAACGTTTTCAACCATTAGGTAATTACACACCATCTGGTTATAGCTACTCAAAGGCAGAAACCGACACCAAATATCAGCCAAAGGGTAATTATGCTCCCGCAGGGAACTATGCCAATAAAGGGGATAGTTACACTAAAACGGAAAGTGATAGCCGATATCAAGCAAAAGGAAGTTATCAACCATCAGGTGATTACGCGACCAATACAGCACTAAACAGTGGGCTTAATAATAAATTTGATAAAGGTAATGTAGTTCAAAGTACGGGAACGTCAACGGTTCATGTGATGAGCCAAAAAGCGTCTACGGATGCTTTTCAACCTAAGGGAAATTATCAGCCTAAAGGTAATTATGCGTTAGTGGGTGCTGCATATACGAAGACTGAGTCGGATGGCCGATATCAAGCTAAAGGAAGTTATGCAACAGCTGGAAGTAGCTACACAAAAACGGAAAGTGACGGACGTTATCAACCTAAGGGAAATTACCAACCAGCTGGCAATTATGCGCTAGTAGGCGCATCGTATACTAAGGCAGAGTCTGACGGTAAATACCAACCGAAAGGCAGTTATCAAGCTTCTGGTTACAGCTATTCAAAATCAGAATCAGATGGTAAGTATCAACCTAAAGGGAATTATGCAACTGCAGGTAGTAGTTATACTAAAAATGAATCTGATAGTCGATATGATCGAAAGGGTACAGGACGGCAGTGGCGAAAAGTTGGGGATTTTAATGGTGCAGCTGCAGTAACAGAGATTACATTAAACGAAAATATATTAGGTAAGTACGTTTACGTTCAAAGGGATGGAAGTGGTAATACATACACAGGCTTTCTTGTCCCCCCGTTAGCAAATATTAAGATCGCAGTATCTGTTCATGCGGCTGCTTTTTGGGAATTTCAAGTATCTAGCGATGGGAAAAAGTTAAAGATGACTGATAGCACATATGGTTCAGCGAAAGGAGTATATGTATTAGATTAACAAGATTAGAGCCTATATTAAT
>PPYE01320438.1_pt1 | contig 21911 bp, 21 predicted proteins | sample 1559881 | NCBI WGS metagenome assembly PPYE01 (sample SAMN08240022, study PRJNA423297) | Human gut metagenome, whole genome shotgun sequencing project.
CCGGTACAGCGTAACACGCAGCAGATGCTGATGTCAATGTTTTTGGGAAACCGGAAAAGACCTGACAAAGCTCTTCCCAAGAAGATATGATGCCGGATTCCTCTTGAAAAACAGAGTAGAAAATTCCATGTTCCTCCATGAGGGCGGCATTTCGGGGACAAGGGCCAGCCGTCCCGGCTGTCAAAAGGCGCCGGCGCTGATGGGGGAGAGCAAGGGCCGAACCTTTTTGTGTGCCGAAGACTGCTGCAGGGAGGGACTTTAAAAGATGTTCTGGAATGTTACATGGGTTCTGTGCTATGCTATAAGCTGAAAATGGAATGAAAGGGGAGCGGCGGGAACGCCGTTCCCTTTTTTGCGTCCGAAAAAGGAAAGGAGGCGGTGCGGTGGAGGTACACATTCAATTGGACGTGTTCAACCAGGCTTATCTGCCGCTGCTGGACGACGAGGGTTTTATTTGCAAAACCGGCAGGACAATGTTAGTATAGTACTGTAATGTCCTCCTCTCCGCTTTGCCGGGCAGAAATAGATTTCCGCTGATTCTATACGGGATCCCCGATAGCCGGAAGCGGTTCTGGCGGTCTTGAGTCTTTCCAGCGTGTTGTATTGTCAAGAAGGGAGCGGTTGTATTGAATCGGGAAGGACTGTCCTTGCGTACGAAAGCCAGTCTATTTGTGTTGGTTATTCTGCTTTTTTTCACCGGTATGCTGGGCGCGGTCAATTTTTATAACATCCGCAGTAGCATGAACCGCCAAATTGCCGAAAGCAGCCGCAGCACCCTGGCTTTGTTCACCGCTTGGCTGCAAACCGGGCTGGACAGCCTGGAGGATTATTTGTTATATCTGTCCGCAACGGATCAGGATGTTATGATGCTGGTCCATCAAGGAGATTTCTTAAACGCCCATCTCTATTCCTATTCCGTCATGGAAAAGTGCAAGATGGTTCTGATGACTGAAAAAACTGCTGACGCGTTTTTCCTTTATTCCAAGCCGGCCGGCTATTTTACAAAAGCCTTTCGCAGCGGCGCCTCCAATGATCTTTGCATCCAATCTGGAGCTTTTATCAAGGAGGTATTTGAAGGCACGGAAAAAATTGATACGGCCCGGTGGATGATGGTTATGGTATCCGGTACACCCTGTCTGCTCCGCATCATGGAACGGGGCGGGGTCTATATCGCGGCACTTGTGGACCTTCAGTCAATCAGCCGCTTTCATCCGGACCAACAGCAATTTGAGGGATCGTTTACGTTTCGCAGCCCAGAAGGAGAAATTTTGACGCAGCCTGCCGGTATCCATTTGGAATCCCAGGAACCGGAATTTGCAGACAAAGCGATTATCCCCTTGGGAGAGGCGGGAGGGCGCTATTATATTGCAGAACAAGCCATAGCGACGGCGGACCTGCGCGTCAGCTACCTGGCCCCCTATCCGGCGTTTTGGGAAAACTTTGACAGCACAGTGGTTTTTCTTCTGTGTTTTTCCTGTCTGGTGATCGGACTGATCCCGTTCTGCTTTTATTTTTTGAGAAAGTTTGTTTTTCTGCCCTTGGATCGTTTGGCCGCAGCCATTGAAAAGATCCGTGGGGGCGACCTGGAAGCGCGTGTAAGGCCAGATACAAATATCCGTGAATTCCAAAAGGTATCCACCGCGTTTAATGACATGATGGACGAGATCAAGTCCTTGAAACTGGCGGCGTATGAGCAGAGGTTGGAATCGGAGCGCGCCGAGTTGCAGTTTTTGCAAATTCAGATACGGCCTCACTTTTATTTGAACTGCCTGAAAAATCTGTTCAGTATGCTGGAGGCCAAACGCTATGAAAACATGCGTACACTGATCCTGACGCTGTCCGACTATTTGAGAAATATGCTTCAGACCACGAAAGAGGAGATCCCTTTGGCTGTGGAGCTCCATAATGTGGAAAACTATATCTCCCTGCAACAGATGATAGCCTCACAGCCCCCTGTTTGTACGGTCAAGATGGACCAGCGGCTGAAAGATTTCCCGATTCCGCCCCTTTCTATTCTGACTTTTGTAGAGAATTCCGTGAAGCACGGCTCCTATCCCGGCCGCTGTCTGCATATCCAGATAAAGATCCTGCTGTTGGGGGAGGCTCACGAAAGGTTTGTTAACGTTACCGTCCTGGATGATGGGAAAGGCTTCCCGGACGAGACGCTGGCCCAGCTCAACCAGCCGGGATACCGGGATCAGGCGCATATCGGAATTTCAAACGTGATGCGGCGCTTTTCCCTGCTGTATGGAGGAAGGTATTCGTTTGTTTTTCAAAACGATTCAGGTTCCCATATTGAGTTTTTTATTCCCTATGAAGAGGGGAATCCCGAGATTTTTCGCGGCTGAAATCTGAAGAAGGGGGGAAGCCCTGTGACGGTGCTTGTGGTGGACGACCAAATCCATGTAGTGGAAGGTATCGTGCTGGGAGTCCGGTGGGACAGGCTGGACGTCTCAAAGGTTTTCAAGGCTTATAACGCCCTGGAAGCCCGGGCGGTCATGCGGGACCACCGGGTGGATATCCTGCTCTGTGATATCGAAATGCCCTCGGAAAGCGGCCTGGAGCTGCTGCAGTGGGTGCGGGAGGAGAAGGGGGAGACAAAATGCATCTTCCTGACGGCCCATCCCGAGTTTGAATATGCGCTGGCGGCCATCCGCTTGGGGGGATTCGATTACATTGTGCAGCCTGCTCCTTTTGAGGAGATCGAAAAGGCCGTACGGCTGGCCTGCGAGTCTATCCGGAGGGAACGGGAAATCAACAAATTTTATACCTATGGCAAAGCACTCTCTGGGGAAAAAGCGCGGATGCTGGCAGGAATCCTCAGTGCGTGGTTTCTCGGGCGTCAAAGAAATTTAGATAACATCCAGAAGATGCTTTGCGAATTTGAAGTATTCCTAGAACCCTGCGCCCCGGTATATCCGGCGGTGTTCCAGATTTGCCGGTGGCCGGCCGGAAAGGTTTCCTGGGAATACGACCTTCTTCTGTATGCCTTTTCCAATATTTTGGAGGAGGTTTTCCAGCATACCGGTCAGAACGTGCTGCCGTCCCCGCTGGACCAGGATTCCTTTGCATTCCTGGTATACCCGCAGGAAGCCGCGCCGCTGGGCAGGGAAGCGTTTGCCGAGCGGCTGGAGCGGCTTTTGCGGCTGGTTGGGGATACTCTGGGCTGTGGCGCTGCGTGCTATACCTGCCGGGCCGTTGCGCCCTCCAGGGTGGCGGACAGCATGGCTGCGCTCCGGCAGCTGCGGGCAAACAACGTGGCCCTCTCGGAACGTATCTTTTTTTATTCCGGGGAAGAAAAGGGCGATTGCAAAATTGATTTCACACGTTTTAACGTTTGGAAGGGTCTTCTGGCTGAAGGGTATTCACAGGCGGTGGAGCAGGAGGTTCAAACCTATCTGGATGGTTTGGCCGAGCGCCTCAATGCCAGGACGCTCCATCAATTCCATCAGGCCTTCAGCTTAATGGTCTTTACCGCCGCGGGAGAAGCCGATCCGGCTCTGCAGGAAATATTGCAGAACGAGGAAGCGCTGCGAAGTTCCCGGGAGGGGGAAGATACGGTGGGACGGCTCCGCCTTCTGATACATGACATGCTGTCATGCTTTTCCTGCCATACGCAAGCGGCGGATCCTGCAGATCAGGTCGAGGCGGCGGTTCGCTACATCCGTTCCAATATCGAGGAGGACCTGCACCGCTCCGACATTGCCGCAGCAGTCCACTTAAATCCCAATTATCTCTCCGGCCTGTTTAAAAGTAGAATGGGGGTGTCCTTGAAGGAGTTTATCGTAGAACAAAAAATGCGAACAGCGCAGCTCCTGCTGAAGACGACCAGCTTGCCTATCAGCACTGTATCCGCCAGGGTGGGATATTTGAATTTTTCCTATTTTTCACAGGTTTATAAAAAATATTTCGGCATTTCTCCTGGGGAAGACCGGCAGGAGGAAACCGGTGAAAAAAGCCGCTGACGATTCAGCGGCTTTTTTTTTCGGGCAAAAGGATATGACGTTTTCAACAAATCTGCTGTCTTTTTTAGTGGCGGCCAAGTTCCCGTTCCTATATCATAATCATAAAGAAAAAGGAGGGGTGCGGCATGGCTGTCATACGGGTGACAAGCCCACGAGCTGACGGCGGTTTTCCAGAAGGTCTTACCTTGGGGGAAGCTATCTCACTGGTTAACCAGGGAAAAAACACGGCGATAGAACCGGCCAAAAAAAAATGGGTCACCGGCGATGTGGAGATGGATGGGGAAATTGAGATCCGTCTGGAATTGGACGGGGAGAAACAAATTGTTTACGGAAAAACGGGAAAGCTGGAATCGCCCCTGCCTGCGATTCAAACCGGTAAGAAGCTGATCATCCAGGGTGGAAACGCGGTAATTTGCGGTGCGAATACCGGGATCGGGCTCATCCTTTCTTCCAGTGACATCACCGTCAAGTCACTGAGTTTTTCGGGGTTTTACATCGGCATTTTTATCACCCAGGAGCACCGTTCGCTGCGGGGTGTTTCGGTATCGGGCTGTAAATTCACGGAGATTTCCCAGGCCTGTATCCTGGCCGGACTCACGGCGGGGAATCTGGAAATGACCGGCATAGAAATCAGCGGCTGCGAGATGACGGCGCCGTCCCGGGAGCACCGCATGGGCTCCTGTACGGCAGCCTTGGTCACCGCCGCTTTAGACCGTGACGGCAGCCGTCCCATCCACAACGTTTCCCTGAAAGGGCTATTGCTGGCCCGGAACAAAGTCAGGCCGAATCCAGACGGAACTACTTTTGCTGAAGGCTTTACAATCTACGCCTCCTGTGATTTTTCTTACGGCCTGGGCGCGGGGTATGCCAAGGGCGCATTTACAGATATCGACAATTGTGTGACGGAAGACGTATGTATCGAGGAAAATGAGGTCGACGGTGTAGATGATACCTGTATCGGCTTTCTGGGAGCCTTGCCTGCCCGAAGCCGGTGCGCCGCACGGAATTTCCGGATCGCCGGAAACCGTGTGTTTTATACTCTCACTGGAATCTGCGCAAGCTCCTGCAACCAGTATGCAGGAGGGGAATCCTACCATTGTACGGCCAGCGGTATCGTGATAGAGGGAAATTATGTGGCGCCTAGCGCCCGGATCCCCCATGAACCCTCCATGGGGATCGGCCTGCTGAACGTGCGCGCCGAGTCCAGGCACATCATGTGTGCAGACTGCGTCCTGGAGCATGCGGCGATACGGGATAACGAGATCATTGGGCGGGACTGGGGGATCGTACTGGAGGCCATGCACGTAACGCAGGACCTGCCGGCGCCCAGCAAGCTGAGCCGCTGTGAGATTTGCGATGTGGAAATTGAAAATAACCGTATTACCAATGCCCGCCAGCCCATCCGGATTTTCGGTGTCCGTATGGAGGGAAGGACGGACGCTTTCTGGGGCCGCAGCCTGGAGGAGGCAAATCCGGAATATCCATACAGCGCGTATGCGGAGGAGAATTCCGTTGACCGAATTTTGATCCGCGGCAATACGGCATCCGGCTTCGAATGCTTCCTAGTGGCGGCGGGCGCGTGGGCGGCTGGCCGGGGGTTTGCCAGGGATAACCGCGTCGGACCTCACATTGTGCTGGAGGGAAATCTGCTGCAAAAAGGAGAGAAAGTCTTTACGTACCGGAAATATGTCAGCGACCAGATTCTCCTGGAGGAGGCCTGCGGCATGGGGAACCGGGCGCTGGGAGAATTTCATGTTCCATCCACACATGACGAAGAGAAAGGAGATCTAAAATGAAACTGTTAAAACGGATCGGTTTTTTGACAATGACACTCTTATTGGCGGCGTCCTTTTCCGCTTGCAGACCGGACGGGGCAATTTCCAGTGAAAGCGTCCCGCCGAAGGAATCCGGCTCCCCGAAAGAGAGTGTACAGCAGGAGAAGGAAAGTGCGCCCGAAGCCGGTCAGGAACCTCTTGCCTTGGTTGTTACGGCCCTTGGCGACGCCAGCACGGAGGCCTGCGTCCAGGTATCTGAGGCTGCAAGCAAAATACTGCAGGAAAAGTATAACACCTCTGTAACCCTGCTACGATACGGTTATCTGGAATACGATAAGCAGCTTCAACTGATGTTGGCCTCTGGAGAAAAGCTAGACTTGATGTCCAGCGGTTTTTCCTCCTGCAATTTGGCCAATCTTTCCAGCGGAGGGCAGGTCCTCTCCCTGAACGAGCTTTTGGAAACGACCGAGCCGGAGCTATATGAGGCAATCGGGGAGGATAACTGGAAATGCATGCAGCGGGACGGCAACATCTACGGTGTTCCCAACGGGAAAGAACTTGCCAGTGGTTATGGCTTCTGCTGCGTCACTGAACTTTTGGGACAGGTGGATTACGACACCGGTTCCATCCGTGAGGAGAAGGATTTGACAGGCCTGCTGCGTGCGGTAAAGCAGAAATTTCCCGATTTGGATCCGGTGGTGACCAGCGGTGGGATGATGGGAGGTACAATGGCGTATATGGACAATCTGGGCGGCGGCTATGGAGTGCTTGAGGACTGCCGGACAGACCAGACCCAGGTTGTGAACTGGTTTGCAACCGATACCTATAAGGAAATCTGCCAGCTTCATTACGAGTGGGCGCAGGAAGGGCTGATCATGCCGGACGCCAGCTCGAACGCAGAACCGGCCAACACCTTGATTGCAGCCGGTACCGCCTTCGGCTATTTCCACAATAACAAGCCAGGGATTGAAAACGAGGACAAGAACGCTACCGGAAAGGATATGACGATGATCCCGATCATCGATGCCTATTCCACCACCTCGAATGTTTCGAATTGTTGGATGATCCCCTATCAATCGGAAAAACCGGAACGTGCCCTTCAAGTTTTGAAGGAAATGTATACCAACCCTGAATTGGCGAACCTGGTTGCTTATGGGCTGGAGGGAAAACATTGGAAGTATGTGGACGAGGCAGAGGGGCTGATTGATTTCCCCGATGGAGTCTCGGCATCAACCACAGAGTATTCCATCGCGCCCTGGGCATGGCCCAACGAATTGATTACCCATGTTTTTGGAGCGGGGGAGGACCCCGAGCTTTGGTCAAAAACGGTGGAATTTAATAAAATGGCCTATCAATCCATTGGCAAGGGCTTTTCCTTCGATACCGCCGGGGTGCTCAACGAAATTGCCGCCTGCAACAATGTGAGCGCCAAATACGACAAGCCCTTGATGGCAGGCGCCCTTGATCCGGAGGAAGCGCTTCCCAAATTCCTAGCGGAGCTGGAAGCAGCAGGGGTTACTACCGTAATCGGGGAAAAGCAGAGACAGTTCGACGCATGGTTGGCCGGGAATGCGGGCTGAAGGCCGTCAACAGAAGGAGGCCTATCACATGAAAACACGGGGAATCAGGAAGAGCCTGCGCAGGCTCTTCCGCTACGGCCCGATTTATCTGATGCTTCTTCCCGGTTTTGTTTATCTGATCGTCAACAACTACATCCCTATGGCAGGAATCGTAATTGCCTTTAAACGCTATAATTACCAGCTCGGCATGTGGAAAAGCCCCTGGGCAGGGCTTTCTAATTTCGAATTTCTGTTCCGCACAAAGGATGCGTGGCTCATTACCAGGAACACCCTTCTTTACAATCTGGCCTTTATCGTGATCGGCACTGTCCTTGCGATTGCGGTAGCTATCCTTCTGGGAGAGGTGCGCACTGCACCGGCCAGAAAATTCTATCAGACGTCCATCCTGGTGCCGTACCTGATCTCCATGGTAATCGCGAGTTTCCTTGTAAACGGCTTTCTTAACAGCCGTACAGGCTTTATTAATAAGGGAATCCTGGAGCCTCTCGGCATGGAGGGAGTCTCCTGGTACTCATCCCCGGAGTATTGGCCGTTTATCCTGATTATTGTAAACACCTGGAAAAACCTAGGCTACAACGTCATCCTCTATTACGCTACTCTGGTTGGAATTGACCTGGCCTATTATGAGGCCGCAGTTGTGGACGGCGCTGGGAAATGGAAGCAGTTTATCCATATTACACTTCCCGGGCTCAAGAGCACGGTTATCGTACTCACCCTGCTTTCGATTGGCCGGATTTTCTATTCTGATTTCGGCCTGTTTTACCAGATTCCCATGGACAGCGGCGTTCTGCTTGAAGTTACAAACACGATTGACCTTTATGTTTACCATGGGCTGATGGAGTCCGGCAACATGGGGATGTCCTCTGCGGCGGGGGTGTACCAGTCCTGTGTAGGATTTCTACTGGTTTTACTGGCCAACTTCGTTGTTCGAAAGTTGGATCAGGAAAGCGCGCTGTTTTGAAGGGGAGGCTGTGATATGGTAGAATCTGGAAAAATTTTCCGTTGTTTTACACATTTTGTGCTGGCGGTGCTCTCTGCCGCGGCGCTGATCCCTTTCTGTTTGCTGGTGGTTTCCTCCTTTACCAGTGAAGAAACGCTGATCCGGGAGGGATATTCGTTTCTTCCCCGGGAATTTGACCTTACCAGCTACCGATATCTGCTGTTGCAGTCCCGGGACGTGTTGCACAGCTATGGGATTTCCTTTTTGACAACTGCTCTGGGAACCCTGTCGGGTGTTGTCTGCACAGTGCTCTATGCCTATGCGCTCTCCCGGCGCGACCTTCCCGGAAACCGGTTTTTCTCCTTTTTTCTTTTCTTTACCATGTTGTTCCGCGGAGGATTGGTCCCCTCCTACATCATGTGGACCCAAATTTTTCACATCAAGGACACGCTGTTCGCCCTGATCCTGCCCAATCTCCTGATGAACGCGTTTTATGTGATAATGGCCAGAACCTATTTTACCGCCAACATTCCGGAGTCGGTGCGCGATGCGGGGCAGATTGACGGCGCTGGAGAATTTCGCATCCTATCGCGGATCGTGATCCCCATGTCTTCCCCAATTTTGGCCACCCTCTTCCTGATGATCGGCTTGGTATATTGGAATGACTGGATGAACGGCCTGTATTTTATCAATAACGATAAGCTGTTTACCATTCAGGTATTGTTGAATAAGATGCTGATGAATATCCAGTTCTTGCTTAGCGGAGTGGCACAGAGCAGCGGGGTTGAGCTTTCCAGCCTGCCCGCCACGGGAATTAGAATGGGGATCGCAGTGCTGGGTATTTTGCCGGTTTTGCTGGTGTATCCATTTTTTCAAAAATATTTCGTAAAGGGGATAACGATCGGCGCAGTGAAGGGCTGATGCATCTGATATCCTGATTCCTTGGGGAAATGGGGCTGTTGCAAAATATCTCCATTGGAAGAGTCTGAATAAAAAGATGCCCTTGAATGTGGCAGTGAAAAAAGCAGGATTCAAGGGTGTTTTTTATTAGTAAGCGATGCCTGTTATTAGGGCTTTGTTTTGCTGCAGCCCCATTTGACCTTTGGAATCTATATCCATAGGCGGCATGCCCAGGCGTTCGCTGGAAAGATGTTCTGGAATGTTACATGGGTTCTGTGCTATGCTATAAACTGAAAGACAACAGAAAAAGGGAGCGGCGGAAAGGCGTGGTTCCGTAAGAAAACATTTATGTGAGAGAATCGGCGTAGTTTAGGCTACGCCGGTTTTCTTTTCTTTTTGGGCTGCTTGGGATTGCTCCCTTGCTTCCTCAAAATCAAATGCACCAATGAAGTTATAGACAATCTCAATTTCTCTGACCTTAATGCGCGGCTCGTTGTCGTCCGGCGTGTAAACCTCGGAGATATAAATTTTATCCACAAACTCCCGGAGAATGGAAGCGTCAAGCTGCTGCATATCGGTGTACTTTCTGACCGCTGCAATGAACTGTCTGACGTTGACTTTCTGCTTCTCCTGTTCCTTGACTTCCTGCCGCAGATGTTCGACAAGATTTGTAAGGTTGGTCTGTTCCAGCTCATAGTCACGGGACAGTTTGATGAAACGCTCGTCGGAGAGCTTGCCGGAAATGTTATCCTCATACAGTCGCTTGATGATAACATCCAGCTCGGCAATCCGCTTTTGCGATTGCGCCAGAGTGTCTTTCTTTTGTGCCAGCTCCTTATCCCGTTCCCGCAGGCTTTGATCTGCGGCCCGCTGCACAAAGTCGTCCTCATACTGCGTCACATACTGAATGGCTTCCCGCAGGTTTCGCAGCACGATTTCTTCAAGGACAACGCGCCGGATAGAGTGGGTCGAACATAAAGTGCGGTCTTTACGGTAAGTTGAGCAAAGGTAATATTCCTGTTCAGGTTTGAAGTGATTGGCTCTGCACAAGTACATCTTTCCGCCGCAATCCGCACAGAACAGCAGGCCGGAGAACATACCCATGTCGCCCATCTTAGTGGGACGGCGGCGGCCCTGTCGGATTTTCTGGACGATCAGAAACACGCTTTCCTCAATAATAGGTTCCTGTGTGTTCTCAAAGATCACCCAATCCGCCGGATCATTCCATAATACTTTCTTGCTCTTGAACGATTGCTTGGAAGTTTTGAAGTTGACCGTATGGCCCAAATAGTCAAGGCGTTCCAAAATATGTACTACCGTCTTTGTTGCCCATTTATAAGGGTCAGTTGGCCGTTTAGATGTTGTCGGCAAGTCGTTTTCGTAGCAGTAAGCAACAGGCGAAAGAACTTTATTTTCTTGGAGCCATTTTGCAATTTGCGTCGGCCCCATGCCGTCCATGCACAGTGCAAAAATCTTTTGGACAACAGCGGCAGCTTCTTCATCCACGATCCACCGCTTCTTGTTCTCCGGGTCTTTCTTGTACCCATAAGGCGGGATAGTGGTAAGGTGTTCGCCGGAGCGTCCTTTGGATTGCCACGTTGCCCGGATTTTCTTGCTGGTGTCCTTGGCGTACATTTCATTGAATACGTTGCGGATGGCGGTAAATTCGCTGTCCCCGCGCACACTGTCCACACCGTCATTGACGGCAATAAAGTGGACGCCGTACTCTGGAAACAGCATTTCCGTATACATTCCGACTTGCAGATAGTTACGCCCGAACCGGCTCATATCCTTAACGACAACGCGCTTGATCTTGCCCGCCTTGATGTCGGCAAGCATCCTCTGGAATCCGGGCCGGTTGAAGTTGGTTCCCGAATATCCGTCGTCCTCGTCGTAGTGGCGGATGGCTGTATAGCCGTGATCCCGGCAATACTTTTCCAAAATCCGCTTCTGGTTGCTGATACTGTTGCTCTCGCCGTCCAGCTTATCTTCTTGGGAAAGACGCTCATAGCAGGCGGTAATGCCCTCGGCTTCCTCCTGCGGCTGGCTGTGGACATAGAATTGCAGCACCGTGTTTTGGATGGCCGTCTTGGTTTCCTCGCTCAACGGCGCGTCGTTGGATACGCGCTGAAAGGAAGTGACTGGCTGTTGGTACATTTGATTGTCAAGGTTCAAAGTAGTATCGTTATTCCGTGTCGCACGGGAGTTCCGTGCAATCACCATTTCCGGCTGTTTGCTCATAAGTTCCTCCTATTCCGCAGCCGGAAAACGAGGCATGATACAAGTATATTATACCATATCATGCCCCATCCGTCTGCTTGTAGGAAATGAAAAAATCTTTAATTTTTAAGTGGCTGCCTTGCTCAAATCATTTTGAAGCAGCCGACGGATTTTCTTGACTGCGGTTTCTTTCGCGCCGTCTTTGACGGTCGCTTTCACAATATATCGAACGCCTCCGATCTCGTACTGACGTACTACGGGGGCGGTCTGGTTCTGACTTGTTACTGTACTCATACAGTAATCCCCCTTTCGCTTACATTGGTGTAAAACGAAATGGGCAGTACGGACGGCTGTTGGCGCAGCTCCACGGGAATTTCACCCCCGCGTGGTTCTCACGCGGCCCTACCTATTGCCTGCGACGCTTTTAACGCTCGGACTTGGAAACCCCGGAAAAAACGGAGCTTCGTTTAGCTATAAGGGAGTATCATTGTCGCTACCTCCGCTGTTTAAGAGCTGCCTTGCCCTCGGCCCGGTGGTTCTCGCTCTCTCATAAGATATGAGGTCATGGCGCACCACGCCGATGCGGAAGTTGCAGAATGTGTCCGCTGCCCTATGATGCGCCGCCGTTATCTTGCGGGCATTTTTGTCAAGGAACTGTGACGCCACAGACCTTTTGCTGGCGGGGAAAGGGTAAGCCGCTGCATCCAGCCGGGCGGTTATCGTTAAACTTTAACGATAGCTTGGATCAACCTGATTTCTAAGCACCGTTTCATGTACTCGTCCACACACAAATGAGGATAGCCGTCCTCGTCATAGAGCGTCCGGGTACACAGACAATTCATGTAATTGTCATAGTACCGAAGCAACCGTTCTACGGCTTGGGGATCGCCTGCACGGGCGGACACATACACTGAAAGGGGCAAAGGCTCTTTGCCTTTGTAGGCAGGTTCTTTCATCCGCGTCAACCTCCTTCCGGCATGAGCGCCATCAATTTTACACGCAACTCTTTCAGTGTCTTTGTCCTGTGGCGCTGGACGGCGCTGCGGGACATCCCTGTGAGGCTGGCGATCTCGCCGTCTGCCATATCCAGTACGCAGTACAGGATCAAAATGCTTTGTTCCTGTTGCGGCAGGTTGGCAAAAGCGTCGGCCACAAGCTCGTTGTCGATATGTAAATCGTACCCATGAGAGCTAAATACAAAGCTGTCGCTGGGGTAGCGGTCTACGGTGCAGAGCTTGTCCAACTCATGCTGCGGCAGGTCGCTGAACGTCGTTTCACGATCTCTTTGACGCTTCATATTCCGCAGATAAGCCCGTGCCTCATTCTTCAACACTTTTTTGCAAAAGGCATCGAACTGGCCTTGTCCATAGTCGCGGGGGATAGCTTCCATCATTTTCACCCCCTTTCTGTTGGGGGATTGGGTGGTTCTCTCCCTTTCCGCTACTACTAATCCTGCGATACCCTTTGCTGCCCGCTGCACGCCTCCTTTTTGGACTTTTTTTTGAAAAACTTCCAGAGCAAATTTGAAACCGCAGAAATGACAAAATTCGCCCGACAGGTCGTAGACCCACCGAGCGAAAATGAAAGCAATATGAAGTTTATTTACATTGTATAGTTCATACTGTTGGCCGGAGCTGCCCCCTGTTGGGTATAGGCTTTTTTTAACAAGCTATGCCTTTGAAAAACAGGACATATCAGCATGGCGGCTCCCTCCGTGGGCCGCCGATCCTGTGCCGGGCAAAGAGAAGCGGCGGCCTTGATTACTCAAAGCCGCCGTTGGTCGTATGGGCGCGTCAAAAGGGCTGCTGGGCGACGGCTTTTTTTCTTTGCCGTCGTCCGGCAGCTATTTCAACATATTATGTCCGAAAGAAGTCGTTACGCTTTAATGTTTCCTTTCTTCCTTATAAGAACTGTCCCCGTCATAGTAGCTGCAAGACTGGCTACTATATGACTAACCAGTACCGCAACCCAAATCCCGTTTAGGCCAAATCCCAAATAAGATAGCAAATAGGCCAAAGGCATCCGAACCACGATATAATAGAAAATCATCAAGAACATACTTATTGACGGTTTTCCCATGCCGTTAAGCGCACCCAAATAACAGTTTGTGACTGTGTTGAGAACATACCCGATGCTGACAATCAGGAAATATGTACCGACAATGACCGCGACATCGCTGCTCCTGACGAACAGGCCGGAAAGCTGTTTGGAAAATCCAACCACCAGAACAGAGAGGATCACAAGCAGGCCACACCCATATCCCAAAGCGCATTTCAAATAGTCTTTTGCTCGATCATATCGCGCTCCACCAGCGCATTGGCCGATGATTGTAGTTAAAACCATGTTCAGAGCCATAGCCGGATAGAACAGGATAGTTTCCAGTTTTCCCGTTACCCCATAAGCCGCTATTGCCGTTACACTATATGTACTAACGAGTGCCGTAAGGGAAGTTGTGCTGATTGCTGGAATACTTTGCTGAATTACAGAGGGAATTGCTTTTTGAATCAGCAGCAGGACATCACTGCAATTAAAAGCAGAGATTTTGAATGTAAATAACTTTTTCTTTTTCAGATAGGTCAGCATAAACAGCAGGCAAATCATCTGTGAAAGCAATGTCGCAATCGCGGCACCATGAAACCCGATGAAATGAATAAAAACAGGATCAAAGACGGCGTTCAAAATGGTTGATACCAGCATTGCAACAGCCTGAAACATGGAATTACCAAAGCTACGCAAAACCGCAGTGAAATACAAGTAGAGGTAAACTGCCAGATAGCCAAGGATATAAATTGCCAAATAGCTGTATGCCATATCATAAGTTTCGGCAGGAGTGTTCAAGGCTTTCAAAATTCCCGGAAGAAAAATTTCAAGCAAAATGGTGACAAGTAGGGAAAATGTCACTGCTACGCAGAACGATGTGGCTATCAAACTTTCGGCCTTTTTCTTATCCTTTGCACCAATGGCTTGGGAGATCAAAATAGACACACCGTTTGTTGCTCCCATTGCAACAGAAGTCAAAATTAAAATGATAGGGGTAGAATTTGTTAAAGCGGCATAGGCCGTTTCACCGAGCAGATTTCCGATCCACAGACTGTCTACAAGGTTATACATCATATTAAGGAACATGGCGGCAATCATCGGCAGCGCCATTGCCATAAGGCAACGCTTTGTGTTACCACCTATAAAATCAATTTTCGTTGGCATAAATAGTCTATCCTTTCCATAGATAATGAATGAACAACATTCATATTGAAGCCCAAAATAAGCACCGCTGTTTGCGGCACGCTTAGTTGAATGAAAGCTATTCATTTCCTGCTTTTTGAAAATCCCCCGTCCCAAAACGGGGGATCATCTCAAAGGTGAAGTGCAAATATGAGAAATTCACGAATCCGTTTGGATTTATCTTCTTGTGTAAGATCGTCTGCCAGTAGAATACCAAGCTGCCCATATACGCAAAATGTCGCGGCGGCCTGCAAATCATCGAAATGGATTTCACCTTTTTGTTTGGCACGTTGCAGCAGTTTTTCTACAAGTGGCACCAACTTCTCACATACCTTGAGGGCAAGCTGATCGTGAAATTTTCTGTTCTCCGTTCCGTGAAAAACAGAATAATATTTTGTGTCCTGTTTTTCCATAGTGGCAGGCATTTCTTCAATAATCTGACGTAAGGTTTTGCGGTCGTCTGTTTCGGCATCTGCAAATTGCTCTACCAGTACATCGGCATATTGTTCAATCGCGCTGTCAAATAAAGCCTCTTTGGACGGAAAATAGCGATAGCACAAACCTTGTGCCACACCGATGGCTTTTGCTATATCTGTAATTGAGGTTTTTTCATAACCGTTTTCCCCAAACAATTTGAGGGCAGTGTCTAAAATTTCCTGCTTGCGTACTTCCGGCTCTTTTGTAATTCGCATAGTTTTGAGCCTCCTTTCTTTTATCATATCACCCCCACACGAAAAAATCAATGAGTGAATATCAATCATTTTTCGCCCATAGCAATACACGCAGTATTTCCAATCTGCTCCCACGATACATTGCGAAAATATTTTGAAAGCATAGAAACAATTTCTGCTTCGGAGTAAATCTTGACATCCCCCTCTTTGCTGTGGCGCATATAGAAATTCATAATGATGCGTCCTACAAGTGGCTGCCAACAATCGCCCATTAGGAACGTGCCGCCGGGTTTCAATACCCGGTGTACTTCTCTTAGGACATTCATCGGAGCTGGATAATGATGAAACGAATCATTGCAATACACGACATCAAAGGTATTGTCCGGGAAAGGGAGTGCCTCACTATCTCCCAACAACAGTTTCACTTGCTCCGGTAGCTTCGACTTTGCAACATGAAGCATTTTTTCTGATAAGTCAATTCCGTATAATTCTTTGCCAACATCTTCTTGCAAAATAAGTTTCAACATCTCGCCAGTTCCGCATCCTAAATCAAGGGCAGATTGGAATGGAATATGCGACAGCTTTTCCAACAGGACAGGATAAAGGGATCGGGCGTGCTGGCCCTTAATATCTTTGTCATAGGTAGCAGCTTGTTGGTTAAAGGCTGCCTTTGAGTTTTCTTTTGCAGTATTCATGGCATTGACCTCCTTTCCATCTATCAGTATAGCACCATTTTCTGAAATGTCAATGAATGTTATTCATTCAATTATATGAATTATAAAGTTTAATCTACCTGCATATAGCAACATTCCATCGGGATACTATGAACTATACAATGTAGATGGGTGATGTTATATGGCGAAAGTTGAAGATTGCCCCGGCTTTGAAACTTTCGGCGCAGATGTGAAAGCTGCGCGGAAAGCAAAGCACCTGACGCGCAAGGTGCTGGCCGAAATAGTGGGAATTGAATGGCGCTATCTTGCCAATATTGAAAATAAAGGCACGATCCCCAGCCTCCCGGTTGTGATCCAGCTTATCAAAGTCTGCGGGCTTCCCGTGGAGCAGTATTTCAACCCGGAAATCATACGCGGGGACAGCGAACAGCGGCAGCGGGTCAGCCACAAGCTGAAACTTTGCCCGGAACACTATTTGCCAGTCATTGAGGGCGCAATCGACGGGGCGCTGAAAATTGAACAATCAGCGAAAGAAACGGGGGATGTGTGAAAGCATCCTCCGTTTTCCGTTTTGCCAGAGGGCCGCAAGGCTCTCTTATTTTTTTGCCCTTTTTTCAGAGAAATCCCGCATTTTGCGGGCAGTTGGACGTGTTGGGAGCGTTTTAGTAGCGGAGAAGAAGAAACGTAGCAAGCATAGGGAGTGTAGCCACACTCCCGAACAAACGGCCTGTCCCGCCCCTGCCGGGCCGCGTCCGTTTTGCTTGTTGGGGAAGTCCCCAAACCCCTTGAATGGAAAGGACGGTGAAGCATGGCAAACAGAAAACGTAAGATCGTGCTGCGCGTTCCCGTGACGCCGGAGGAACGGGAATTGATTGAACAGAAAATGGCGCTGCTGCATACTAAGAACTTTTCGGCCTATGCCCGGAAGATGCTCATTGACGGCTATATCGTCAACATGGACACTACCGACATCCGGGCGCAAACCGCCGAGATACAGAAGATCGGCGTCAACGTCAATCAGATTGCAAAGCGATTAAACAGCATGGGGCCGGTGTACGCGCAGGACATCGAGGATATAAAGGGGGCGCTGGCACAGATATGGCAGTTACAAAGATACATCCTATCAAGTCAACGCTGAAAAAAGCTCTTGACTACATCGAGAACCCGGACAAGACCGACGACAAAATGCTGGTGTCCTCCTTTGCCTGTTCCTATGAAACAGCGGATATTGAATTTGAAATGCTGCTGGCGCAGGCGTATCAAAAGGGCAACAATCTGGCCCATCACTTGATACAGTCCTTTGCTCCCGGCGAGGCCACGCCGGAGCAGGCCCATGAGATCGGGCGGCAGCTTGCCGACGAAGTGCTGCAAGGGAAATATCCCTATGTGCTGACTACTCATATTGATAAGGGCCACGTCCACAATCACATTATTTTCTGCGCCGTGGATATGGTGAATCAGCGCAAGTACATTTCCAACAAACAGAGCTATGCCTATATCCGGCGTACCAGCGACAGGCTGTGTAAGGAAAACGGATTGTCCGTGGTGAAGCCCGGCCAGAGCAAGGGCAAGAGCTACGCCGAGTGGGACGCCCAGCGGAAAGGGACGAGCTGGAAAGCGAAGCTGAAAGCCGCCATTGATACTATTATTCCGCAGGCCAAAGACTTTGACGACTTCCTGCGGCTCATGCAGGCGCAGGGCTATGAGATCAAGCCGGGCAAATTTATTTCTTTCCGCGCTCCCGGACAGGAACGCTTTACCCGCTGCAAGACATTGGGGGAAGCCTACACAGAGGAATCTATCAAAGAGCGTATCAAAGGCCGCGTTATCACCAGAGCGCCCAAAGAGCGCAAGGGAATTTCCCTGCGGATTGATCTGGAAAATAGCATCAAAGCCCAGCAGTCGGCGGGCTATGAAAAGTGGGCTAAGCTCCACAACTTGAAGCAGGCCGCAAAGACTTTGAACTTCCTGACGGAACATGGGATAGACACCTACCCGGCGTTGGAAAGCAAGGTGGCCGAGATTACCGCCGCCAGCGACGAGGCCGCCGCTGCCCTCAAAACAATGGAACACCGGCTTGCGGATATGGCGGTGCTGATTAAGAACATTTCCACCTACAAGCAGCTCCGGCCCGTGGCTATGGAATACAGAGAGGCAAAGGACAAGGCAAAATTCCGGCGTGAGCATGAAAGCACGTTGATTCTCTATGAAGCGGCGGCAAAGGCCCTAAAGGGGCAGGGCGTGAAAAAGCTCCCTGATCTGTACGCCCTGAAAGCCGAGTACAAACGGCTGGCCGAGGAAAAAGAACGGCTGTATGAACAGTACGGCGAAGCGAAAAAGCAGATGCAGGAATACGGCATCATTAAGCAGAATGTAGACGGCATTTTGCGGGTGACGCCGGGAAAGGAATGGACACAAGAAATATGAGCATACCGAGAATGAATTATCCCCAATACCGCAAGGCCCGGCGTCTGACGCATGAGTGCTGCAACTATTGTGACGGCAACTGCCTGTTGCTGGACGACGGCGAGGAATGTGTCTGCGTACAGAGCATTTCCTATTCGCTGCTGTGCCGGTGGTTTAAGATTGCCGTCCTCCCGCTGGACGCGGCCCTGTATGCGGAGATCACCAAAGACAGGGACGAAGTGAAACGCTGCTGTGAGTGCGGGGCCACGTTTACACCGAAGTCAAACCGGGCTAAATATTGCGCCGCCTGCGCCAAACGGATGCGCCGCCGCAAGGAGGCCGAGCGCCAGCGGAAAAGATACTGGCAGCCTGTAAATCGGAACGCTGAAAATGTAGATACAGGTAGATTTTTGACTGCGGATAAAGTAAAATAAACTTATCCCCTGTGAAAGAGAGGTACATAGTTATGAGCGAGATAAAAGACAATAACGCTATCCAGCTATTTGAAGATAAGCAAATTCGTACTGCGTGGGACGCGGAACGGGAAGAATGGTATTTTTCCATCGTGGATGTGATTTCTGTTCTAACCGATCAGAAAACACCGCGCGGCGCAAGTAATTATTGGGCTAAATTGAAACAAAGACTAAAAGACGAGGGCGCAAATGAACTGCTGACAAATTGTCAGCAGTTGAAAATGACAGCCGCCGACGGCAAAAAACGCCTGACCGATGTTGCCGACACGGAACAGCTTTTGCGTATTATCCAGTCTGTTCCCTCCCCAAAAGCGGAGCCGTTCAAAGCATGGCTGGCAATGGTGGGCCGGGAACGTATCGAGGAAACGATTGACCCGGAGCAGGCCATTGACCGGGCATTGGAAACCTATCTGAAAAAGGGCTATTCCGAGGAATGGGTACATCAGCGGCTTTTAGCAATCCGCATCCGCAATGAGCTGACAGACGAATGGAAAAAGCGCGGTGTAGAGAAAGGCAAGGAATACGCCATTCTCACCGACGAGATCACCCGCGCATGGGCCGGTATGAGTACCGGGCAATACAAGCGGCTGAAAGGTCTGAAAAAAGAAAATCTACGGGACAACATGAGCAATCTGGAATTGGTCTTAACCATGCTGGCCGAAGCGTCTACCACGGATATTTCCAAAGCGGAACAGCCGCAGGGCTTTTCAGAAAGCCAGAAAGTCGCCCGACGTGGCGGTAAGGTTGCTGGGGTTGCCCGGCAAGCTCTGGAAGCGGAAACAGGCAAGCCGGTGATTACTTCCCAAAATGCCGCTGACTTCCGGCAGCTTGTGACGGATATTGTAGAGGACGCGGCAGCGTTGCCGGAGCATACGCCGGATATGGCTGACGATGGTAAAAAAGACGAGTAAACAGTTGTCCTTTCTACGCATTTAGGGCTGGAAAAAGCCCGCAATTTCAGGGCTTTACCCACATGGTCGGCGGGGTATGTGGGTGTTTTATCCTATCCCCGCCGAAGTGCTGTTCTAAATGCGTAGAATTTACCAGCAGAAAAGCGCCGGTTTCTCTGGCTCCCTACTCCCGGATATGGTATTATGGAAAAAATCAGTCTGACGGGGGTATCAGGATGGACGGACAAGAAAATCTGCTGGACTATGAAACGATCAAAGCTGCTGTCGCCGGTGAGAAGTGGGCGACGGAAAAAGTGCTGGCCCATTATGCTGACTACATCGACGAGCTTTCCACGGTGGAGGTCAGGCAGCCGGGCGGCAAAGTAAAAAAGGTCATTGACAAGGATATGCGGCAGCGCATTTCCTTGAAGCTGCTGGAAGCGTTGCCGAGCTTCCAGCTGAAACAAGAATAACGATCAAGAGGGCTGCACCCTCTTACGCCGCTTTGCGGCTATCACCTGCACACCCCCGGAACAGATACACCCGCTGCGCGTCTGTACCTGTTCCGGGGGTCAAATTATATCTGCAACCTACGCATTTCGGGGCTGAAAATGGCCTATTGCAAGGCTTCTCCCGCACCTTTGCAGAGGCGGGCGAATACTTTATCCAATCCCCGGCAATACCGGGTTCTAAATGCGTAGAAACAGGCAAAAAGAAAAGACGCCGGACGCAAGCGGCCACATGGCCGCCGCGCCCGGCGTCTGCTGTTAGTTATTCCTCTGTGTAATGGAACTTCTGGCCGTCATAGTCGGCATCCGTCATGCGTTCCAGCTTGGAAAGGGTCTGCTGGGCCAGCACCCGCATATCCTCGTCCATATCTGGCAGGGCGGCGGTGAGCCTGCTTATCGTCCTGCGCCGGTCTGCGTTGTGGTACATACAGATCAGGTTTTCTTCCTCCACGGTGAAGTGCATCATTCCTTATACCTCCAATTCGTTTTTCTTGGTTCGGGCCGCTGTCTTTTTCGGGCTGGCGGCCTGTTTGCTGTCGGTGAGCTGCTTGCGGATAGAGGGCCGGGGCCTGCGAATACGCACATCCCGGCGCTCGTCCTTGTTGATTACGGCATAAATTCCGTGTCGGTCTTTCATGCCGGTAAAGCACAGGGATTTATAGGGCAGCATGGCAAAGAGCCGATCATTGTCCTTGGTGGAAGCAATCGCCGCAAAGTGCGGCGAGATCTCCACCATGAAATGCGTCTTGTTGGGGCTGTTGGGCGCGGACAAATCTTTCAGACTGTCCACAATGCGCCGGGCCTCGGTTTCAATCTTGCTGTCATGCAAAGCCGTGACGTGGGCTTTGAAGTCGCCGGGGACGGCCCGCCCCCGGCTGTGCTGCTCCTGCCGTAAAGCCTCCTGCAGCACAGCCGGGTCATGGGGCTGGGCCTCATAGTGCAGGAAGTTCCCCAACACTCTGTCGGGGCTTCCGTCAAAACGCTGGCCCTCCGGGATGTCACGGGTGCCGTGTTCATAAAAGAGCCGGTTTGCGCTCACCGGCTGGGCGGCCTCAACGACGCGTCGGAAATGCTGCTGATAGTCCAGCTCATAGAGATTGCCCCGGATGGTGCCGTCCTGTGTGCCGGTCAGCTCCACCGCATAGGCCAGTATCTTGTTGCGGCTCTGCTCCCCGTAATATTTCCATGTATTATGCTGCCGGGTTCCTTTCAGGAAAACGTCACGTTCCCTAAAACAGTACGTCCCGGAGGGCCGGGACATCCAAAGCAGGGTCTTGTCTGCGGCCTGATCGCTGGCAGCGTCCCGCCTGATAATGTCTTTGTCAATATCAAAGTCACTCTGAAAAAAGGCGGTATGCTGCCGCATGATCTGCTCCAGTGCGGCCAGTATATCCACATTTTCAAACTTCTGCATTTATTCCACCTCCAATCCCTTTGATTTTTCCCGCGCCGGTGGCTGTTTGGCCTGTTCGGTCTTGGCTGCGTTGAGCTGCGCCCGAATGGAGGGCTTTTCTTTCTCCCTGCGGGCTGCGATCTGCAAGGCGCTGGGCTTCTCGCCAGAAAGAGGCTGGATGCACTTGATACGGTCAGCGACGCGGATTGTGGTATCGTTTAGCTGCCGCTGCCATGCCTCGGCCTTGGGCGACCAGCGGAAACCGTTGCTTTTCAACTCGTCCCGCACAGCAG
>PPYE01413436.1_pt1 | contig 21909 bp, 23 predicted proteins | sample 1559881 | NCBI WGS metagenome assembly PPYE01 (sample SAMN08240022, study PRJNA423297) | Human gut metagenome, whole genome shotgun sequencing project.
GGCCGAGCCGGCATAGGCGTCCCGCAGCCAGTAGTACCACGCGGCACCAGAGCCCGGGTTGCTGGAATAGTTGGAATTGGCGACGCAGGAGGCCGTCACGGTGGCGATGCGGCTGTTGTTGTCGCTGAAGATCGCCAGCTTGCTGCCGCAGACGTGGTCGCCGCTCAGGCCGACCTCAGTGCAGGACAGGGGGAAGATCTTGTCCGTGCAGGTCTCCGTCCCGCCGCCGTCTGTGGAGCTCTTGCCGACCGTGATGGTGGTGTTCAGCAGAGCCGCCCGCTCGTTGGCGGTGAAGGCGTTCAGAAAACCGGCGAGGCCACTGTACGGGTTGACGCCGTTCCAGACGTGGGAGGAGTCCGGCGTCTGGTCTGCGGAGTGCTGTGCGGTGTACCACTGGCCGGCAGCCGCGGGGCTGTTGAGCCACTGGCGCAGGTTCGAGTAGATGTAGCGGTTGTTGCCGTAGCCGCGGCGGTCGCTGTTGCCGTTACTCGGTTCTGTCGCGTCGAAGCACAGCATCTTGATGATCTGGTTGGTCACGAGTGTGACGCTGTTGGAGGGGTAGCCTGCGTGGTTCTTATCGGCCACGATCCAGACGATCGGGCTGCCGTACAGGCTGCCGAACTTGACCTTCGACTTGTTTGCGAGGTTGCTCAGTTTTTGGGCCATGAGTTGTGTCTCCTTTCGGTGATGGTTTGAGCTCCGGGAAATAGCTGAAGAAATAGGCGTCCATGTTCTGCCGCAGGTGGTAGGTGTTGCCGTGTGAGATGTGGCCCGTCCAGCTCGCGTAGGATTGCACGACGCTGTCGAGTGTCATCTTGCCGGAGTCCACCAGCCCGCGGAACTTGCGGATCTTGCGCTTCATGTTGTCGATGCTCTTGGCTCGCACTTTCCTCACGACCTTGCCGGTCTGCGTGAGGTAGGTGTGAAAACCGAGGAAGTCGATGCCGTTCTTCAGCGGGAGGATCTGCGTCTTGCCGTTCAGACGAAGGCCGAGCGGCTTGATGTACGCCTCGATCTCCTTGAGTATCTGCCGGAGCAGCAGCTTGTCGCTGTGGATGATGTAGAAGTCGTCCATGTACCTGCCATATACGAGGCCGCGGTCATCCCTCAGCCAGTGGTCGAAGGCGTCCAGATAGAGCAGCGCGAGCAGTTGGCTCGACTGGTTGCCGATCGGGATGCCGGGGTCTGGCGTGCTGTCGATTATGAGCCACAGCAGCCACTCAGCGAAGTCGATCAGCTCGGGATCCTTCAGCCACTTCAGGGCCCGGCGGGCCGTTTCGTAGCAGTAGGAATGGAGCAGGGTGTAAAAGAACTTTGAAAAATCGCCCTTCAGTACCCAGCCGTCGGCGTAGTCCCACTCGTTCATCGGCCGGGGCGGCAGGCCAGCAGCCTTGCGGGCTGCTTCGTCTGCTGCCTTTCGGCTGAAGAAATAGTGGCGCATGGCCGCAGCCAGACGGTCGAGGCCGTCGTGGGTGCCTTTGCCGATCTGGCCGGCGTAGTTGTCCCGGATGAAGCGCCGGGAGAACGCCGGCTCGAGGACGTTGTCGCAGAGCGAGTGCTGGACGACTTTGCCCTCGAAGTCGATGGCGAGGACGAGCCGCTCCTTGGGCTCGTACACCTTGAAGGGGTAGTAGGGCCCGAAGGAATAGTCGCGCCGCTGGAGCCTCTCAGAGAGGGCAACGGTGCGCTCGATGGCCTCCATGCGGTAGCGCATGGCGGTCGGGTTGTCGCGCTTTCCGCAGCGGGTTTTGCGGTATGCTTTGTAGAGCGCGATGGTGCTGTTTACGATACTCTCCATTGAAAAGTCTCCCCGCCGTGTATAGCTCCGGCCACGCTTTGCGTGCGCCGCCGGGGGCATCGGCGGTCTTGTGTTTACCCATGACCGGGCCGGTCAGACGGCCGCGGCTGCGGGAGGGATATGCCTTCCTTGGATGATGGGGCACAGTGTTCGCCGTCCGTCTCCGGGCGGTTAATAAGTCGGGCGATCCATCGAAGCGGGGCGCAGGCCGTTGTTGCCGTTGTAGGCGTTGTTCCTGTTCAGAGTGCCATCGGTGTTGACGTTGCGGGCGTTGTTGGCCGAGCCGGCACGAAAAAACAAGGCATACCCCGAGGGCCGCCTCACTGGTGACGCTTCTGTGCGTCCAGCTTGGCGGCCCTCTCTTTATCGGTTTTGTACCATTTGGCGGTCTGGTTCTTCACGCCGGCCGCCATCTTCGCCCAGTATGCAAAGGCGTCATCGCCGAAGCCGCTGAGGATCTCATGCGCGAGCTCGATGTGGTGGATCAGCTTTCGGCAGTTGCGAAGCGCCGACCGCTGCGCGCGATACCTGAGCTCACGCTCCTCGGGATCCGTCAGGAGCAGATCGTTGGCCTCCATCAGATCGGCGACGAGGTCGCTGGCCTCGTTCATCATCCTCTGCGCCAGACCGAGCCGCTCCTTCTTCGGGAAAACGGCCGGGTTTCTGGTCTTGATGTAGGTGTGTTTCTCGAGCTCCTTGGCGTCCGTGATGACCTGCATCTCGGGCAGTTTGTCACGGCCGAAGGGCGGGCGGCCTACATTGGCCCGCTCGTATGGCCGCGAGTGTCCGTTGCTTGCCGTAGTATCTCACCTCCTCGCCTTTGATTGTGACGCGGGCGCTGCTGCCGTCGTAGGTCTTGCCCTGAATGACGATGACGCCGTCCTCCTGCTTGCAGCAGGAGCAGGGCAGGGCCAGCTCGACGAACAGGTGCGCGATGACGCAGGAGGCTTCGGCTGGTGGGATCGGGGTGTAGTTGTAGCAGTTTCCCATCAGCACTCGAGCCTTTGAAGTGAAGCGTTCCAGACGCCAGACTTCAGCGTGATGCCTGTTAAGTCTGCGAATGTGATCTGGAACGGGTTGCTTGTGATGTCGCTGAAAACGGCGTCCCACAGCGTTGCGATCTTGCTGGTGTTCTGGCCGACCGCGTTGCTCAGGTCGTTGGCCGATGCCTCGGCAGCCTGCGCGATTGCGATGGCCTGCCGGGCGAGTGCCAGAGCCTCCTCGGCCGTAGCCTGCGCGCCGAGGGCGATGGCCTTGTAGGTCTCGTAGTCCTCTTTGGTGGCGTAGGCGTCGGCGGGGATGTAGGCGGTCACGTTGGTGGCCGTGCCGATCGCGGTGACGATGTCGATTGTTTTCTCGACGATGGTGGCGCCGCCGGAGGGCGGGATCCACTCGGCCAGATCGCCGCAGTTGCCGTAGCAGTACAGCACCTCGCCGACCTCGGGATCGGGATCTTCGGCATAAAGGCCGAGCTCGCGGTAGTAGAAGCCATCGGTCTCGTCGCCGTTGGTGAAGATGCCGCCGACGGCCACGGTGCCGTCGCCGTTGATCTTCAGCTTCGTGATGTCGACGGTCGCCTTCGGGCTGACCACGCCGGTGAGGGTGCGGGGCGTCTGGCCCTCCTCGAGGTAGCCATCGCCGAGGACGATCTTGGTGTAGTTGATCTTCTGGCCGGCCACGCCCTTCGCCAGAACGATCAGGCCGGCGGTGGTGATGTCGTTGTTGATAAATGCAGCCATGTCTATCTCCTTTCCTTAGTCTGAGATGACCGCCGCGTCGGTGCCGATGCTGACGGTCTCGCGGTTGTTGTCGTGGACGACGGCCGCGTGGTAGATGTGGATCTCGTCGCTGCCCATGACGTGCACCTCTTGGGTGTGATCCCTGACGGCCATGCCGGAATAGAGGAACATTTCGCCAGTCAGGCAGATCAGGATCGCGTCGAGCCACGAGCTGCGGCGCTTGACCGTCCGCAGCAGCTTCAGGAACAGGTCGAGGTTGCTGTTGACGAGGCTCGGGTTGTCGCTCAGCACCTTGAAGTGATGCGGCTGCCCGCCGTACTGATACCACTCCCTGACCTCGCCGGTGCCGAAGTAGTCGGCCACGATCTGCTCCACGGCGTATGGGGTGCCGAGTTTCGCGTAGACGCGGTCGCTGCTGCGGATGACGGCCCGCTTGACTGCTATGGGCGCGGTGCTGTCATACCACCGGATGTTCAGCTCCCACGCCATTTCGTCGAGCTCTGCATCGTTGAGCTGGTCGATCTTGTCCCACCTGCTCAGGAGCTTCAGGCGCGCATAGGCGTCGCGGCTGATGATGTCGCAGCCGGTGGTGAGGCCCTTGTCGCTGCCGTCCTCCTGCATCCACGCAGGCAGCAGCTTGACCATCTCGGTCTCATTGAGCCGCATTTACACCACCTCACTCTCGACCTTGTGGCTGACAGTCAGGTGGCCGCTGAACTTGGCGACTTGCGTGTCGTCGAGGGCCTTGTAGGTCGGCTTGACGACGTCCACGCGGAAGGCGCCGGTCAGGTTCTCGCCCCACGAAGGCGAGAGGATCCGCTTGCGGAGCTGGTCGGGGTTGATGTCGCGGCCGAGGGCTGCGACTTGCCACTCGTTGTAGCGGTCGATCGCGCCGCCGGTGCCTTCGACGTTGGCGATCACCTCGGCCTCGTTCTTCGGCGTGGTGTAGTACACGATCTCGATGTCGTAGGTCTCGACCTCCGGGGGCACGGCGCTCACCTTGTCAGTGAGCGGCCGGATGTCCTTGGCGTTGACCACGTCCAGCACCTTCGCCAGCATGGCAGCGTCGGGGATCCCGCCGCCTTCCAGCAGGGGCACGATCTTGACGCAGCCCTCCAGCGTGCGGGTGATGATGATGTCGATGCTCTCGGCGGCCGAGAGGCCGCCCTTGAGCGTGATGGTTAGCAGGCCGTCGGTGTAGTCGACGGTGTAGTCCGTGTCCTTGGCTGCCGCCGTGCTTTGCCCGTGGGCCTTCACGACGAGGCTGTCGGTCAGAAGTGTGCCGCCGCCCTTGAAGGCTTTGCCGTCGTAGACCGTGAGGGTCTCGCTGACGGTTTCCTTCTCACTGACAGCCTTTGCGTCCACGATGGAGCTGTCGGCCGTCATTACCCAGTAGATGTAAGCCTGTTCAGGGCCCGCGGTGGATCTCTTGGCGGGCGCCAGACGGATCCGCTCGCGGAGGCGGTTGTCGCCCTCGGTGGTGTAGGGCTCGCCGTCATCGCCTCCGGCCGTTTCGGTCAGATTGGTGGCGGACTCGATGTAGGGGATCAGGTCGACGAGGGTGGTGATCGTGCCGGCTGCGTAGCCGTTGAACTTCGTGCCGTTGCTCACGGCCGAGGTAGGCACCTCCACAGAGTAGGCGCCAGCTTGCAGCACAGCGATCTCGTCGGTCGCAAAATAGTTTTCACTGTCCGGCGTCACCTTCGTCCACTTCGGAATGATGATGTTTCTCTCCTGCGGCGTGGAGACAGAGAAGCGCATGGTCGTCTTGGCTGGTGTGCCTTCCAGTCGTTTCACGTCCTGCCGCTCGCCGATGGCGTCCAGCACCTCGCCCCTCGCATAGCGGAGGAGCGTCTGCCGGCCGACGTCGTTGAGGCTGTTGTAGAGGGCAACGAACACAGGCACGAGAGCCTCGCCGAAGATCCGGCGCTCGTCGCCCGGGTAGAGCGGCTCGCCGGCGCCCTTTTCGAGCTCGGTGATGATGGTCTTGTATAGGGTGCTCGCGTCTGTCGTGGTGAGTTTGATGTCCTCGCCGTAGGTGTTTGTCGCGTCGCTCACGCTGTTCACCTCCTTCATGTGATGTTGTCGATGCTGGCCCGCAGCTCGAAGTCGCCGGCCTGAGCGGTCAGAGCCTTCAGGTCGGAGTCACTGAGCTGCACGCGGGGCTCGTAGGTTTCCACGAGGAACTCCACGTCGGCGGCCAGATCGGTCGCAGCGGTTTCGCTCGGCTTGTCGATCAGCGTGCGGTCGATCCCTTTGATGCGCTCATAGGGCACCTCCCCGCGGATGGTCTTGAGGAGGTTCTGCACACAGATCTCGGGCGCTCCGTTGCCGGATGCTTTCATGGGATCACCTCGCTTTACTTGAGCTGTGCGTTGTTGGGTTTCTTCGCAGCCTTGTCGCTGCTGGATGCTCCGACGGTGACGGCGCTCAGACGCCGGCCGACGCCGCCAGAGGACGAGACGCCGGCCGCGGACGAGCTCTTGCTCGAGCCGCCTGCGCTGGCCTTCTTGCTGCTGGCCTCCTCGGCGTATTCCGTCAGCTTGATCGTGATCTTGCCCTTCAGGATCCGGCCGAGGTTGTCGAGTGTGGTGTCTGAGAGGCTGACGCCGGTGAGCTGAAGATTGGCCGGGCCGAAGCGCCGGCCGGCCAGATAGAAGGGGGCGTACTGCCCGACCAGCGACGTCCACGACTCGAACTCTCCCCGGGCGTCGCCGCCCACGGCAGACGCCAGATCAAAGTCGAAGCTCATGCTTTGCAGCTTGAGCGCCTTGGTCTTGGTAGCCGGGGATCCGGCCTTGTCGTCGCTGTTTTCCGTGTCGAGCTCGACGCTGGAGGAGACGCCATTCAGGGCGGCGATCCTCTGGCTGGAGACGCCCCACGTCTTGCCGTTCCATGATGCCATGACGGCCATGTCTATCCCTCCTTACTGCGGGCCAGAAGTGCCGCCTCCCATGCTGTCGGTGTGGGTGTGGCTGGTCAGGCTGATGCCCGTGGCGATCACGTCTGCCGACGGGACGCTGATGCCCTTGTCCTGCATCGTGAGCGCGCCCTTCTTGACAGTGATGTCGCCCGGGACGATACCGTCCCACTCTCCGTCCATGCGGGAGAGGATGATGCCGGTGCCGTCCTCGAACATAGCATAGGCGACTTCCGTGCCGGGGGTCAGGTTTCCCATCTCTCCGCGCAGATACCACGGGATCGTCAGCGGCCGTGTGACCATGCTGTCGGCGGTGCTTGGGAGCACTCTGGCCGTGGTTTTGTCGCCGTTCCTGTCGGCCTTTCCCTCCACGCTGGAGATCTTGCCCTTCTGGATCATTTGGTTGTTGCTGTTCATCAATATCCCTCCAGTGGCTTGCGGAGGTATAGCTTGCTCCGCGTCTTGACGTAGTCGTGCCGGATCCGGCTGATGAAGGCCGTGCCGTCCCACGACTTAACGCCCTCGGTCGCCAGCGTGACCACAGAGCCCGCCGCATAGTCTCGCAGCAGCGAGCCAGTCCAGAGGGTGCCGACGGTCGCGTTTTTGTTGGCGTCCCGGAGGAGGCCCTTGGCGAAGCGGTTGGCCTCGCTCTGGTCAGTCATGCGGAAGGGTAGGATCCGGCGCAGCACCTTATCGCCGCCGTTCGGGGCTGCGAAGGTGCCGGTCAGACCGCCGTTGACGGCTTCGGCCGAGCCGTAGGCGTTGGTGCCCTCGTCGCGGTACTCGAAGTCATTGGCCGGGGTGATGGTGATGGTGTCGACGGGCTGCTGGCTTTCCATGTACGCCTCGTCGTAGACGACCAGCTTGCCGTCATACACCAGAAACGCCGCGCCCTCGAGGGTGCAGCGGTTTTGAAAAAATGCGAAGTCTGCAAGGTTGTTCTGCTCGACGTAGTCGTAGGTCTGGTCGGTGATCCCGTAGGTCTCGAGCGTCAGGCCGTGGCGGCCGGCGATCTCCTGAGCCAGTTGCAGGAACTTGACCTTTTCCCACGATTTGCTCCGCTTATCCTTCGCAGACTGCGGGACGGAATAGGCCCGCAGGGTGATGATGCCGGACTCGGGGACGACGCTCTCGACGAACATTTTGCCCGTCTTGGCAGCGCCGTCCTCGATGGCGATGGTGTCGCCCTTCTTGGGGTTCCACGAGTCCCACAGCTCGCGGGTGTCGTTGAGCTTGAGCAGCAGCTCGTCGCTCTGCTTTTCGGCGTACATATCGTGATAGCAGCGGTGGACGCTGACGTCCGGGTAGATGTCGACGCCTTCGTATAGGATCTTCACAGCGTCACCTCCTCCACGGCGGCAGGGTCTCCGGCGTCTCCACGGTCTCGACGATCGGGATCCGCACAGCCTCGCCGCCATCGAAGATCAGCACGTCGCTGAGGTCGGGGTTGGCCTCGATGATGGTGCTCGCCATGCGCTCCTCGTTATAGGCGACGAGCGCGATGCTGTCGAAGGTGTCGCCGCCCTGCGCCACATAATCAATAAAGCCGACTGTCTGCTGTGACATAGGCGCCGCCCTCCCTTCTGCTGAGTGCCTCGAGGATGAAGTCGATGAACTCCGGCTCGAGGTCGCGGAGCTTTCGGATCAGGGCGTCCTCGTCGGTGTCGCCCTCGACCTTGATCTGAGGCGAGAAGGACAGGCCGCTCAGGTCATAGACCACAGCCGTGCCCGATCCGCTGCTGATGGGCTCGTAGTCGGCCTCGCTGGATGCGCCCAGCATCCGGCCAGCCTCGGCCCAGTAGGACAGGTTTTGCGAGCGGTACGCAGGGTTGAAGCTGATGACCGCCTCGGTCGGATAGCGCGGATCCTCGCCCGCGATGGACGGGCCACTCGTGAAGCCGCCGGTCGCATAGCCGGAGACGTTGGCGCTGCCGCCGCCTCCACCTCCAAACAGGCCCGCGATCTTGCTGATGACGCCGGAGCCGAAGCTGACAATCTTCGATACCCAGCCGACGATCGTGCCGAGCACGCTTGCGATGGGCTCCAGAATAGCCAGCAGGGGCGAGAGGAGCGGCATGATCGCATTGAGCAGGCTCACGACCGGGGGCAGCAGGGCCTCGATCAGTTGCATCAGCGGAGGCAGCAGCGGCATGATGACGCTGTTGACGATTTGCAGGGCAACCTCCAGCAGCGGGGTGATGACCGGCAGCAGCGCGGCGATCAGGTTCGCCAGCACAGGCAGCACAGTCGAGATGATCTGCGTCAGCATCGGGAGCACGGTGGCAAGGATGCTGGCGATCGGCGGTAGAATAGCCTGAACGATCTGCATGAGCGGCGGGAGTAGCTGCTGTGCGAGGTCGAGCAGAGGCGGCAGGAACGAGCCCACGAGCTGAGCCAGTAGTGGCAGGATGCCCGCAGCCAGCTCCGTGACCATCGGCATGACCTTCTTCAGGGTGTCGCCCATGCCGACGAGGAAGTCCTGCACAAACGGCATACAAGCGTTGAGCGTGTCGGTGATGACCGGGCTGATTTCCTCGAAGGTGTCGGTCAGGATTGGGGCCAACGATGTCAGCGTGTTGGCGATCATCGACGCCATAGGCAGTAGGGCCACTTCGGCCGACCTCTTGACCGCCTCGAAGGCAGAGCCGAGGTCGTTGTACTTGACGTCGTTGATCTGCTGGAGCGCGGCGGCGCCGTCATAGGCTGCGGTCTCGATGTCACCGAGCACGGGCAGGATGCCCGCCTCCAGATCCTCGAACTGCGAGCCAAACAGTGCGACGCCGATCTCGTTGCGCTTGAGAGGATCCTCGAGCTTGTTCAGAGCCTCGACGGTGTCGAAAAATGCAGCCTGCGCGGTCTCGCCGCCGGCTGCAAAGGCCGCGAACATTTTGTCGGAGTTGAGGCCGAGGCCCTTGAAGGCTTCGGCGCTGCTGTCGCTGCCGTCTTTCGCTCTGATGTTGAACTCCTTGACGGCGTCGGCCACTTTGTCGATGCTGAACAGGCCGGCGTCAGCGCCTTCCACGAGGGAGCCCATGAACTGGTCGGCGCTCAGGCCGAGGGCCGCAAACTGCGCCGAGTATTCGTTCAGGGTGTCGAGCAGGTCGCCGTTTTTGTCTGCGCCGTTCTGTGCGCCGGTGGCGATTAGGCCGTAGGCTTCTTCGGCGCTGATGTTGAAGTTTTTCATCAGAGCCGAGGCGGCTCTGGCGCTTTCACTAATGTCGTAGTCGAAGGTGTCACGCAGCACGAAGCCGGCCGCGGTGGCCTGCTCCAGCGCTTCGCCGGCCAGATCGCTCGCTTTCTGCGTAGCGGCCAGCCCTTCGGCCACGTCGTTGAAGTCCTCGCCGAGGTTCTGCGCGTAGATGTTTTTTACACTCTCGCCCAGCGCGTCCAGCTCGTCGCCGGTGGCGCCGGTAGATGCGGAGAGCTGGTTCATGGCTTTGTTGTAGTCGTCGCCCAGCTCTGCCAGATACTTCCCGGCCTCGACGACCGCCTTGCCCGTCGCCACAGCGATGCCGCCCACGGCAGCACCGACGGCAACGGCCTTCCAGTTTACTTTGTCGAGGTGTCCCGCGACGTTGTCCATCGCCTTCCCGAGGGAGGGGTCGATGGTGCCGGCGAAGCTGACGACGGCCTGCATGATCTTGTTTTTGCCTGCCATCAGTGTCACCTCCTTCTGTATTTCCTGAAGTTATTCCGGGGCATTGAGGCGGCCTTGTCGCGTTGCCGCTTGGCCTCCTCGGCTGCCTCGTAGTATTCCATCAGGAAGTCGGTCAGGCGTTCCCGTCGGAGCTCGCCGACTGAGGTGTGGAAGGCTCGAGAGTAGTCTCGGACGAGCTCTCCGAGCCGCTTTCCTCGGATTGTGCCGCCGACCTCGCCGTAGTAAAATTTCGGCCGATCCTCATAAGCTCCATGACGTCGGGGCCGCTGATGCGCTCGAGGTCGCTGACGTCGATGTCGCTGTTGACGGCGACGATCGCCATCATGGCGAGATAGGCGTGCAGGGAGTAGTCGAGCTCGCAGGCGCCGGCGCTGCCGCCGCCCTTATTGGAGGTCGCGCGGAGCTTGCGGGCCTCAGCATCGGCAAACATTCCCACGGTGATCGCGTCGGTGTCATAGGTCAGAGTCTTGACCTTTTTGCCGTTGATGGTGATGGGGTTCTGGAGTGTCAGCTTTTCCATGTGTGTCTCCTTTCGATAAATAGAGGGCGCCGCCCGGAGGCGACGCCCTTCTTGTTACAGGACGCTGCGGATGTCCTTGGCGTAGTCGACGCCGCCGACGCGCATGATGGTGTTGAGCTGGTCGATCAGCCAGTATTCGTTGCCAGCGACGAAAAGCTGGTAGCGGCTGACGGCCAGCGCGATCTCGTTCTCGCTGGCGTTGCCGGGATCCACGTTCAGGCCGGGGATGCCCTTGGAGACGCAGCGGAGGAACGCCTTGCAGCCTTCGGTCTTGGTGGAGCCGTCGGAGAGTTTGACGTCCTGCGCCCAGCGGATCTCGATGGTCTTGCTCGTCAGCTTGACGAGGCTGCGCAGGCCGAGGTCAATGCCGATCTTGGTGATGGACGCCTCCATCGCCTCGATCTGGCCGGGCAGCGGCGCCGTGTAGGTTCCCATCGCCTTGAAGTCAGCCGTCACAAGGTTGACGGGAGGCAGGGCGATGGTCACGTCCTTGGCTGCGAGAACGCCGTCCACATAGACGGTATCGGCGAGGATGGGGCCCTTCAGGTCGAGCCACAGGTTTGCCATTACTCGTCACCTCCTTCGTAGTAGACGGAGAAGCCCGCGTCGGTGTAGGCGACGTAGACGCTCGCAGACTTGAGGGGCGGGGTCGGGGTGACGGCGATGTCCCAGCGGAAGTCGCCATTCATCACGTCGGTGGTGCTGTTCTCGCTCTCGAGGAACAGGATCACAGGGGATCCGAGCAGCGCGCCCATGCTGACATAGCCGTCGAGTTTCTCCTGCTCGCGGTTGATGATGCGATCCTTCAGCGCGCGGGTCATGGGATCGTCGATCTCCGGGCTCCACTCGCGCTGGAAGTCGTTGGTGATGTGCATGAGCATCCGCATGGAGACGTCGAAGATCGCGCGAGGATCCACGTCTGCGCCGTAGGTGTAGGCAGCCGTATGGTCGCCCCACAGTACCCATTCGCCGCCCCATGCCACGGCGGTGCTGATGCCGTTCTGCGTCAGCTCCTTGCCGCTCTGCTGGTCGAAGCCGCGGTTTTTCGCGTTGGCGCCGAAATACTGCTTGATGACGGGGATCGCCTTGTTGCCGCAGGTCTCCATCGGGACGCTGTTGTGGCTGAAGTCGGCACGCATGAGCTCGACCACGGCCAGCGTGCTCAGGTGGAACACGTTGCCGAGGTTGTCCACAGCCTGCGGCCAGTAGACCTTAGAGCGCTCGCCGGTGAAGGCGTTGGCCTTCTTCCATGCGATCGCCTTGGTGATCGTGTCGACCGCCTGCGCGGTGCTGTCCACGAGTGGCAGGTCGGCCACGACGAAGGCGTCCCAGTGGCCGTTGATCTTCTTGCAGGTCGTCAGCATGGCGTTGTAGACGGCAGGGCTGTGACTCCAGCCGGGGGCCGCGATCAGATTGCAGACCGCGAACTGCTCGGGATAGAGCAGCGCGATCGCGCTCAGGCCGCTGTACTCGCCGGAGGAGGTGACGCCGCCGATGATGTCGCTGTCTGCGATCTCAGAGTCGTCCACCTCACTGAAGCTGGCCGTCAGGCTGCCGGCGAGCTGCGCGTCGTCCTTCAGGCTGGTGATGATGACCGTGCCCTTGGTGAAGTTATAGTCCACAGCGTAGTCGGTGCCCTCGACGTAGTTGTCGCTGTCATTCTTTGCGATGGTCAGGGTGTCGAGGATGATCTTGTCGCTGGCGAACTCGGCGCGGCCGCCGGTGAAGGTGAGGGTCTTGGTAGTGGCCGTCTCCTTGCGGTGCTTGCCCGCGGAGGGGTCGAGCACATTGATGACGTAGATCGGGCCGATGTTCCCGAGGGTGTTGTTGAAATGCGCGTACACGGCTTCGCACAGGGTAAAGGTGCCCCAGTCGGACGAGTAGCCGATCTTCTTCTGAGCGTCGACCAGACTGGTGATCTTGATCGGCGCGTTGATGATGCCGGCTTCGCCGAAGCCGCGCACGAGGTTGACGGGTGCCGTGCCGATATAGACCGGCGTGGTGCCCGCCTGCACGGCGCTCTGTGCCACGGTCTCGCCGATGTGGCCGTAGGCGCCGTAGAGGTATTCGTTTGCCATCTGCTTATCCTCCTTTGCATGAAATTAGAGCAGCCGAGCGGCTGCCCTTAAAGCAGGTGTTGGTAGCTTTTCGGGTTGCGGGTCAGGGTCTCCTCGACGGAGAACTCAGCCCATGCAAACCAGTACGGGTAGAAGTCGGGGACGGCGTCTTGCTCCGCGACGGGGCCGAAGGTGATGCCCTTCTCCTTGATGACGCGGAGGTCGCCGAGGTACTCGGCGTTTTCAATCAGCCGGAGAGCTGTGTCCACAAAATTCCATGCGTCACGCCAGCCCTCTCCGTTCTTCACGAAGTAGGAGGCCGCCGCCTCGTTGTATTGCTGGATGTAGGTGCCGCTGCCGTCGCCCTTCGGCTTGAAGATGTCGGGCCTGTGGTAGCCGGGATCCCACGCTGAGAAACAGAGCCGGATCTTGATGTCTCGGGCACTCTGGAGCAGGTCATCGTCGCCCTGAACGATCTGCACGCAGACCGACGGGATCGGCGCGGCGATGTTCGGGGGCGTCCTGTCCTTCGATGGTACGAAAAGCGAGAACGCGGCCGGGTTTACCAGCTTGTATGGGTAGGAGGCGTCCGTTGCGTTGTCGTCGGGGAGCTTCAGCTTGACCAGAGGGCAGACCTCGGCGGTCAGCCAGTCCCGGACGGTTTCGATGCTGTTGACGATGGACATGGGGCACCTCCTACATGGTGACAGTCTGGCCGAGGGCCACGGTGGCGATCCCCATGTCCTCGCTCCAGTCGTTGACGATGTACTCGCGGCCGTCGACGTTGAGCCCTTCGCCCGCCGGGCGCCGAGCGGGCAGATCCTCGACCGCTGCGTAAAGCAGCAGAGAGGACTCCGCGACGCTCAGCTCTTGCCCCCCTTGGCGTTCCTTCAGGGCGTTGTCGTCCAGCACGGCGGCGATGGCTCTGCCTTCGACGGTGTGCTTCTCACCGAACTCGTCGAGATTGAGAAACGTGCGCCGACGGTCAGCCTCGACCATCGCCTTGAAGCTGAAGGCCATCAGACGGGATCGGCAGCGCCGATCTGAGGGGGCTCCTCGTCGTCGGCACCGTCATCAGGCTGCTCGGCCTTGGCGGCCTCGATGGCAGCGATGACGTCGGCCTTCTTGCGCATAGCAGAGGCGTCCACGCCATAGCGCGCGGCCACTTCCTTCAGCTCGTCGAGCTTCATGTCCTCGTTGTACTCAGGGGCCTCGTCGGCCGCTGTGTTGGTGCTGGCAGGCTCGTCGGCGTCGTCGCCGGGAGCGGGTGCGGGCTGCTCGGCAGTCTCGCCCAGCTCGCCGATGTACTTGGCGACGCCTTCCTTCACCAGACGGGCCTCCAGCTCGTCGTCGAACTTCTGAGGGCCGTCTGCTTCAGTGATGGGGATCACCTTGCGGCCGTTATAGTAGCCGAAGGTGCCCTTGATGATCTGGATCATGCTCTGCTCCTTTCTGCTGCGCTCGGTCCGTCAGGACGTCCGCAACGATGAACGGGTTCTTGTTGTTGGGGATCATCAGCGGGCGGCTGGAGATGGTCAGCGTGCGGCTGTTGCCTTCGGCGCTGCTCACATACTTCGGCACGCGGCGGCCGGCGTAGGTGTGGAACTCGCCGTCGCTCTGCTCGACCTGAGAGACGGCGCCGTAGGCGGTGCGGCCAGCGCCGGGAGCGGTGAGGACGCACTTGCCGGACGGGATGTAGAGCTTGTCGTTGCCCTCGTCGTCGGTGTAGGTCAGGTCGTAGGAGATGACGCTGATGATGCGGCCGAGGACGTTCAGGCGGGCCACGATGGCAGCGCCGTCAGGCAGCAGCTCAGGCTCCACGTTGCCGATCTCGATGCGGCGGTTGTCGAGGAGCTTCTGCACGGCCGCGTCGTTGATGATGGTGTCAGCCACGTCCGGGGAGCAGACCAGATCAGAAGCGCGGAGGCCGCGCTTGGTCAGCATACGGATCATGGCCTCCAGATCCTTCAGGATCTTGCCGCCGGTGGCGTCCCACTTGGCCGTCGGGGTGTAGGTCGCGGGGTTGCTGGCCTCGGAGTAGAAACGGATCTCCATCTCGTCGGCCTTGTCGACGTCGTCGGCGATGTGCTTCATCACGCAGCCATTGGTCAGCATGGTCTCGGCGGCCATCGCTTCTTCGCGGTTGGTGATGAGCTCGCCCAGCTCGTCAGCGTCGCGCAGGATGAGGGTCTGCTGGCGCTGCTCAGGGGTGAGCTGAGAGTAGAGAGCCTCGCCGAAGCCGCGCTTGCGCAGCTCGTCGAGGGTCAGGACGCGACGGGGAGCCACGAAGGGCGGGGTGTAGCGTTCCATATTGTAGCCGGCGCGCAGGACGGTGACGCCGCCCTTGCGAGGGGCCACAAAGGGCGCCAGCTTCTTGCTGCCGTCACGGAACTCGACGAGCACGTCGTCGGTGGCGAAGATGTCGCTCGCGTCGTTGGTGGGGAAGTAGCGGTCACGCAGGAAGGTCGCAGCAGGGGTGAGCTGCTGCACGGCCATGAGCAGCGTGTGGGTGTCGTAGAAGTTAAAAGGCATTTTGTTGTCCTCCTTCTCTTAGTATTCGATGGCGTCGGAGAGCAGGATGCCGGCCTTGCGCAGCTCCTCCTCGTCGGTCGCCTTCAGGGTGTAGCCGCTTGCGACGGCCAGCTTGTTGCGGGCGAAGTGGCCGGTGCGGTAGGCCAGCACGGTCACGTCCGCGGTGGTGCCGACTTCCACGTCCTCGGCGAGGATGCAGTTGGCGGTCAGGGTTTCGTTGGTGATCGCGGTGGAGCCGAGGATCACCAGCTTGCCGTCGCCGGCGGTGCCGGGAGACAGGGCCAGCACGGTGCCGCGCTTATAGGTGGCTGCGGCGGCGGACTCCCTGCAGATGGTCACGGTGAACACGTCAGCGACGGGCTCGTTGGCAACGATCAGGCCATCATAGCCGACGCTGCCGAGGTTTTCGTCCAGTCTCTTGCTCATTACTTCTTACCTCCGTTCTGAGACTTGGTGGAGTTGTAGAGGCCGACGATGGCGTCCACCTTTGCCTTGTCGTCGCTTTCGCTGCCTTCCTCGCCGCCGTTAGGGGCAGCGCCGACGCCGGCAGCGCCGGACTCGTCGTTGTCAGCCTTGGCGTCCTTCAGGTGCTTAGCACCGAGGGCCGCCTGCTTCTGCATAGCCTTGAGCGCGAGCTGCTCAGCGGTGCAGGGGGTCTCGCCGTACTTGGCGTCCCTGACGAGCTGCGCGTCGCCCACACTTGCGGCGATGCTGTCGATGGCCTCGATGCGGGCGCGTTCCTGCGTTCTGGCAGTTTCGGCCGCCTGCTGCTCGATCTGAGCCACGACGTCGGGGTGCTGTGCTCTCATTTCTTCGAGGGTCATGGTCTTGTTGTCCTCCTTCTTGGGGCCGTCGTTCTTGGCGGCCGCGTGTTTATTTCCAGCCGCAGGGGCGGCGTGGATGCTGTTGTCGATGGGGATCGTCCCCGGGATGTGTCTGAAGCCCTTGACGTCGTGCCGGATGCCGGCGACGAGGAGCACCTTCTTGTCGGCGCTCAGGGTGACGTCGGGGCCTTCGTCTGTGAGCAGGGTGTCGGCAAAGCCGTTGTCAATGGCCTCCTGCCCGACCATCCACGTCTCGCGGGTCATCATGCTGCGGAGCTGGTCGACCTCGAGGCCGGTCTTGGCGTGGTAGATCTCCGCGATGGCCCGCTCGCTCGCGTCGAAGTCCTTCTGGAGCTTCTTCAGGTCTGCGAGGGTGTAGTAGTCGTAGAGCAGCCCGGCGACGCCGTGGATCATCACCATGCTGCCGGGATAGACCTGTACCTCGTCGCCCGCGCAGGCGATGACGCTGGCCGCGCTGGCCGCGATGCCTTCCACGACGACGACCTTGTGGCCGGTCAGTCCCTTGATGGCGTTGTGGATGGCGATGCCGGTGTAGAGGTCGCCGCCGCAGCTATTGATCTTGATGGTGATGTTGCTCTTGCCCTTGACGGCCGCGAGATCCTCCATGAAGCTCTCGGGCGCGATGTAGAGGCCGGGCTCGGGCTCGCCCGTCCACCAGTCCACAGGCTGACGGCTCACGACGTCGCCGTAGAGGGTGATCTCGCCCTCGTCGTCGCCGATGCTGGCGACGTTCCAGAACTTGATCGGCGTGCCCGCAGTCTGAGGCCCGGCGCAGAGCCGGGGAGTGTTATGCGTTCTCATGCTTGTCTCCTTCCTTGATGCTTTTGATGGCCTCGGCGACGATCGCCTCCCGCAGAGCTGCGGAGATCGTGCCGCTGGCCGCTGCGCTCTGGTCGACCTGTCCCTGCGCTGCGCGCAGCTTCTCGTTTTCCCGAGTGAGCTGGTCGACGTTGGCGTCCCACTGACCGCCGTTGAGTCGGATGGTCGCCTGCTCTCTGGTCGTGATGCCTTCGCCGATGGCGAGGATCTCGGCCGTGATCTCCTTCGTCGGGTCGAGCTGTCCCTGAGAGGGGCCGATCCACTCGGCGCCGAGGTATGCGGCGCGGATCGCCGGATCTGCGAAGAAGCCCGGGGCGCTGATGCGGCCGCGGGCAACGGCTTCAGAGAGCCAGATCTCATATACCGGCGTGCAGAAGTCATCGACAAACCACTTGCGCCTCATGCGGAACGCCTTCCACGCCTCCATCAGGGCGGCGCGGCTGGCGCTGTACGAGCTGTTGAAGCTCTTGAGCAGAAGGTCGGCCGGGATCTCGAGTGCTGCGCCCACCTGTTCACAGATGGCGCGCAGGAATGTGTTGAAGCCACTGGCCGGCCGCTTGGGGTCTGCAAAGGTCACGTCCTCGCCGGGCTCCATGATGTTGATCTGGCCGGGGCCCATCTCGTACTCGTTAGGATCTCGGCTCACCTCCGGCAGGCTGCTCCCGACCTCGTTGAACGGGTTGTCGCCGGCGCCTGCCTCGGTCTTGATGAAGGCCGTGAAAAACGACTCGACGACCGCCGCAGTCAGCTCGCTCTCGGTGTAGCGGCGAAGCTGGAGCAGGGGCTCGATGACCTGCGCGAGATAGCTGACGCCGCGGTATTGATCCGGGCGCTCGCTCTCCATGACGTGCAGGATGTTCGGCAGGCCAGTCCGCTCGCCGTATGCCTGAACACGGGCCCACGTTGTCGTCGTGCTGCCGAGCTCGAAGGGGTAGGTGCTGCGGATGTGGTACGCCTCGATCTGGCCGTCGTCGTTCACCTCGACGCCGTCGTAGATGATGTTGCCGTTGGCCGCCTTGCCGGTGGTCAGCAGCATCGGGGTGATGATGCCGGAGGTCGTTGGCGTGGCGACTCGGTCGGCCTCGATCAGGTGCAGGCGTAGCGAGTAGGGCGTGAGCGGCGTCGGCTCGTACTGCTTCACGACGGCGAACACGTCGCCGCTGACCAGCCACGAGGAGAGTGCGAGCTGCTGCATGGCTGCGAAGTTGTTGACGCCAGTGGCGTCGCACGCCCTTTTGTTCTCAGACCAGAGAGCGAACTCACGCTCGGCCTGAGCCTGCCATGCGTCGGCGGCCTCCTGCGTCATGCCGAGCGCCTCGCGGTCGATCCGACTCTTGAGCTGGAGGCCGATGCCGACGACGTTGGTGCGGTTGGTGCGGATGGCAGAGGTGGCGATCGGGGCCGCCATATAAAGCATCCGGGCACGCTGCCGCAGGGTGTAGTTGTTGGCGTCGATGTCCTCCTTCGGGCTGCCGCTCATAGCTCTGAAGCCCTTGGTCGCCTTCTTGTGCCAGCTCGCGCCGGCGTCGCCGTAGCCCTTATTCACAGGGCGCGGCTGCTGCCGCCTGTTCTGTGGGCGGCTTCTGCTTTTTCTTTTGCTGATGGTGCTCACCTCCTTCATGGTGAAGATGGCCGAGTCGGGAGAAAAGGAGCGAAAACTCCCGGCGTCGGCCTATGAAAAAAGCCCCTTTCGGGGCTTCTTTCACCAGTCTCGGGGCACTACTCCCACAGCTTTTCGCGGCTTCTCGCCGTTCAGTGCGGCCTCGAGGGCTTCGATGTCTGCCTCGAGCTGTTTGATGGCGGCCCGGATGGATCCGAGGTCGGTGTTGTAGCGGGCCAGATTGCGCGAGCCGATGCCGTAGCTCTGGACGCCTCCGTCCAGCATCTCGGCCTCTCGCTTCAGGTAGAGCTCCAGCCGGTTTCTCTTGATGGAGAGCTGGTACTCGATTTGTTCGCGGGTCTTTCTCATTGTGGTGTGTCCTCCTTACCAGTCGTCGAAGGCGTCGGCCCGGTTGTGCCGTTGCCGCTGCCGTCGCTGCTGCGGGGCCTTCGGTTTTTCCTCCAGTCCTTGCAGGCGGCGCTCGATGGCGTCCATGTCGGGGTTGATGATCTTGAGGCCGGCGTTGGCGTAGTCGCGGCAGTCGAGGGCCTCGTTGCGGTTGTGCCCGGGCAGCTTCTCCCACGCCCAGCGGTCGCCGCGGCGCGTGTGCGTGAGCACCAGCTTCTCGGAGAGGAGCCCGTTGAAGAAATTGAGGTCATAACCGGCGTCGGGGTGCCGGTTGAAATGGCAGTATTTTGGCCCGGGCTCCTGCACCTTCAGATTAGCCATGATCGTCGCCTTGCCGGCGTCGACGCCGATGGTGTAGAGCCAGCAGGTGATCCGCTTGTTGTCGCGGATCGGCACCTTGCTCGGGGGCGAGACGAAGGGGATGCCGTCGCCGCCCTTGCCCTTGATGGCAAAGACGCGCTTGCCGACGCGGGCCCGGCACGCCTCATAGACCTCTTGGGTGAAGTGGCCGCCGGAGTCGACGCAGGTGATGGAGATCTTCAGGCCGCGGCCGTTTTTGAACTTGTAGACGTGGTCGACCACGTCATCGAGCCGCTGCCAAACCTCCGGGGTGTCTGGCCGGCCCATGATGTAGCCCTTGACGACGCCCCACGTCTCGCCATACTTCCCGTGACCGACTACCTCGTATTCGAGGCGGTTGTCCTGAGTGTCGACGCCGCAGGTCAGCACGAGCACGCCGTCAGGCAACTCCACAGGGGTGCCGTCCGGGCGGGTGCCGTAGTCCTCACGGCGGGCGAGCATGGTGTCCTCGTCCTCGAGGTCGCCGCGATCTTCCCACAGTTGGCCGAGCAGGGTGTTGTAGACGACCTTGAGGCGCTGCGGGTCATCCTTGGCGTCGAGGAACTTGAGGACGATCTTCTCCCACGGAGTCCACGGGCTCGAGAAGGCATTGAGCCAAAAAGAACGGACGCCCTTCTTGTAGGCGTCCGGGTTGTCGGCGATCCACTTGGCCGGCTGCTTTCGCATGACGTCCTCGGGGATCAGGCAGCCGCAGGCCGGGCAGCTCCACGAGACGCCGCTCTTGAGGCTCCACGACTTTTTCCCGCGGATCCTCTTGGCCTCCGGGTCGAAGTGGATATTGTCGAACACGATCTCGCTGTACTCCCCGCACTCGGGGCAGCGGTGGCACCAGCGTTCCTGCGTGCCTTGGTAAAAACTCGTTTCGATGTTGCTGTTGCCCTTGATGGTCGGGGTGGAGACCTCGACCGCCTTGGCGTTGTAGAATGTGGCCTGACGTGCTTCGGCCAGCGCCCACGGGTCGCCCTCGGTGCCGGCACTGGTCGCCCAGCGGTCGCGCTCGTCGCCGATGATATAGCGGGCGGGCGTGGAGGCCAGAGCCGAGGCGCTGTTGGAGCCGGTCAGGGTGAGCATCCCGCCCGGGAACGACTTCTGGAGGATTGTGTTGCCGCTGTCCTTGGCCTTGACGTCGTGCACCTTCGCCTTCAGGGGCTTGCTGTCGCGGATCATAGGGGCCACGCGGAGGCGGCTGAACTTCCGGGCGTCGTCGATGGTCGGGTGGACGTAGAGGATGCTGCCGGGGTCTTGGTCGATGATGTAGCCGATGATGTTGAGCTCGAGCTCAGACTTGCCGACCTGAGAAGCGGCCACCATGACTATTTTGTGCACCTTCGGATCCGTAAAGGCCCGCATGGGCTCCTCGAGGTACGGGGTGCGCTTGGTACGCCACGGGCCGGCCTCGGCTGAGCTTTCCGGGGAGAGGCGGCGGTGCTTGTCGGCCCACTCGTCCACGGTCAGGCTCTCAGGTGGGGCGAAGCGTTTGACCGCTCCGGCGATGGCGGTATTGAGCTTCGCGGCGGCTTTTTTAGTCGTCCGCGTCATCGGCGAGCTGCTCGCTCCAGCCTTCTCGATCCCTCACTCGCCGGGCGTACACCTCGGGATCGTATTTATAACCGGCCAGCTCCGTCAGGATCTTGTAGACCTCTGTGCGGATGATCTCAGACGCCTCGGCGGGTGTTGCTGCGCCGGTGACGTCGACGGCCAGACGGCCCGGCAGGGCCACGAGCATCGACCTGATATTGTAGACGAGGTCGGTCATCACAGCCTCGACGTCCTCGCTGCGGTGCATGGTGCCCTCGAGCTCACTGAGCTGGAGGGCGGCGATGTCTGCCTTGCTGCGCTTGAGGTCAGCCTCAGCCTCCAGACGCCGGCCCTCGATCTCGCTGTCCTTCTTCGACGGCTCCCGGCCGTTGGCCTTGGCCGTCAGGTATCGGATGTACCTCTGGATCGTCGGCAGCAGGTCATAGCGGTTGGCGTTGCCTTCCTTGACCGCGGCGATGACGCCATCCTTGGTGAGTTGCTGCACTCGGCGGGGTGTCATGTCGAACAGGGCCGCGATGGTCTTGCTGTCGACGAGCTTGTTGTTGGTTGGGTTCGGCATGGCGTTCCCTCCTTTCTGCCGCTCGGGCGAAACGAAACGGCCCGAAAAAAATTTTTCCCGGCTGCGCGTTTTTTGGGCTCGCCAGCACCGCAGGCCAGAGGGGCCCGTCACAGTACCTTGCGGCGCTGTGCGTGGCCGTGGAGGCGTCTGCGCGGCGCTGTGGCGCGCTCTGTGCGCGTCTGGCGGTGTGGGCCGGGCTCAGTGTCGGGTGCGGCTGTGGACGCGCTGTGCGGCGTTCTGGTGGGCTCTGGCTTAGAGGCCGAGGGCTCGCTTCATGTGGTGCTCGAGGCGCTTGCTGGTCTCGGTGTTGAGCCGGAGCATGATGGCCTCGTTGGTTCGGTCGCTGGTTATCATCTGCGGCACCGAGATGGTGGTCAGCTTCTTGATGTCGGTGCGGGTCTTGCTCATTCGCTGGAATGGGATCCAGCTCGTGCCGTCGCTCTTGGTGTTGCCTGTCCCCATGAGAATATTGTGCGATCGCTGCGAGAACGGGCCGCCCGGGGTACGGGTGTTCAGATAGCGGCCGATTACCTTCTTCTGTCCCTTGAGCACCGA
>PPYE01275557.1_pt1 | contig 21894 bp, 23 predicted proteins | sample 1559881 | NCBI WGS metagenome assembly PPYE01 (sample SAMN08240022, study PRJNA423297) | Human gut metagenome, whole genome shotgun sequencing project.
TATAGCCACAGCGGGAGGAAATCTATTCGGTTTTTTATCTCAACTGGCTTATAACTCGGGAATTTTATCTAAATTTGCGTTTGAATTAAATCATTGGATAGTATGGCAAATGCTGACAGGACGAAATCGTCCTATTAGGAATAGGAAAAATCGACAGCCGATTATCGAACCAACTAATAATTCCATATTGTACAGTGAACAAATGCTACATAAATACTGCATGACGGGTTTTAAAGCACTAAGCCTAATAGCCCAATGTCTTAATGTAAAAGTTGCAATTTTTTTAATCATAGGACTATAAGAATACTAGCTCATGGGAAAAAAGACAAAACATACAATACAACTTATAGAAGGAGTTGATCCTGGGTTATTTGGTCAAAAGCATTCAAGCAGGGACTACCGATTCGAGGAGTCGTGGGGGAAGAATCAGTTCAACAGCTCTTTTCCTGCATCACTTGTCGCATATATGGGCAGTAAAAACATCTCACCTATTTTTATTTGCACGAACAAGAATAACGACATTGTCCATAAATCCATCTCTTCAACAGACTTGTTAGGTATTGACCCACTGAGTGAAGATGCTTACTACGATTACGAAGCAGGCTATTACCCATACGAACAATACTATACTGCAAGCAGAAAGGAGAAAATCGACCTTGTAATGATAAATAGAACCTCACAAAGTCCTACCAGTGGTCTTGAAGTGAAATTAACTACATTGCCAGACAACACTACAAAGGATTTGCCCGATGCTGATTACGGAAGTGAAATCGTTGTCCGTTCACCAACAATACTTTTCGTAGCTTGCAGCATATGTGCTTGCTATGATACACCAAGAGGTAAAAACAAACTACATAACATTCTTAATACAATAGGCCAAGAAATAAAAGATTGGAGCGAAATACGGCAGGTTGTACCTCATTATGAAACTATAAAGAATGCCATATTAAATGTTTCTACAGACTTGGTTAACAAGCAAGTTCCCATAATAATGCAACCTATATGGAAGACCAACAAGAAGATGACTGACCTTGATGAATATTGCCTTGATGTCTTTGTGTGGTCTAATTTGTCGATTATCCAGATGGCATTGAGAGAAGTTTCTTCCGAAGATGACATATCAAGAAACCAACGTACCATTATTTGGCTTTACAAAATGTTATGGGACTTTACCCAATTCGGGAAATTCAATTATACAGACATTGTCAACAGCCTGTCATACAAGTACAAAACCGACAAGGCATTTGCCATAAGTGGAAAACAGACAAATCCTTTCTTAAGATGCAAGGAGTTGGAAAGTCCACGTATAAGCAAGTATGAGATAAAGAATATCATACTTGGTGATGGTCAGAAATTACTCCGTCCAGAAAGAAGATTTGACGCATACCTTGTAAGTCATCCAGAATTGTTTGAATAATGAAAGTAGTTGATTTGTTTTGCGGTTGTGGAGGTCTTAGCCTTGGCTTTGAAAAGGCGGGAATGGAAATTGTTGCCGCTTTTGACAATTGGGTTGATGCCCTATATGTATATCGAAACAATTTTTCGCATCCTGCAATTAGGGCTGATTTGATGAATGTAAAAGCGTCAATAGAAGCTATCCGCCCTTTTAAGCCCGATATGATAATAGGCGGCCCTCCATGTCAAGACTTCTCGTCTGCAGGGAAACGGGATGAAGATAATGGGCGTGGCGATTTAACGGTTTGTTATGCAAAAATCATTTCCAACATAAAACCACAGTGGTTTGTCATGGAAAATGTTGATCGTATTTTAAAGACACAAAAACTCCAAAATGCGTCCGAGATATTCCATGCAGCAGGATATGGCCTTACATTTACTGTGTTGAATGCAGCACTTTGCGGTGTACCCCAAAAAAGGAAACGCTTTGTAATGATTGGCAAGCTCGGCACTGCTGATGATTTTATTAAGTCAACGCTTTCGGAAAACTTATCAGACCATGAGATGAGTGTCGCTGAATATTTTGGCGAAAAGTTACCGATTAAATATTATTATCGTCACCCGAGAAGTTATGCACGTCGTGGAATTTTTAGTACATTAGAACCAAGTGCAACAATTAGAGGAGTAAATCGGCCAATGCCAAAGGGATACAAATTACACCCTGGTGATCCTGTTGACTCTCTCAATGGCATTAGAGCTCTTACGTCTCTTGAACGTAGCATGATACAAACATTTCCAGAGTATTTCAAATTCGAAGGAACGAAAACCAATGTTGAGCAGATGATTGGGAATGCCGTTCCTGTTAATCTTGGATATTACATTGCAGATGCAATTTTCCGATATTCAGGAGAGAAGCGGAAAAGATATCATCCAAAAGGCACTTCAAAGAATATGTGGTTCTAAAAAATAGGCGTATAAGATGCAAAAGGTGAAAAATCCAAAGATTCAAAAAAACAATGCAAATAGCTAAAGAGTTGCATTTTTGAATCTTTGGATTTTTCACCTTTTGCATCTTACAATATTTCCGGGTGTTAATCTTCACTAAATAGTTCTCGGAAGAAAAACATTTTTGCCCATTCGTGCTATCTTTGCAGGCATAACGACCATACAAAAAAGTCATGAAAGGACACTTCAGCAAATGGATATTGGCTGCGACTGCAACCATACTGGTGGGCAGTTGCGGCGCACAGCCCACACGCCGGCAAGAAACCGGAAAACCGGCGGCAGCTGCTGTGCAGGCCAACAACATCACATCGCGTTTCCCCACACCGGCAGGCTACACGCGGGTGAAAGTAGCGAAAGGAAGCTATGCCGAATTTCTGCGCAACTTGCCATTGAAACCTGCAAATGCTGATCTGCACTATTACAACGGCAGTGTAAAAGAACAGCGATACCGGGGAGCCGTGGTGGACATGGATTTTGGAAACAAGAAGAATGAACAATGCGCCGATGCAGCTATCTTTCTCCGCGCTTCCTATTTATGGAAGACCCGTCAATATGCCAAGATTCATTTCCACTTCACCAATGGGTTTGATGCCCGCTACAGCAAATGGGCCGAAGGCTATCGCGTGAAAAACTACAACTCGTGGGTGAAGTCGGCCAAACGCGACTATTCTTACGCCACATTCAGGAAATATCTCAACCTCGTGTTCCAATATGCCGGTACGGCCTCACTCAGCAAGGAACTCATACCCGTAGGCATCTGTTGGGCCAAAGACATCCAAGCGGGCGACATAATCATCAAGGGAGGATTCCCCGGACATGCCGAGACGGTAGTCGACGTGGCCGAAAATGCTGCGGGCAAACGCATCGTGCTATTGGCTCAAAGCTTTATGCCGGCACAAGAAATCGAGATATTTCCAGAGTGGATACAGTCGGAAAATGAGCACTATCTCGTCACCCCGACATGGACATTCGACGCCCGGGGCACCAATGCCCACTATCTGCGGCGGTTCAGGGACGAGCCCTAAACGCACCCAGGGAGCTTTCATGCCCGTACCACCTTATTACATTTGCATCATAAATTTGCTGTCCGGTGGGCACTGCGCTGTCGGGCAACGAGGGAGCAGGCGTACCGTCGCCCACCGTGATAGGTGCAGTCTCCACACGCAGTTCATCCCAAAGGTCGACATCGAGAAACGACTGTAGGGTCTGTGCCCCCCCCTCCACAATAAGCGATTGTTTTTTCTCTTCATACAGCCGAGCCAATATCCCGGTGACGGAAGCTCCATGCCCCAAAACAATACGCTCGGGATCGGGCCCCGACCACTCGCGAACATCGAGCCGGGGATGCTCGCGCTCCTCTGTCACCCGTCCCACAAGGATAGCATCGTTCTCGGCACGGAGCTTGTGGGAAAGCATTTTAGTGAAAGGTGAGGAAATGGGCAAAGCCCTACCGTGATCGTCGAGGAAGCCATCAGCCGTCTGCGCCCACTTGAGTGTGATGTAGGGCCGGTCTCGCTCGTTGCAGACGATAAACCGCCGGTTGAGTGTCAGACACTCCTGTTCGAGCACGCCCACGGTGACCTCAATGCCCGCCTTGCGAATGCGCTCCACACCACGACCGCTGACTTCGGCAAACGGATCGATGCAACCACACACCACACGGCGCACCCCTTTCCTGACGATGAGGTCGGCACAAGGAGGGGTCTTGCCGAAGTGGGAGCAGGGCTCGAGCGACACATAGATCGTACTCTCATGCAACAGCGCCTCATCCTCGGGGCGCACGGAGGCAAAGGCGTTGACCTCGGCATGTCCCTCACCGCATCGCACATGATAGCCTTCGCCGATGATGCGCCCGTCGGGAGACACGATGACGGCCCCCACCATAGGGTTTGGTTTGGCGTTTTGCCGGCCGTTGCGTGCCAATTGGAGACAACGGCGCATGAATTTCTCGTCTGTCAACAGCTGATTGTTATTCATTTTTTGTACCTTTGCATTGTTACACTCATGACTTATCAAGAATTTTGGCACCGACTGACCCCACTCTATGCTGCCGGCGAAGCACAAGCTATTGCCCGCATGGCACTTGACATGCGATTCGGATTGTCGCTGACCGATGTTCTTTGCGGCAAAGTTAATGATTTATCCGCAGAAGACACCCGTTTGCTGGAAGAAATTGTCCGACGGCTGGAAACGGGAGAGCCTGTGCAGTATGTACTCGGAGAGGCCCCGTTTTGCGGGCGCAATTTCCATGTAGAGCCGGGCGTGCTCATTCCCCGGCCCGAAACAGAAATGCTCCTTCCGCTTATCTGCAAGGCTGCAAAGGCATCGCCATCGTCACCTGTCACCATTCTGGACATCGGCACAGGGTCGGGGTGTATTGCTATCACGGCCTCACTCAAACTTCCCGAAGCGCAGGTGACTGCCTGGGACATCTCCGACAAGGCACTCCACATCGCACAGAACAATGCGGAAAGGCTTGGAGCACGGGTGACATTTGAAAAGCAGAATGCCCTAACAGCAGCCGAAGATTACATAGACAACACCTTCCCCGGCAGCCGACAGTATGACATCATTGTCTCCAACCCACCCTACATAGCCGAACGCGAGCGCAAGAACATGGACCCCAACGTGCTCGACTACGAACCGACCGTGGCACTCTTTGTGCCCGATGCCACCCCGTTGCTGTTCTATAAAGCCATCAGCCATTATGCCGTCAAGGCTCTGAAACCATCAGGATGCCTGCTCTTTGAAATCAATCCGCTCTTTGCGGAGGAGTTGAAGGAAATGCTACAAGAAGCAGGCTTCAACGATGTGGAACTGATGACCGACCTGTTTGGCAAACAACGGATGGTCCAAGCAAGAAGAAAAAAATAAGCATGAAAACGATAACCGACAAGCCCCTATCCGAACAACACGCCCTGCAAAAGCTCACCGCACTCTGTGCCAGGGGGGAACACTGCACGCAAGAGATGCTTGACAAAATGCAGCATTGGGGACTGGACGAGGAAGCCCGGACCCGAAACATGGCCTATCTCACGGAACATAAATATGTGGACGACAAACGCTTCGCCCGCTTTTTCATCAATGACAAAATCAAATACAACCACTGGGGCCGCCGCAAGGTGGAACAGGCACTGTGGCTGAAACGAATACCCAAAGATATTTCCGACCCCATCTTTAAAGAGCTCGGTGATGAAAACTTTCTGGAAGCCCTCCGCCCCGTCATCCGTCGGAAGTGGGAAACCACAAAAGCTGCCACAGACTATGAACGGTCGATGAAAGTCATCAAGTATGCCCTGAGTCGCGGTTTTGGCTTTGACCTCATCCGCAAGTGCATCGACGAACTCTCTGATGCCGACCTTGACATGACTGAAGACAATTTTTGAGCCCATGTTGCGCCGCCTCTACGATATGCTGTTTCCCCGTGCCTGCGCCATCTGCGGCCAACGGCTGGCTCTTGGCGAGCAAGCACTCTGTGCCGTGTGCAATATCAACCTGCCACGCACCCGCTTCATAGAAGATCCGGAAGACAATGCAATGGCCAAGACCATCAGCAGTCAGATGGCTGTAGAACGCGCCACAGCACTCTACCGGCACCTTTCCCACTCGTCATCGGGCGCACTGATCTACAATCTCAAATACGGAGGCCATCCCGAATATGGCGACATGATGGGTGAACTCATGGCCAAGGAAATCCTACCTACAGGTTTCTTCGAAGGCATAGATTTGCTTGTGCCCATCCCACTGACCCGGGATCGCCGGCGGCAGCGGGGGTACAATCAGAGCGAGTTCATTGCCGAAGGAGTGAGCCGCATCACGGGAACACCCATTGGAAAGAAGATCGTGAAGCGCACCATCTTCCACGGAAGTCAGACCGACAGGGATGCACGGGCACGCCGGGAGAATGTGGAAGGGGTGTTCAGACTGCTGAAACCCGAAGCAGTGCATGGCCGACACGTGCTACTCATTGACGATGTATGTACTACCGGGGCCACTTTGTCGTCGTGTGGCATGGAAATAAAAAAAGCGGGCAATGTGCGCATCAGTGTGCTCACCCTCGGTTTTGCCGGAAGTTAAGCACTTTTAACTCTGACACAACAGACAATCAAAAAAAGAATAGTAACTTTGCACGAATATAACACTTTGTAAAAAACAAATCTTATGGATAAGCTAAAAAAGAATTTCGCTTCCAAGCTATTGAAAATCAAAGCCATCAAGTTGCAGCCCAACAACCCGTTCACTTGGGCAAGCGGCTGGAAGTCACCTTTCTACTGCGATAATAGAAAGACCCTTTCCTATCCCGATCTGCGCAACTATGTGAAGTTCGAAATTGTCCACACCATTCTTGAGGAGTTTCCCGAAGTCGAGGCCATTGCGGGTGTAGCCACCGGAGCCATCCCACAGGGAGCACTTGTCGCCGATGCCCTCCATCTGCCATTCGTTTATGTGCGCTCCAAACCCAAGGACCACGGACTGGAAAATCTCATCGAGGGAGAACTGCGTCCGGGCATGAAGGTGGTGGTGATAGAAGACCTCATCTCCACGGGCGGAAGTTCGCTCAAGGCGGTAGAAGCTATCCGCAAGAACGCCTGCGAAGTCATCGGCATGGTGGCCAGCTATACTTACGGATTCCCCGTGGCCAAGAAAGCTTTCAAGGAAGCCGGTGTAAAGCTTGTCACACTGACAGACTACGAGCACGTGGTGGCCGAAGCACTGGAGACAGGCTACATAGCCGATGACGAAGTGGAACTGTTGCATGAATGGAGGAAAGATCCGGCCAACTGGAACAAGTGACCCGGTCATTCTGCCACAGTCGACAAAAATCATTAACAAAAGACAACCCAAAAGATATATGAGCTCTACATTTGAAAGCTCCGTCAAGCAGATACCGCACAGCCAGACGACAGTCTACAACACGCTGAGCGACCTCAGCAACCTCGAACGCATCAAGGATAAGATTCCCACCAACAAGGTGGAAGACTTCTCGTTTGACAGCGACAGCATCTCCATCAAGGCTCCCATGGTGGGCGACATCAAGATGCGCATCGTGGAACGCGAGGCCCCGAAGACCATCAAGTTTGAAACGGAGAACAGCCCCGTACCGTTCAACTTCTGGATCCAACTGCTGTCCACCGATGAGGCGGCCTGCAAGATGAAACTCACCATCAAGGCCGACCTCAACCCTTTCATCAAGGGAATGGTGAAAAAGCCACTCGAAGAAGGCATCGAGAAAATAGCTGAGGCACTGGCCATGATTCCCTACGAGGACTAACAGAAATGACTATGGCGAACAAACTTTGGGAAAAAAATTTTGAGGTGAACCGGGAGATAGAGCGTTTCACCGTAGGCCGCGACCGCGAGATGGATCTCTATTTGGCCAAATATGACGTGCTTGGTTCAATGGCCCACATCACCATGCTGGAAAGCATCGGGCTGTTGAAGCGTGACGAACTCCCCCCGCTGCTTGCCGAGCTCAAACGCATCTACGCCATTGCCGAGCGCGGAGAATTCTGCATCGAAGACGGTGTGGAAGATGTTCACTCGCAGGTGGAGCTGATGCTCACCCGCCGATTGGGTGACATGGGCAAGAAGATACACTCCGGCCGCTCACGCAACGACCAAGTGCTGGTAGACCTCAAGCTCTTCACACGCCACGAGCTCAAAGAGATTGCCGATGCCGTAAAGCTGCTTTTCGACGAACTGATACGGAAGAGCGACCATTATAAGAACACGCTCATGCCGGGCTACACCCACTTGCAGATAGCCATGCCATCAAGTTTCGGTCTCTGGTTCGGCGCCTACGCTGAAAGTCTGGCCGATGACATGCTGTTCCTGCAAGCCGCCTACCGCATGACCAACCGCAATCCGCTCGGTTCGGCGGCAGGCTATGGCTCATCGTTTCCGCTCAACAGAGAGTTGACCACCCGCCTGCTGGGCTTTGACTCGATGGACTACAACGTGGTCTATGCCCAAATGGGGCGCGGCAAGATGGAGCGCAATGTGGCTTTTGCCTTAGCTTCCGTGGCCGGCACACTGGCCAAACTGGCTTTCGATGCGTGCCTGTTCAATTCGCAGAACTTCTCCTTTGTGAAGCTGCCCAAGGAGTGTACAACCGGTTCGAGCATCATGCCGCACAAGAAAAATCCCGATGTGTTCGAACTGATACGAGCCAAGTCGAACAAGATACAGTCGCTCCCGCAACAGGTGATGCTCATTATGAACAACCTGCCCTGCGGATATTTCCGCGACTTGCAGATCATCAAAGAGGTTTTCCTGCCCGCATTCGGCGAATTGAAAGACTGCTTGCAGATGACGGCCTACATCATCAACAAGATGGAAGTAAATGAACACATCCTCGACAACGAGATGTACGACCCGATTTTCTCCGTAGAAGAAGTCAACCGATTAGCTGCCGACGGTATGCCGTTCCGTGACGCCTACAAACAAGTGGGGTTGGAAATCGAGGCCGGAACCTTCCATGCCGACAAGCACATCCGACACACGCATGAAGGCTCTATTGGCAATCTTTGCAACGACCGCATTCAGGCACTCATGGAACAGACTCTCGCCGGCTTTCACTTTGAGCGCGTGGAACAGGCTGAAAGCAAACTGCTGAAAGACTGACCCACCCTTTAACAAGCGTATGGACAGATGAAAAAGGCAATAAAGAATATCCTGCTGAAGATGCCGGCCATAGTGTCGGCACTGACACTTCTGGCCTCTTGCGGAGCCGAAGCCCCCGTCAACCGCACCTATCCGTGCCGCTTCTATCTCGACACACGCATCCATCCGGTGAGCAAACTCATCACGGCCGTCACCTCTTACAATTACTATGTGAAGACCACCGTAGACTATCGCTCGGGAGCCTTTCATGTCGTGACCTACAGCCGAGACGGACAGAACAACCCCGAAGACCTCACCTTAACGGCCCAGACTGAAATCTACGCTTTCACGGGTGGCATCTATCTCGGTGCCAACAAATCTATCATCGTGGGGCTGACCAACTTCAATGGGCCGGTGGCCTACGACGGCATGTGCCCCAACTGCATTGAGCAATACGCCTCGGTCGACTTCCCGCTCTCATGGAATACAACGGTGAGCGAAGTGAAATGTGACAAATGCAAACGAACCTACTCCTTGGAGACGGGGACCATCACCGGAGGCAACAACGGCAAACCGCTCATGCGTTATCTTGTCAACTATACCGGGCCTTACTCAATGCTTCGAATAGGCAACTGACAACCAGCCATCTATGGCTCTTAAAATCTGTTAATCGTTTTGCAGTTCCGACAAATAGCTTTACCTTTGCAACCGCAACAAGCCACTGTGACGGAGAGGATAAGCACGGTCCAAAGTACATCCTGACAACGCACAGAGGTGACTTGCGGAAACAACTCAGTTGATAGAGCACGACCTTTCCCCGGGTCGGAATGCGGATTTGAGTCCAGCCTTCCGCTCTTTCAACCATCGGCGATGCGCCTTTTGTCCATCGCTCATAACAATGCCGCAATGGTGGAATTGGTAGACACGAGGGACTTAAAATCCCTTGGCCAGTAATGGCTGTGCGGGTTCGAGTCCCGCTCGCGGCACTCTCCCTGCTTTTTTACGATATGAAACACATCTCATACCTCTTTTTGATAGCCGCCATCTCATCGCTCGTCTCATGCGGAGCCGGCAAAGGACGCTTTCGATTAAAAGGCAAGATACTCCACATCAATCAGGGCGAACTATATGTTTACAGCCCCGACGGGGTGATGGAAGGTATGGACACCATCAAGATCGAAGCCGGACGCTTCACCTTTGAAACGCCCTGCAAGAATGAAGGCACACTCATGCTGGTCTTCCCAAATTTCTCCGAACACCCCATTTTCGCCGCTTCCGGTAAGACGGTAGAAATCAAGACCGACGCTTCCCACCTCAAAGAAATGGAAGTGACGGGGACGGATGAAAACGAATTGATGACGGAATTCCGCCAACAGACAACTTCCGACTCTCCTCCACAACTCAAGAAACATGCCACCCAATTCATCAAAGATCACCCTGCATCACTCGTGAGTGTCTGTCTCGTGCGGCAATATTTCGTAAAAAGTCAGACTCCCGACTATCGGCAGGCACTCTCACTCATCGACCTCATGCTCCGCGAACAGCCCAAGAACGGCAGTCTCACCCGCATGAAACAGCTCTTGCGGGGCGTAGGGGCCACCACTGTTGGCAGTCGACTTCCAACCTTCACAGCCTATGACACCCGCGGACGACTCGTCTCCAGCACCACTCTTGCCGCTGCTCCCGTAGCCGTGATCAACGTGTGGGCATCGTGGAACTACGACAGTCAGGACATCCAGCGCCGCCTGCAATCGCTTCAACGACGTTCTGGCGGTCGGCTCTCCGTGCTCGGCCTTTCGCTTGATGCAGGCAAGTCCGACTGCAAGGATGCACTGCGCCGCGACTCTATCACCTACGCCAATGTGTGCAGTGGAGAAATGCTCGAAGACAAGACGGTGACTAAACTCGGCCTGACAGCCATTCCCGACAATATCGTGCTCAAAAACGGACGCATCGTGGCCCGTAGTCTGCGTGCCGATGAACTGGAAAAGAAGGTCAAGGAACTGCTCGGACTGAAATAAGTATCGGCCGGGGAGCCCCCGCAACAGCAACACCATATCTCCCAACGCCACCCGGGTGGCACAAAGAAAACACCATCTATGCTGGTAAAAACATACTGCGCCGCGGTTAACGGACTTGAAGTGACCACGGTGATGATAGAAGTCAGTCTCTCACAGGGAGTGATGTACCATCTCACCGGACTTGGCGACGAAGCCGTGCGCGAGAGTCGTGACCGCATCGCCGCAGCCTTACAATACAACGGCTTCAAGTTTCCCGTGGCCGACATCACCGTTAACATGGCTCCTGCCGATCTCCGCAAAGAGGGTTCATCGTTTGATCTGCCGTTGGCTATCGGTATTTTGGCTGCCAACAGCAATATCATTGCCGACCACTTGGGCGAATACATGATTGTGGGCGAATTGGGACTTGACGGTCGACTACAGCCTGTGAAAGGGGCACTGCCCATCGCCATCAGGGCCCGTGCGGAGCATTTCAAAGGCCTCATTGTGCCCAAGCAGAATGTGCGGGAGGCTGCCGTGGTCAACAAATTGGAAGTCTACGGCATGGAGACCATTCTTGATGTAATCATGTTCCTCAACGACCAAAAGGCTTTCGAGCCCACCGTGGTCGACACGCGCAAGGAGTTTTACGAGCAGCAGAGCCGGTTTGAACAGGATTTTGCCGACGTTCGCGGACAGGAAAACGTGAAGCGGGCCCTCGAAGTGGCTGCCGCCGGAGGGCACAACCTCATCATGGTGGGTCCTCCCGGCTCCGGTAAATCGATGATGGCCAAGCGTTTGCCTTCCGTTCTGCCTCCCCTCACGCTGGCCGAGAGCCTTGAAACCACACAAATTCATTCCATCGCCGGCAAACTCGGGCGGGACGTGTCGCTCATTTCCCAACGGCCGTTCCGTGCGCCCCACCACACCATCTCCGAAGTGGCCCTTGTGGGCGGTGGTTCCAATCCCCAACCGGGCGAAATATCACTGGCACACAACGGTGTGCTCTTCTGCGACGAACTGCCGGAATTCAACAAGCACACGCTCGAAGTGCTGCGCCAACCACTCGAAGACCGGCAAATCAACATCTCCCGCGCCAAATATAACATCAACTTCCCTTGCTCTTTCATGTTTGTGGCCTCCATGAATCCCTGCCCCTGCGGTTATTATGGAGACCCAACCCACCATTGTGTCTGCACGCCGGGGCAGATACAACGCTACATGAACAAGATTTCGGGCCCACTGCTCGACCGCATAGACATCCAGTGCGAAATCACTCCGGTGCCTTTCAAGGACATCTCCAAGGCCTCGCCCGGTGAACCGAGTGCCAACATCCGCGAGCGAGTCATTGCCGCACGGGCTATCCAAACCGAACGATACCGCGACTACAAAGACATACACTGCAATGCGCAGATGTCGGAACGTATGATTCACGAGTTTGCCGAACCCGACGATGCCGGCATCGACCTACTCCGCACGGCCATGGAACGTCTTTCACTCTCGGCACGGGCTTACTCTCGCATCCTCAAGGTGGCCCGTACCATCGCCGACCTTGCAGCCTCACCTTCCGTACAGCCCGAACATCTGGCCGAAGCCATCAGCTACCGCAACCTCGACCGGGGCGACTGGGCCGAACGGGGATTGTAGGCAAGAAGTTGGGCATACATTTTGCAGTCTGCCCTTTTTATCGTAATTTTGCACCATATAACAAGAATAGAACAAAAAGAAAGATATGGAAAAGAAATTCAAGCGCACCACCGTCACGGCGGCACTTCCCTACGCCAACGGTGGCGTACACATCGGACACCTGGCCGGCGTGTATGTGCCTGCCGACATCTACGTGCGCTACTTGCGGCTGAAGAAGCAGGAGGTGGTGTTCATCGGAGGTTCGGACGAGCACGGCGTGCCCATCACCATCCGCGCCAAGAAAGAAGGCATCACTCCACAAGACGTGGTAGACCGCTACCACAAGATGATCAAGGAGTCGTTTGAGGAGTTCGGCATCTCGTTCGACGTGTACAGCCGCACCACCTCCAAGACCCATGCCCGGTTGGCTTCCGACTTCTTCCGCAAACTCTACGACGACGGCAAACTCGTGGAGAAAGAGACCGAACAATACTACGACGAGGAGGCCCACCAGTTTCTGGCCGACCGCTACATCATGGGCGAATGCCCCCACTGCCACAATGAAAACGCCTATGGTGACCAGTGCGAGAAATGCGGTTCCGACCTCAGTCCCATGGAACTGATCAATCCACACTCCACCATCAGTGGCTCCAAACCCGTGGTGAGGAAAACCAAGAACTGGTATCTGCCGCTGAACGACTATCAAGGATGGCTCAAGCAGTGGATTCTCGATGAGCACAAGGAATGGCGGCCCAACGTGTACGGGCAGTGCAAGAGTTGGCTCGACATGGACTTGCAACCGCGTGCCATGACCCGCGACCTCGACTGGGGCATCCCCGTACCCGTGGAGGGAGCCGAGGGCAAAGTCCTCTATGTGTGGTTCGACGCCCCCATCGGCTACATCTCTAATACCAAGGAACTGTGCGACCGTGAACCGGAGAAGTGGGGCTCGTGGGAGAAATGGTGGAAAGACGAGGACACCCGGCTCATCCACTTCATCGGTAAGGACAACATCGTGTTCCATTGCATCATCTTCCCGACAATGCTCAAGGCCCACGGAGGCTATATCCTGCCCGACAATGTGCCGGCCAACGAGTTTCTCAACCTTGAGGACGACAAAATTTCCACCTCGCGCAACTGGGCCGTGTGGCTGCACGAATACCTGCGCGAACTGCCGGGCAAGCAGGATGTGCTGCGCTATGTGCTCACGGCCAACGCCCCGGAGACCAAAGACAACAACTTCACTTGGAAGGACTTTCAGGAGCGCAACAACTCCGAACTCGTGGCCATCTATGGAAACTTCGTCAACCGTGCTTTGCAACTCACCAAGAAATACTGGGACGGCGTGGTGCCGGCCTGCGGCGAACTGCTAGAGGTGGACCAACAGACCATCCACGAATTTAAGGATGTACAGGAGAAGGTGGAGGGCTATCTCGACGCATTCAAGTTCCGCGAAGCGCAGAAAGAGGCCATGAATCTCGCCCGCATCGGCAACAAATACATCACCGAGTGTGAACCTTGGAAAGTGTGGAAGACCGATCCCAAGCGCGTAGAGACCATTCTCTACATCAGTCTTCAGCTCGTGGCCAACCTCGCCATCGCTTTCGAACCATTCTTGCCGTTCTCTTCTGAGAAACTGCGCAAGCTTATCAACATGGAAAGTTTCGACTGGAGCCGACTGGGAACCACCGACCTGCTGAAGCCCGGACACCAGCTTGCCGAACCCGAGCTGCTCTTTGAGAAACTGGAAGACGATGTCATCGAAAAGCAGCTGCAAAAACTCGCCGACACCAAAAAGGCCAACGAGGCTGCTGCCCACAAGGCCGAGCCCGTGAAACCCGAAGTGTCGTTTGAGGATTTTGAGAAACTCGACATCCGCGTGGGGCACATCAAGCATTGCGAGAAAGTGAAAAAGAGCAAGAAACTGCTCCGGTTCACCCTCGACGACGGTTCCGGCACCGACCGCACCATCCTCAGCGGCATCGCCGCTTACTACGAGCCCGAACAGCTTGTGGGCAAGGATGTTCTCTTCGTGGCCAACTTCGCGCCACGCACAATGATGGGCATCGAGAGCCAAGGCATGATTCTAAGTGCCGTCGATGCCGACGGTTCGCTCCGCGTGACCACCACACTCGATGAAGTGAAACCCGGTTCGCAGGTAGGCTGATCGCCCACCCGACCGCATATATATCGCAGGGGCTGCACCGATTATGGTGCAGCCCCTGCTTCTTTTTCAGCCTATCACAATTTCACGCATCTTTTTATTTGTTTTTAGATATTAAAATGGTATTTCCACGACAGCCTTGCAACTTATCTTAGATTTGAAATACAACATGGTATATGCAGCCGAGATAATCGCTCCCATTACAACGACAACAATCGATGCTTCAGGCCCAAACGCACCGCCCGTCAGTATCTCATTACCTGTTATCGAGGGTGTTATAAGGGGAATGCCAATAGGCACTTGTCCCGAGACGAGACAACCAAAAATACTGCCTTCAAGATAGTTCCAAGCCCAATGCATTCCTATCGGAACCCATATCGTACCGTGATAAGTATAAGCTATGGCCAATAGCCACCCGGAGGTGACTGCAATGGCCAATGCAGACCATATCGTGGCACCATCATTAAATATATGCATAATTCCAAAAAGAGCAGAGGACACAATCACACCAACAGAAATGTTCCACCTGTCACATATAAGTCTGTAAATAACGCCTCGGCAGATTATTTCCTCACTGACTGCAACTATTCCGAAAATAGACAATCCCTCAAATTGGGAGTATAGATTAAACTCTATTTTCTCAGGCGTATAACAGTTGACAAAATACAAGACTCCTATCGTTCCAGAAAAAAATGCGGAAATAACTAACCAACCTATTGCTATCTTTTGTATTTGGTTAATAACTAAAGGAATGGTGTTGTCGTCATAATATAGAATCAAAAACCTTTTGTAAAGGTATAGAAGAATACAGGAAAACAACAATGCCAAGAGAATCTTGATGAGAACAGGATAGTCATGTATCAAAATCTCTTGAAAGATTCCTGACAGAATTATAAAAAGCATAACTCCTATAAATAGAAAACATCCCCATTCATAAATATTCCTTTTACACATTACACTCATAACGCTTAAACCACGATAAGGAGCATCGTTATCCACAATGCTCCTTATGCTAATTTACAATAATACTTATCTGTAATTATTTGTATGGCATTACTGACGGATGGAATTTGTTACGCTCCATTCCATTATATTGACTTTGCAATAAATACCCTACAAGTTTAGTAAACCAATTTCCACCAGAAATAGAAATCTGTTCCTTTTTTTTCAATTCTCTTATTATTGGCTCTTTCATAATTATAATATTTTTATATTGTTATCTAGAATGCTTACGCCATTGCCTATTAGCGGCTTCTCTTCCTGCATTAAAATCAGCCCAAGATTGTTTGGGATTGCAAATTATATCACCTGCAAGAGCTTCGAGCACAAATTGTGCAACCCTAACAATCCAAAGTCCTCCAGAAATTTTCTGCATCTCACTAAAAGACAATTCTTTAATCTTTGCTTCCATGATCTGTAATTTTAGTTATTTTTGAAAACCAGAATTCTTATTCGGCGAAACAGTCATTCTGGATATTCAAATTGTTAATAATGTGATTGTTTGTATCAGGCTCCGGAACCATTTACGATTACAAAGATAAAGCCTTTCCGTGCACAAACATTGCATTATGCAAAAAAAATCCTGCAAATACATATTTTTTTTCTTCCTCATCCAAAAATTCCACTTGTAATTCAAGGTGTAACTCAAAATGGTTGGTATAATAAAAAGTGAAATTACTGCGACTGTAGTCGATTTTTGCGCCAAGTAGTCGAAGGTTGTCCAATACATTGTAGAGGTGTCTCTTACTAATACGCAGTTTCTCGGCAAGTTCCTGAGGCGATCCGGTATTGTGTGTCTTAATGAGTCGATGCAACACTTTCAACCTGTAAATCTCATTTTTCAATTCCATAGTTCTTTAATCTATTACGTTAAATTGCTCACGCCACAAGCGTTGGAACACTCCATTTTGAGCAATTAGCTCACCATGCGTACCACTCTCGGCAACCATTCCCTTGTCTATAACTACTATCATGTTGGCATCCTTGATGGTACTCAGGCGATGGGCTATGACGATGATAGTCTTGCCTTTTGCAGCCAAAGTGTTGAGTGCTTGTTTGACAAAACGCTCGGAGATGGAGTCGAGTGAAGAGGTGGCTTCATCAAAAATCAGGATTTCCGGTTGCTTATACAAGGCACGGGCAATGGATATTCGCTGCCGCTCTCCCCCCGATAGAGTAGTACCCTGTTCGCTGATGATGGTGTCTAATCCTCGTGGCAACCCGTCAATAAAATCCCTTAACCCCAATTGTTCTATAATGTCAAGCACTCGACGCATATCGGGCTGCAGGTCACCGAGACAGATGTTGGATAGCAAAGTGCCGGCAAACAATTCCACTTTCTGCGGTACGGTGCCAATGACACGGCGCAGGCTGTCGTTACTCACCATCGCTATATCATATTTTCCAATGTATATATGCCCGGATTGAATGGGGTAGATACGCTGTAACAAGGATATGAGCGTGGTCTTGCCCGACCCGCTCTCTCCGACAATAGCTGTGGTCCGGCCCTTCGGAATGGTCAGACTGAGAGACTCAAACACCTGCTTTCGTGAACCATACCTAAACGAAACGCTCTCAAAAGTGATATTGTCAATCATTTCCGGTGCTAAGTTTACTTTGTTAGTTTCATCCGAGTCTTCTGTTTCCAAGTCAAGAATCTGAAACAGTCGGTCTGCAGCAATCAGTGCATCTTGTATGGTCTGGTTGGATGTGATCAGTGAACCGATGGGGGAAAGGACATATCCTATCAGCGAGTAGAATATCATAAGACTACCCGGAGTGAGCGTCTGGTCAATGACCAACTTACTTCCCACCCACAACACGGCCACCGTGACTGCCGATGATATCAGGTCAATGCCGTTACCGGCAAATATGGAGCCTCGTGCACTGACGTATGTATTGCGAAGCAGGCGCACGAAGCGTGCCTCTGTCTTGAGATTGGCATGTTCTTCAATGCCGAAACGCTTAATGGTTGTAATGGCGTTAAGCGATTCTACGAGTTGGGCCTCCAAATCGGCAGCCGTTTCCATTATTTCACGTTGATATTTCTTGTTGAGACGGTTAAATAAAAAGAATACCACAAGAAACAATGGAGCAGAAATCAATGTCACCAGTGCCAGTTTCCATGAATAAGCAAACATCACACCGGTGGAAAAAACTAATATCAGCACATTGACCACCAAATCTACCGATACGTTGTTGATAAACGTGCGAATCTTTACCGCATCATTTACACGAGAGATGATTTCCCCCACACGCATCGTGTCGAAGAATTGTTGAGGAAGGTGCAATATATGTTTGTAATAACCGAGGATAAGCGTGGCATCAATCATTTGGCTGGTCTTCAGAGCCAGAATGCTTTTTGTCGTCGAGATGAATATGCGAATAAGAATAATCGCCACCATTGCCACTCCCATGAGATTGAGCAGGTTGACATTTTCATCTACCAACACGTAGTCTACTATCTTGCCGACATAGACCGATGTGCTCAATCCCAAGATGCTACAGATGACAGCTCCAAACAGAACCTCGACCATCACACTTTTGTGGGGACGCAACAATTGGAAGAAACGGCGCACAATACTGGTCTTCATATCACCTCGCACAAAGGTCTCTTTGGGTTCCAAGAGTATCAGGACACCAGTCCAAATCCGTTGGAACTCTTCCCACACAACCTGATGCATTCCTCCATCGCCCGGATCCATATACTCAATATACTTGTCGGTCACCTTATAGATGACCACAAAATGGTGGAGTATTTCCTTCACAACGACATGGGCGATGGCAGGTAGTGGTATTATCTTCAGAGCCTCGGGCTGTGCCCGCACACCTTTCGCACTCAACCCCAACTTTCCGGCCGCTTCAACCATCCCCAACACATTGGTTCCTTTCTTGTCGGTAAAAGCATATTGGCGTATGCGGGCGATGGGAAATTTCAAACCATAGTGAGCGCATACAGAGGCCAGCGAGGCTGCTCCACAGTCGGTAATGTCCTGCTGTCTTATTTTGATACCTTTATTATACATGATCGGTTGTTTGTTGATGTGAATGGTGCCCAGCAGATGTGGTTGATTGATATTGTGTGGGATTCATCCAATCATCGAGGCTTTTGTAAAGCAAGTCGAACAAAGAACGGCGTGTGACCACAAAGTGAATCACCCCCGTCATGCCTTTCTTGACAAATCCCTTGCGGTTTTGCTTGCGCAATTCGAGATATTTTTTTAAAAGCATACACTTCACCTTGTAATAAGTGTTGCCGTTACCGTCACTTACATAATCAGACGACACACTCTGCACCTTTCCTTCCAGCGTCCCCCATTCGTTATAGTTAAAAGATTCTATCTGCACTTTTACACGCATCCCTTCTGTAATAAAGGCGATATCCCGTGGCGCAACGTAGGCCTCTATATGCAGAGTAGTATCGGGACTTACCATAGCAATGGTGGTGCCTATCTGCAAATTACTGCCGGGGTAGATGCCTGCAAACTGTTCTAACGTGCCGTTGATAGGACTTCTCACGATATACAGATTTTTATTGCTACGTGTTTCTGTAAGATTGGATGCAGTCTCCGACAGTTGCATCCGCAGATTTGCAAGTTCCGTCTTCCAGGCACTCATCCGATTGGCATTCAGCAAGTTAAGTTCATTTAGTTTGTCCTGATACCGATAGTAATGCTCATTATATTCGCTCTCGCTGATCAGTCCTTTGCCAAAAAGTACTTTATGCCGCTTCCATTCCGTTTCAAGTTGGCGCAGTTCCGTCTGCAAACGATGAGTCTCCGATTGATATTTGGCATACTCCTGTTGACGGGCAGCCGATGCGAACACATGAGGACACAAACCTCTCGACAACAAGTCAAGATCGGTAATCTGTGCCTGTGTATCTGCTTCACGATCTTGCTGGTACTTGATTCTGCCGTCAGATGAGCTTGTTCTGAATCTCAATATTTCATCACCTTGTCTCAACATATCCCCCTCTTTGGCACAGACGGTCTCCACTATTTCTGTCATAGGAGCTGTGATGCGACTTATCTCACCACTGGGCCTCACAACACCACTGCTCTGCACGGTAATATCAACATAAATAAAAGGCAAAGCAACAATTAACGCCGTAATGAAAAATAATACAGTCCAATAAATTATCTTGTTTTTAGCACGATGATGGTATAAATAGGTTTCTATGCTATCGTTTAGTTGTTCTTTATCAAGAAAATAAGTTTCATTCATTTCTACTGTTCATTTATTTTAAATGCCACTTTTTGCCTCTGATTCCTCCACCTCGTGAAAGATCACTTGAGCAATGTCACTTTCTATATGCTCTGCCATTTCGCCACAATATACTTTGAGTATGTGTTATTATGAATACAAAATATGCGTCTTCACATGAGCATTCTTAATTCTTATAAACCAGAAACCTCTGTAAAACCATATTGTTTTTTATTGCATAAAAAGACGCAGGGGGTCTCCCCTGCATCTTCGGATTATAAAGAGATTGACTATTTATTAATATTTAGGACGTCCATTTTCTGTTAATACTTTCCATATATCTTTTGCAATCTTCAAAAGAAATCCTAATGCAGAACCTCCTTCAACCGATTGCATGTCTATTAATGACATTTCTTTCAAATAGGCGTTACTTTTAATTGTTCTCTTCATAACTTTCATTAATTTAATTAATAATAAATTTACTACCTTGAGCTTATTTACATAGACTTTGATCGACGCAAATGTAACAAAATCATTCAAAAAAGAAAAAAATACAAAGTGCCCATTAATGATTATTCTAACGAATTAACTTCCATTTACGATACAGCAAACAGTCTACGGTATCAAACTTTGCATGAATGGCAATAAAAGGAGAGCGACCCTTTTTGAGGTTCAACCAAAAAACATTGGGATAGATTTCTTTCTGCCCAAAACACAGATTTTCTGTTGATAAGTGGCATAAAAAGTGTGGATGAAAGTACACATGCCCTAAAAAAGAAACACTCTCTAAGGGGGAATATTTTGTATATCAAGCAGAGAAAATGTGTATTATTGAGGGGCATCAGGATTTTGACACACCCTTATTGTAATTCACAACAATACTTATCTGCAATTATTTGTATGGCATTACTGAAGGATGGACATAATCACATTCCATCCCTTTTCACGCATCAGTGCAATATATAATAAAACGCTTCACCTGCGCTCTTTCCCAATTGGTAGATCATGACATCTGCCAAAAGCATCAAACCAATTTTTAAAGAAGCGTGTCGCTCTGCACTCTTTAAAATATAAGACCACAACTTATAGATTTCTGTATTCATTTCTCTTAACGGATTAAATAATAATTTATGTTGCTTGCTATTCCTCAAAAATAATACAACCGGCTTCTTTTGGATGGTCTAACACCAAACACGCGGAAGGTTCCTTACGTAATTTCCATACTATCAATATGTCACCCGCGGCAGCCGAAACAAACATTATCCCCCAAACGAGGAGTGGTATACTCTTGAAAGGAAAGGCCAATACCAATGGAATAACTCCCAAGACGAACAACGGCATCAAGGCCCCTATAGAATATTGGCGCACGGTCAGTTGCTCGTCGCAATGGCAATATGGAGTAAGTACTCCCCAGATAATGCCATAATGAATACTCCTGAACTTATTCGTGGCAAAACATGCCCATGTGATGCCGTGTATCAGTTCGTGTACTATAGCACCCATTATAAACAGCATCAAGATGAATAGGGCCGCAAGAAATGCATTGTGACCGAGAAAACTGTTTACTCTGAAGTCGTCAAGTGTAGGATACCCCCACATAAAATACCATGTAGAGCAACTTAGGATTGTCACAGCCAAGAAAAGAATGACTCCAAAAACATTGGCCCAAATTAAATTGACGGTGATTTTGCGCTGATTCATAACACTTCTATTGCAAGAAATATAATATTGCCCCAAATGCTCCTGTTGCCACGCCAACCATAAGGCCTTCGATAAAAGTCTTTTTTTTCATTACTTGAAATAATTATATCTGTTCACAAATTTAGATAAAATTCCCGAGTTATAAGCCAGTTGAGATAAAAAACCGAATAGATTTCCTCCCGCTGTGGCTATAAC
>PPYE01257010.1_pt1 | contig 21887 bp, 20 predicted proteins | sample 1559881 | NCBI WGS metagenome assembly PPYE01 (sample SAMN08240022, study PRJNA423297) | Human gut metagenome, whole genome shotgun sequencing project.
GCCCATGGAGATACTGCGCTTCACCCTGGAAGCCATAGAACCGATGTGCATATTGCAATTCGAATGTCGTAATACTTCTTATTGTCTTTACTGTTTAAAGATTATACATTGTGTTTATTTAGGATAATTTGGACTTGTCGGTGAAAGATATTTTGCATGAGATCCGTAGGAGAGCGTTTCGACAAATAGCTGTTACCGGGCTTTCTGAATATAGTGTTAAAAAAATATTATATTTTTCTTCTCGTTAGAGATAACAGCAACCGCTTCACAAGTTTTTTGTTTCTGACGCCGGCTTACCCGATACTACGAAAGACAGCGCATTGTCTACCTATAAAATCCAGACAAACTTGTATGTATTGTATATCCGTGTGACATATTTATACAAAAAGATAAGGAAATAAAAAACAAGTGTCTTGATCCTCTAAAATTTTCTTATCCTTTAGCTTTTCATATAATTGTTCAATAGATTTAGTGCCTACGCTAGGCATTTGGTATAAAGCATCAAATCCGTTATATTTAATGAACCTTAAAAGATCTTCTAATTGGTAGATATTATATTTCCTGAGTGCACGTAAAACCCTGAAGTTTATATCCAGTTTACTTAAAGGGGTAATTAATATATCCACATATTCCGCTGGAATATCCTGCTCTTTCCAAACAATCTTTACATATCTGAAATTCTTTTTTGGAACCTCCTCAGAATGTGTCAAAAGAAATTCATTATTCCGGTATTTGATATACATATGGTCTAACTCTCGTTTTAATTCTGAATAAGGTCTCCACTTCAAATGGATCTGTCGAAGCCCCCTTTTATACATGGATACCAGGTTCTTGGACGAAATGCCTGTTATCTGTGAAACACTTTGGAGATCCCTACCTGAAGATAAGGAACAAAAGACTTCCCGTGCTTGTTTGTCCTCAATCAATTCTGCCATCTCCTTTACAATCTCCTTGTAAACCGGTAAGCATACCACTGGCAATAACTCCATATTATGTACATTTGCCTTCTTATCAAATTCTGTTATTTGAATGTTTTCCGATTTCTTCATTTCTTAATCCATTTATCTCTATTTTTCTTTCTCAACTCGCTGGGGGACATTCCGAACATCCTTTGACAGTATGCCGTGAAATGTGAAGACGTACTGAAATCAAAATATCCGGCTATCTCTTTAAAAGAGAGCTCTGGGTTATTAATCATTTCCTGTATATGTCTCGCTTTTTTCTTCTGTATCCATTGATAGGGGCTTTCCCCAAAACAAGAATGAAACTTTCGGTTAAAAGATCGCTCTGATATATGGTACAAGTCGGCAAGTTCCTTGACCGAATCTGCTTTTCTATAGTTATCCAAGACAAATCTTTCAAATGATTCCCTGATATTGGTTGATGCGGAAAAAAAAGCCGCCAGTTCTTTCTTTGTATAAAAACCTCTCAAGACCAGGAGCAGTTCCTGCTGCTTTAGTAAATGCATATGCCTACAAAGCAGCCTTGCGTTCAGATATAGATTGACGGACTCCAATACATTCATCAAGGGCTTTTTGATCGGAAGTATAACATCATTCGTATCAGTATCATTTTCTTTAATTGATAACGAGCTTAAGAAGAGTTTATCACATGTGCTTATGTGTTTATCCCAAAACAAGAGAATACATCTCGAACCTGTTATGGATTCTATCTGGGCTTTTATACTCTGTGGTATGTACAACATCTGTCCCTGTTCCATCTCCCCCTCATAAAATTCCCCTAAATCGAGATTTACCTGACCTTGAATCATAAAGAGCGCACAGGACGACTTGCTGTTGTCAATCTGGTATACATCATCCTTGTCCAGTTGGTGGCAGGAGAATCCGGTATCTGAATTCATCTGATAATTCGAACAACATAAATGTTCTCTCAAATATAATAGTTTCACTTTCTTCTTTCAAACTGTTTATATACCCGTACAGGCGCTACCTGCACGGGTATTTTCTATTCAGGTAAATATTTTTTATAATCATCTGTTATATCCGGGTCAATGACCGGACGTACGGAGAAGGTCATACAACGCCTGTAAACAGTGCTTGTATTGGAGGCGGCCGCCCAGCCGGCAGGACCTCCAGTGGAATTGAGCAGATAACGGCCCGCATGAGCATCATTCCTGGCCTGTGCCACGGCGAAAATGACCTCATTCCCCTCCCGTTTTGTTGTTCAAGAAGGAGCCGTCATAAATACTTCCGGGCAGAGGTGTTTTCAGACCGGATTTATTTATATTATAATATGCGAATCTCAATGTTACAGCCTCGTTTTGTGACATGATCCGGAATCCGTAGGGAGACGGGTCAAAAACGGTTTTTCCGCCCACATTCTCGGGGTTTCCGGAAGAAGGTTTGTTCCACGGATAAAGGAATACCCAGCGATCCTTAAAATTATCAACCACCCTATGCGGGAAACATTCATACAGCCAAAAACTTTGATGGGAGACGATCGAGTTCGGCCTTTCGATACTTTGTTTCATCGTCATAGCGGCCCCCCTTGCCTCCTGAGCATTATCAAGACCATTATTCGCCCTATCCCCTTTCTGCTCCCAAAGGAAATCAAATGGCTTGCCATTGCCGTCATAAAAGTTCGTATTTGTCCGCACGTCATGTGCCGGGAACGGGTCTTTCCTGCCCCATTGGTATTGCATGCCGAATTCCTTATACGCACTTTCACTATACTGTGAATTAACCGCCTCGTAGGCCCCCAACAGATGCGACATCAATTGAACCGTTTCCGCTCCGTCTCCTCCATATTTACCGATATTCAATACTGTCGGATACTTGTCCACTATCCAGATGTGCCAAGACCAGAGGGTCGGGTTCCCCTTGATCTTTCCTGATTTAATCTCTATCAGTACATTTCCCGGCTTCTGTCCGGGCTTGACATAGATATATGAATCAGGACCTGATCCTCCCTGCTTGAACAGTTTGCTGAGCCCCGCTCTTTCTATATCGTTTTGCCGCCCCATCGCTTTAATATCCGTCCACAGGATATTGACAGTCCAGTCATCATCCGCATCTAGCCTGTTCAGCATAAAATCCTCCCTGTTTCCCGGAAGCCCTCGCTTGCCACTCATAACGGCGTCATGATCCAGGAGCTTCTTGTAATAATTATAGGCGGTATTCACGCGGGAAACGGGGATAAAGATCCCTTGCTTCGCACCTGCTTTAAGCATATATGTATTCGCTTCAGGCTGCACTATTCCGGAAACCAGCTCCACCTCGAACTCTCTCTCAGGGAAAAGACCGTCAGGGGAATAAATCTTGAATCTCGCCTTACCGGAGTAAAGACGTGGGGCTGTGATATCGTCAACAGCCGTGAAAGAAACCGGTTTTCCCGAAAGGGAAGGATGTGTCTCTTGGAAAGGTGCGAACGTCTCTATCACATCACCCGCTCCGTTATCGGACAAAGCGGAAACCAGTTCGATCTTGTATTCGCTGTTGGCCTTGACATAATATCGCTTCTGTTTGCCGTCCATCAGATAGACATTTTCGCTGGGCACCAGCAATGACTGACGCAGCCCTTTATCGAAGAAGGGGATGGCATTATATTCTTTCTGTAAGAGACTGAGTTTTCCCGACGCGCTTCTACCGGTTCCCGCATGTGTAACGGTGAAGACATAAGTAGTATTAAAATTATCGAAATACTCCAGATTCTCCGTGATGTCGGGAGCCGTCACCGTGTATCTCCATATCCCTCCCGCGAGTTGATCCGCTTTCTCTATCTTGAACGGGTTGGCGGCTTCGGCTTGGAAAATAGGTTTCAGGCCATGCGGCTCTGTCCTCACATAGAAAGTGACCTTGGCTCCTGCCTCTTCCGCCGTAAGCGTTCGTCCGTCTTTCATTATCACCTTACCAGGTTGCCCATAGCTCTCGCCGTACTGGTTGACCTCGATAAACTCCAGCGGCTGGCTGCACGCCTCGTCCGCGAAGATCCGTAGGGTGACATTGATATCCTTGGACTGCTCAAAGCCAAGGAACCATTTCATACGGCCCGCTTTCACATAAGCGGCTTTCAGCGCGTTCTGGGCATCTTCTGTTTTTTCCGGCCACGTGCGGTCCGTGTCCACTTGCTCCGTGACCGTAAAGGTCACGATTTTCTCGTCGGTCGGTGCTGACTTTCCTGGTTCCGAGGGTTTTATGGAATAGCTGATCCATGCGGGCAGCCCCTCTACCGTGAACCCCTCGGGCCAGGAAGTCTGCACTTTCGCCGTCAGGCTACCTCCCTCCCTATAAAAAGTGAAATGATCATCGCTGACCCCCAGCATATATTGCCCGTCATACTGTACATTGGACATTGTGGACTCGTTCCATACCACGACATTGTACATGATATTGGCGGCCGGCCCTTTCTTTGCGTCCTCTTCCGTGTCGAATCCCGGGCCACCCACCGCCGTGATGTTCACCAAGTAACGGTGGTTTCGCAGTAAGGGCAGGTACTCGTATGTAGCGTCGGCCTCGGTTCCCGTACGTTTCAAATAGTCTATCCGGAAGAATGTCTCCTTGTCGGGACGACTCTTGTCCGCGCCGGTCAGTCCGACAACGATATAGGGGCGTCTCAAGTAATTTTCCGTATCCTCTTCCGGAAGTGTCTCTCCATTGGCTCCTTGCGTGGCACCCGTCGGGGTATTGGCCGCCTCCGGAACATAGACTTCACGTAATAATATTTTCTCATCCGCTATGGCGGATGTCCTGTCGGTCTTTCCTGTTACGGCCGGAGCGGGATCAGGAATGGAAGGCTGTTTCGCCTTTCTATTGGCCTGATCCCAATAAGTCTCGCTCTCGAACGGAGAGATCCGTCCTTTTGTATTGGTATTATAAAAAAATACCTTAGTCAGTGTTATCCCCTCAATGCCCTCGGCTTTCTCGTCAAACGTGGAAGCCCCTTCCGACGTGTCACTCAGTTTAAGCCCTACATCCACACGTGCCACGGCACGGATCAGGTAGATGGTCCCGAGTTTTGGAACGGCGCCGGAACTGTGATCCACCTTGACCGGATCCGAGATTCCCCACATCGGGAGCTCCCCGTCCTTCCATTCCCCTTTGTCGGGCATGGAGAATGTGAAAAGTTCCATGACCTCTTCCCGTGTTTTTCCGGTCAACTCTTCCGCCCCAGTCTCGTCTGACGCGGCAATGTTGGCCAGCACCACGAAAGTACTGGTATTGCCCGAAGAGGTATTTTTCGCCAGCAGGGTCATGGTACCCTTGCTTTTCTTATCATCCGGATCGCCGGAAGGAATGAAAGATGTCACTTTGGCCTCGTATGAGAACTTATTGTCTTTGTCAAACACAAGTACCCTGATCCTCTCCGCCGCCGTCTCGTTCTCTCCCTCCGGCGTAAGGGAGCGGGTCAAGGGATTCCGAAGCCCAAGCCCTTCGACGGACATGGTGACAGATCTCCAGCCATCCTTGGTTGCTATTTCCGTTCTTCTGTCTCCATGCTCATCCAAGGGGTCGCTGCACCCTTGTATGAGAGGTATTCCCATAAATATCGCCAAGAAAGCGAATAGCAAAGTGTAATGTTTGATTCTCATATGTATCTGTTCTTTAAACTGTTTCTCTTTTTGATGACATGAGTGGCGTCTTTGTTACCAGGGGATGGCCACCTCCGTATCCTCCCATTCATCCACGACAACGTCGTACTCCATGTTCTTGGTCCCTTTCAGCGTGGAGAAGACACGGTAGATGGTATTACGACGGATATTGTAATATGCCTTGTCATCTTGCCCAAGATCCGGGTTATGGAGCTCGATCTTGTACGTCTCATCGGGGTCTCCCGTCCGGTAATCGATGGATAGTACCAAGGCCAGCGCTTCCTCTTTCCCGTAGACTCCCGGGGCCACGTAGATATAGCGAGGTGTCTTTCCCGTATATGGGAGCAGCCTTCCTTTACATTTGGCCACAAAGGCGGATTCTCCGGAGCCCTCGTTGGCACCTTCGTGAAAACTGGGCCTTTCCGGTAACAACAGGGGATCTCCCGTGTAGTCCACCCCCCTGATATCCGGGTTACCGCCACCGGTGGCGGTATATTCCCCGGCGGAAGGCAGGACGGAATAACCGCTGGTCTCATTATTCAAGGAGAGTTTCGTCACTCTGGAAAGCGGTAACAAGGGAGACAGGTAGTTTCCCGCGTCATCAACCGTCGTAAGGATAAACTCGATACGGGCATGCGTGCGTTCCAAGAGTATGCTAGGTGAAAGGGTTACCCTGTCATTGCCGCCCATATTGTCCGGAACGTGAAAATTACATTGGCCCACCATGGGAAGATACTTCCGGTTTTCTCCTTGCAGATCGTCGGACGTGAAAATCTCGGTTTTCTCCGTCAGCAGTCTCGGATCCGGAATCATATGCTCTTCCCGGATCTTTTTCAATCCGGATTCGCAATTGACCAATAAGACAAAATTATAATTACCACCCATCAGCTCCAGGTCCAGGGCTATATCGGAGTCCCCTACGTTTATTCCTCCCATCTCTCTCATCTCGAAATGGTCAATGCCGGTTATACCTACCAGTGGATTGGCAGTGCCTTGGGGATAATAGAAAATGACTTTCTCCGGCGATGTCCCGATGTTCTTATAAGCGAAGAGTAGGACATGCTTGACGGTTTTCTCGTATTCCTCCGCGCCGATATAGTTCTCCTTCCATTCCCCCCCTGAACGCACAGGGGTTTTCGTCATCCGGGAAGCACCGGTGCCCTTGTTCATTTCCGCCACGATCCGGATAGGAATACCCGTAACAGATCTTTTCATATCTTCCGTATCTGGCGAGCATCCAGTCAATTGTACAATTACCACGCAGGCCGCTGTCAACAACCTTATCACAGTTCCGTATTTCATTATATATCGTTTTTTATAATAATCTCAACTCCTTTCTGATACCACACGGATCTTAAATCTGTCCTGAGATGATATCAGCACCTAGCTCTACGGGACGGGAGACGACATTCCAATCCAAGACGGTCGCCTGTACCAGTGTCCATGTTTCCTTCTCGTACTTGAGTTTCAGAGTTATGGGAAAATCATGGTCACACTCCAGGCTATACGGTGGTTCTCCCGAATCACCCCGGAACATGATGATGTCATCCACCAGATTGGCGGTATAAAGGATCTCCCCGGTTGTCTTGTTGACTAGGGATACGAGCGTGTTCCTGCCTTCCTCCAGCTTCATCAGCGTAAAGTCAGCTTTTAACACCCCGTCCGTATCACGTGTGGCTTCGGCCACGTACTCAAAACGTTCGCAAAGGGCGATCTGCCCGTTAAAGTCATAAACACCGTTATCATCTTCTACCCTTATGACGAATTCCTCGTCCATAGGGAATGGATCGGGGATGGGCCGGATGGTAAAATGTACCCGGTATGTCAGTTCCCGCATATTGAAGGCCACCCGTTCATATACGCTTCCCATATCCTCCCGATTCTCCAGCGATATGGAAGCTAGCCCGACGTACAGAGGCCCTGGGGCTGAAGAGACCCTTCTGTCTTTCAACCGTAGCGCGACCCACATTTCCTGCCTGGTCGTGACGCCTTCCTTAAAACCTGAAAAATCATAGGCCACCAAGTCGCTGCCACCCCATGCGACAAACGTGAGCTTCCCCGTATGCCGCAATGTGGCGGGCAAGGAATAATCCGCCGAAAGAACCGCCTTCTTGTCGGAGAATTCACCCACCAGCACGTCTTGCTCGTCAAAGGCAAATACCCGGACCTGCCTGATATCTGACGGATAATTGGGGAATTGTTCGCAAGAAGTCCGGCTGTAAAATTGGAAATTGACACCTTGCGGACAACCACTCAAGTTATCGAATATGGCTGAATCGCAACCTATAAGGCAACAGGCCAGCAACATGATAAATATGGCAGGATGTACGCTTCTGATTCTCATTTGATATAGCTTATAATTGGGATTATTAACCGTTTGAGGTCTAACTATTTGTCTATTGGAGAAAGAAGGGGAAAGACTCCCCCTTCCCTCTTTGAAGGTTATGTAAGAAATCGTTGGCTGAGTTTACCTCTTATCTGAATATCATTCAAGAACGACATCACGTGAGACAAGGTTCCACTGGAGTACCTTGGCCACGACACGCATGTAGGTCTCTTCTTTCTCGATATCTGGATTTTCGGGATTAGTTGGTTCAGTAGGGTCTGGATCGGGCTTCGGCAGGTACGGATCCTTAGGGTCGGAAGGGTCCCACGGCATACCCAGGCCCTGGAAAGCCGTAATTGTCAGCAGATAGGTGTTATTACGACGAACATCAGCGTTCACAACCGTCTTTCCATCAGCGGTTGTTTGACGGTTCCACAACGCGCGGTATGCGCATCTTCCGTTTGTATAGGTATAAGCGTTTTGACCCGGGTTCAACTGGCTTTTCCGTGCGGCTTCCTTGCTAGCGTAGATAAGCCCATCACCTTCTCCTCGATAGAACGTCTCGCCCTTTACCCCAGATTTACTGATTAACTTACCTTGATCCGCGTCCCAATCCCATACCTGTTTTGGAGTATAAGTAGCGTAGACCTTGGCATAAGGCAGGCGGTAGTAACCATAATTCTTGTTTCCGGCCGTGAGAGCCTCTTTCTTCACTGAATTCTCCAAGAAATAAATACCTGGTACCTTTTTAGCCTCGGCTGCATTTGCCGCGACCGTCTTGGCCGCGTACATGCCAAGATCAGTCGTTTGTGAACCTTGTGCCGTCAATAGGTTTCCCAGGCGGACCAAATGCTCCCTGGCTGTACCATTCGGGGCTTGGGCATTTTGAAAATCAACATAGTCATCAATGGCGGATGTAAAATCTTTGTAAAGCCCGTCACTCTCCGTGATTGTACGCTCTCCCGCATGGTTGCGGAAAAGATATGTCTTTGCGGCGCCGTTGATAGCCGTATACGTGAGGTCGTCAAGATCAACGGATCCTCTTCCATCCGTTGTTTCCGTATTTAAATTATCCCCCTTTGCGACCATGCCTTGCGACACGACACGTTCCATGTCAAAGGAGAATACATTCTGGGCCTCTTCCGTGCCTGTCTTAACTGTTTCCTTGGAGATATTGTCCTGGATGGTTTTCTGCTCGACGCTCGAGGCCATCACGAACTTATTTTCCGAGGCGAGAGCCGTGATGTCGGCCACCGCGGTAGCCGTATTTCCATACACATAGTTCGTGGCCGTTGCGATACCGGGCTCAAGATTTCCCCTGTTAAACAACAACGCCATTGCTTGGGAGCCCGCAGTGACTTTCCATGGAGCGACCGTGTAAGTGCCGTTGACTGTCGTTGCCCAGAATTTATCCTCCTCGTCAGCCTGTCCTAGCGTCCAGTCTTTAGTCTTGCCGGGAGAAATAAACCGTAAAGTCTCGAGTTTGCTCTCCGCTTCTCTACCCGCATAATCTCCTTGGCTGTCATTTACCGCCTTGGTCATGACATCTTTCATGGTAGAGATGTACATTCCAGCGAATGTGCTTCCCTCGGCAGGATTCCCTACCGGAGGAACATCGTCATCATTGCAGGCCGTCATGCCTAGACCTAAGACCGCAACACCCGCTAAAAGAAATTTGTTTACCTTCATAACTTAAAAGTTTAGTGAATAAATAAATTACTATTGTTATATAAAGTCTTAACTTTATTCATAAGCGCCTTCGCCATAGAAAACCTTGGCACGGTCATCCCCCTGTTTATAAGCCTCCTTCAGCAATTCTTCCGCCTTTTTCCAGTCCCCCTTGATATGGTAGGCGACCGCCATCGGGAAAAGGGCACGGCTGTCGTTCCTCACGTCGCTCAACACCCGTAAGGCGCTGTCTGCCTTTTTCCCGTATTTTAGCAAGGCGTTGGCATAGTTCAGTTTCGCCACCACGTCTTCGGGAAACTGTTCGTACGCCTTTTGGAAGACGGGGAGGGGGCTCTCCCCCCGGATGAGATATATTTCCGAGAGCTGGAACATCTCGTGTGAGCTCAGACACTCCGGCCTCGTGGCAAATATTTCAGGTAACTCCTCCTGGGTATAAGCCCTTACGTCGAAACTGAAACGAAAGGTCGTTCGACGGAGTTGCGGATAAAACTCATTCAAGAGGATGTCATAGGTCCTGCCGTTGTCCAAGTTACGTATGGCGGATTCTCGTTCCGTATCCGTCGGATACCGGTCTATGATAGACAGCAACTCCTCTTTATTGGACAGGGGAGAGATGCCTACGAGCTTTTTAAGGCCCTCCCAATCCTCCCCGGCACCGACCGTCCGGTAAGTCACTGCCCTTTTAAGTCCGGGATATTTCCCGGAGATGTAATTCGAGAGCGCAAGGGTACGCCCTTCCGCCAGTGACCGGTTATATTCCGCTTTACCCTCGGGGGAAGCGAAACCTTCTATGAGGACCTCTTTCAACTCGGCCCCTTTTATATCCAGGCTTCTTGATATGAAGATTTCCAGCCGGGCGAGCTCCTGCCCGTTATTGGCGAAGGCTTTTCTCAGTTCGTAGCTCGCCACGGGAAAAGTGACCTTGCAGTCAAAGGAGTCTTTATAATATTTGAATGCCACCTTCTCTGGCTCGATGAAATCATACATATAATCCTCTTTCTTGAAAATAGGCAGGTCAATAACAGCCACGGTTCCTTGATTCTCACGTATGCCACAACCAACGCAACCCAACAGCTCCTCTCTCACCATCACATGTCCATCCGCCATCCAGCGTTCGAAAGGGACGGATTCCTGCAGGGAAATGCCCTGCTCCTCTATGTCCGAAAAAGGATGGAGCTTATTGTCGAACCGTGATGTCCTTGAATTTTCGCCGAGAGCCTTCGACCGTGTAATGGCCTTATACCGCATTCTGCCCGCTACACTGACAGGCGCGAAATCAATCCTGTCATCCTCATCGGCGGAAACCAGGGATGGATAGATGACAAGGGCGTCCTGTGACTCCAACCGGGTCATGGCATCCACATGCAGGGAAAGACGCAGGCTTTTTCCGTCTGCGCTTCGCTTGACCCTCACGTCATACCCCCAATGTAATGGTGACATGTTCCGCCCAACGACCTTTTGGGCCTGCGTGAATATAGCCGTCAAACCAAGGCTGGCACAGACGGTTGACAGCTTTATGTAATAATGTATCGATCTCATTGACTTCATGTTTTTATATCCTACACCTATTTTACCCAAGGCCTGTTTTATTTAAGTATATAAATGATAGAGAGGGCGGCTCTTGTCGGGCCGAGGTAATCGGCCCCTCCCTTCCCCGTCCTTTGTCCACAAGCCGTACATTTGAACTCGTCATATCTCACGTGCGCGTACCCTATCCCCAAAGCGGCTTCAAGGCTGAACCTGTCGGATAGGATCCAATGATAACCGGCGCTGATGCCGCCACCGTAGAAATAGCCCTCATAACGGTGCGCCTTCATCTCTTTATGCTTGTTCTGGAGAATAAAAGGGATGTTTATCCCACCGACATTCATCTGGCCTCCATGCGCGTGCAGCCCGAGAAACCAACCGTTGAATCTCTCGCAAGCCCAATAGCGTATCTCGGGTTGCACAAGCCAATGGCTCCATTTCCTTGTCTTGTATCCATCTGCGGTGGGATCGTTCTCATAGAAGAAAAAATTCATGCCCACCTGGGTATCCAAGGTCCATTTTTCCCCTAGAGAGAACTCCAGCGAGAGATTAGGAGTTAACAGCGCATCGTATACGAGATTATTCTTTATCGCGACCCTTTGTGAAAAAGACTGCAAGCTGAATAACAGGAAGAAGAAAAAAATACTTTTTTTCATTTTGGCACTGATATTATTTTTAGCGACCGAACCGCTTGGTTCATAATGTTAATTTTTGATGATGCAAATTTATAAAAGCTAAATGTTACACTTGTTACATAAAACAGACAATTAGTTATCGATAAAAGTCATTTTGAACGAGTTATGTCCGTAATATCAACAATAAGACATAATTCTTGATGGTTTCTGCCATTCCGCTCGCGGTAATAGTGCAAGTCTCATCATACCACAAATCCTCTCATCGTATTTGTAGCGTGTCGTATTTTTTATTCCATGCACGCAATGGTGACAGCATTAGAACGGACAAGGTCCTTCTGAAATATGATAGTACCGACATCAAGAGAGCGAGGCACTTCCCGATGCTACGAGAGAACGAGTGCGGAAACCGGTATCTTTAGAACGATCTCCCCTTTCGGGGCCGGAGATCTACCTAAAAGAGAGGCCGTGGACAGCCTAGCCATCCATTCCATCGTGATGTTCATCGGCTGTATTCCTCCTTGTCCGGAATCCAGCTGTCTATCAAATCCCTATGCCCGTCCATCCACTGGCGTATGGCTCTAGTCTCGGTCCCACTGGTTTCTTCTATGGCCCGCATCAGAGAGTTGATCTCGGTATCAGATAGGTGGATGTTTCCCAGAAGGGCGGCAGCGAACGGATGCTCCTTACTGAATCCTTTCCTAGCGATGGAATGGATTTGCTCGGCCTCCCCATAAACATTTCTCGAGTCTTCCAGCACCCTCAGGCGAAAGCGGTCAAACATCCAGTGCGGGGTCCAGCCGGTCACGACGATCCATTCCTTCTTGTCGATGGCCTTCTTCAGCAATGCCGTCATGGCGGGACCGCTGGAGATCATGAGTCTGTAATCCAGGCCGTATTCAGGGATGGCTTTCTCCGTGCATTTCATGATGCCGGTACCGGCGTCAATCCCCACGATCTCCCCGGAAAACCGCCGGGTATGGGCACCCAGTTCCTCTATCGTATGGATCGGGACATATTCAGGTACCACAAGCCCGATACGGGCGCTGTCGTATATCTGCCCGAGGATTTCCAGCTTACCATCGTATTTCCGAAAATAATCGGCATGGGTCACCGGCATCCAGCTGTCCATGAACACGTCTGTCTTGCCTCTTGCCAGAGAGGTGAATATGGGGGCGATGTCTGCGTTCAGGAGCTCGGTCCTGTACCCTTGTTCCGAAAGGATCTCCTTGGCCAGATAGGTGACCGCTATCCCTTCCGCCCAGTTCGCGTAGGCGATGCGGATTTTCTTGTCGGATATGTTACCGCACGAGAAGAATATCGTGATGGCCATCAGGGCCGTGAAAAGTATCGTTCTGTCTCTCATAATCATTTTGCTTTTTATTATATGTGTCATTCCTTTTGTTTTTTCCGAGCCATTCCCTGCGTGATCCGGTCAAGCACGATCGCCAGTATCACGACGGCAATCCCCCCCTCGAATCCCATGCCTATCTTCATCTGGGTGATACCTTTCAATACCACTTCCCCCAGACCTCCAGCTGAGATCATGGCGGCTACCACCACCATGGAGAGCGACATCATGATGGTCTGGTTGACACCGGCGAGAATGGTGGGCAATGCCAATGGCAGCTCCACCTTGAACAGGAGCTGGACGGGAGTGGCACCGAAAGAGCGGGCGGCTTCCTCCACGTTCTTCGGCACCTGCCGGAGGCCCAATGCGGTGAGCCTCGCTACCGGAGGCAGGGCGAAAATGATCGTGGCGAAGGCTCCCGGTACCGTTCCCAACCCGAAAAATAGCACCGCCGGTATCAGATAGACAAAGGCCGGCATGGTCTGCATGCAGTCAAGCACCGGCTGCAAGATCTTGTTGCAGTGTCCGCTGCCCGCCATCCAGATCCCCAGGGGGATTCCCAGCATCAGCGCCATGCCGGTGGAGGAGAGTACCAGGGCCAGGGTCTGCATGGTCTCCTCCCAGAATCCCATCCCGTAAACGAGCGACAGCCCCAGGAGGGTGAAGATCCCTGTCCCCCTGCCACTCTTGTATAACGCCAGGAAAGTGAGTATCGCGATGGTTATGTAAAAAGGTATCCCGAGCAGGACGCACAGTATCCCGTCGATAACACTTTCCACCCCTAAGCTCAGCAGGTCAAAAAACGATGCGCCGTGCTCGGTCAGCCATTCCACGGCCATTTCTATATATTCTCCTATATTTATCATAATTCTATTGCGTTTTGAATGATTTCATTGATTTCTTCCTTGTCTTTTCCCGTCACCTCGATAATGAGCGACGAGAGCGGTACCATTCCCTCGAACTCCCGTTTCTCGTTGACCACCCAGATGGGCGAGTTGGTCTTCGTCATCAGGGGGAGTATGTCCTCCACCACAGTATCGCCCAATATGGAGTGTACCTCTTTCCTTACGATAGAGTCGATGTTCAGGATACGCTCCTTCCTTAATTGGATAAGTTCCTTCAGATGGACCTCGCCTACCAGTATGCCATCCGGATCCACTACGGGCAACACGGTTATTTTACGTTCTCTCATCTTCCTGATCAGGACCTCCGGTCCCTCTTTTCCCTGCCTTGCCACCATAGGCTTGTCCACCATGATGGATGCGGCGGTGATAATCCTGCTGCGGTCCACGTTCTCCACGAAACACCTCACGTACTTATTGGCGGGATCGGTCAGGATCTCCTCGGAGGTACCGATTTGCTGTATCTCCCCGTCACGCATGATGGCGATACGGTCACCGAGCTTGACAGCCTCCTCCAGGTCATGCGTGATAAATACGATGGTCTTTTTCACCTTCGACTGCAAGGCCAGCAGCTCGTCCTGCATCTGTACCCGTATCAGCGGGTCCAAGGCGGAGAAGGCCTCGTCCATCAGCAGGACTTCCGGATCATTCGCTAAGGCACGTGCCAGTCCCACCCGTTGCTGCATGCCTCCGGACAGCTCGTTGACCATCAGGTCGGCGTATCCGTCCAGCCCGACCAGACGCATGCTTTCCGCCGCCTTTTGCTCGCGTTCCCTCTTTTCCTGGCCTTGAAGCTCGAGTCCGAAAGCGATGTTCTGCAATACGGTATAGTGGGGCATCAGCCCGAAATGCTGGAAAACCATCGCCAGCTCCTTCCGGCGCAGGGAACGCAACCGTTCATCCGGAACTCCGGCGATATCCTCCCCGTTAATCAGTATCTCACCGGAAGTGGGCCTGTTCAAGCGGTTGATACACCTGAGCAGGCTTGACTTGCCGCTTCCCGAAAGTCCCATGATCACGAATATCTCACCTTCCCGGACAGAGAGGCTCGCGTTGTTCACGGCAACCGTACATCCGGTCTCCTTCAGGAGCTCACTTTTACTTTTCCCTTTTTTCAGCATCTTGAAAGCCTTGTTCCTTTCAGAGCCGAAAATCAAATACAAATCCTTGATCTCAATTTTATTTTTATCCATAATCCTTTAAAAATAATATCCTATGTTTATATTAAACCTGACATTCCAGTTGTCTTCCGTTCCACCGGCAAAGGCTTCGTCCCATACGTCGCCAAGCCATGCGTGATTCCTCCCCACGGCATAGTCGATGTAGGTGAAGACCTTTCCTATCGCCAAAGAACACCCCGTCACGTTCTCCAGGCTGTCATTAAACCCGGCGACGCGTTTGCCCAGCAGGCTGAAATCATTGTACAGGCAGATATCGTCCAGAAACCACTTGTTCACGGGGATCCGGTAGGACAATGACACCGTATATATATCCGCCCTGGAGGCGATCCGGTAAGACGACCCGTAAGCCGCCATCGTCACCACACTTCTGTCTTCCCCTGGAGCCCGCACGGGTCTGAGATTATAGTTGGTATACTGCATTTTAAGGTTCCACCGCCGATAGTCGGCAACATAGTGCAGGGCAAAAGCGGTACGGAGTCCTGTCTTTCGTGTGTCCATATTATACAAACCTCCCATAAGGACCGAACCTCCGAGTTGATGTCTCCACAAGTTTCCGAAATGATATACCACCCGGATATTGCCCTGATGCGCCTCCTTATCGCGTCCGGCGATGTCATAGGCATAGCGGCTGGCGGACAGTTCCGAGTCTCCTCCGGTCCCGGAAAGGTCGGCGTTCTGGAAATAGGCGAGCGACAACTCCCAGCGGTCCTTATGGAAGAGGTATTTTATCCCCATGTCCGCATCGTCCTCAAGACCGGCATAATAGTTCAGGTTGAAGAAATAATTGTTACCCGTATAAGGCAGGACACCGAAAGGGACCGTTGTCAGGCCTATCTGTAACCGGTGTGAATCATTGAAACGATAGCCTATCCAACCTTCCCTGAGCATGCCGCCTCCCGAGGAAGAGGGATAGAAGCGGTAATCCACCGCTAAATCGATTTTTTTATAGGAAGCGTTCACGTTCAGACGGAGCACGTCGAAGTCGAATTCTCCGCCACGATTCCGGCTTTCCGGTTTCCAGTCTGAGTAATTGTAGTTGAACCGGAGTGCGCCTCCTATTTTTAACCTCGGTTTTTCCTGCGCTGTCACAGGCAAAATGATATTTATCGCCAAAAGGAATGGCAATAGCAAACTTTCTTTATATCGCATAAAGTCACGTTTTGGCAAGGCATTTATCCAATACCTTGCAATGGTTTATAAAATGATTTTCTTAAAGCAGGCCCTGCGTAATTTCTAAGAGAGGATGAAAAGTTATCCAATGCGTAAAATAGAACTAAATGTACTTAAAAAGTAGTTGGTTTTCGCCTGCGAACTTTTGCAAAGTTAAGAAAAGCAAATGAATATACCAAATTTAACCCAAGAGAACCCTTGAAAATGTGGGACCGAGCTTTTAAAAATGCAAGAAAACCGGCAGCCCCCGTTCTTTCCACTAACCCTGTAATGTTTTCGACATTATCTCGCTACAGAAAACATATATTTTAATATTGACACGTAAGACATAGTCTATAAACCAAATCTCTTGATTCATACTAAACATGGCGGAAAGTATCTGACTCTTCTCAGATTCATTTGATAAACGTTCCGTTCCTCAATTCTTCGAAAGATTCTCGCAGCTCCTCGTGGGTATTCATGACGATGGGACCTCCCCAGGCGACCGGTTCCCTCAAAGGACTGGCGGCGAGCAGGAGAAAACGTGCGCCTTCCGCTCCGGCCTTCACAACCACGGGCTCATGTGTCCTTTCTCCAGGAGCGGAAACGGAATATAATATGGCGCACCCCTTATCCTCGATCGACCGTTGTTCCGGATCGGGGATAAGCGAGCCTTCCAGTAAATAGATAAATAGTGTCTCATTATTGTGGGCCTCCTCGTAGCTCCATAAAATGCCGGCAGGCAAGGTTATGTCCAGATATGTAACCCGGGCGTGCGAACCGTTCAGAGCCCCCCGTATCCCCTGATAGCAACCGGATAGGATACGGACGGTCGCTTTATCGGCCACCACCGGGATATCGGTTAACGAGATATCTCTATATGTAGGTGGCACCATCTTTTTCGTAGCGGGCAGGTTTACCCACAACTGGCACCCGAGCAGCCTTTCCGAAGGCTGCGGCATCTCCTTGTGGAGTATCCCGGATCCGGCGGTCATCCACTGACAGCCCATAGAGCGGATCACCCCCTTGTTTCCCAGGCTGTCCTCATGCGCCATTGTTCCGCTGACTAAATAGGTTACGGTCTCTATTCCACGATGAGGATGCCAGGGAAATCCCTTTATATAATCCTGAGGATTGGTGGAGTCAAAACCGTCAAGCATCAAGAACGGATCGAAATCCTGTATCGTCCGATCCCCCAATATACGGCGCAGACGCACACCCGCCCCGTCAACTGCGTTCCGTCCCCTTACAATTCGGGTCACTTTTCTTTGTCTCATATTGCTGTCATTTCAATATTAATTATCCTTTCTCTATTCATGTGTGAATTCACAGTCCACAATAATCCGTATATCGTCTGCAATCATGGCCGGAACAAACTTAAGACCGAGATCAAACTCTGAGCGTTTGATTTTGCCGCTAAGACGAACGCCTACTGTGTCTTTTTAGATACGGGACTCTTCCTCTTCCCTATCAGTAGTACTTCCAGCTCTATCCTTTGGGTAACCCCGTGAAGTGTAAGGTCTCCATATATTTTTCCTTTCCTGGTCTTCTCCATCTTTATCTTTGTACTTTTAAATGTCATTAGGGGAAAGACCTCCACATTAAAAAAATCTGGAGAACGCAGATGGTTGTCCCGTGCCACCACGCCCGTACTTATACTCGTGGTCTGCACTTCCGCCAGGATATGCGTATTCTTATAATCGTCATTTGCCTGCCTTACAGAGATGTCAAAATCCGAGAAATATCCGCTGACAAAGGAGAGCCCCGCATGTTTCACCTCAAAACCGATACGAGTATGATCGGGATCATCCTTCCATATGGCAGCCAGTGCACTGAGGTTGGTAGTTATCATAAATAAATAATAACAAGATGAAAATTAGTGCTATCATAAATCAAATAACATTTTTGAAAGGCGTATATTATTCCATCTGGTTTCAGGAGAATAAACCCGCCTTCGTTTTTATAGTCCTTCCGACCATATCATTCCTTAAGGGTCTCAACGAAGAAAGAACCATTATCCAACAATCCCTGGACAAACACAGGAACAGTCTCCTTACGCTCCCAGTCCCTTTGCAGTTCACAAATATATTGCGTAACGGAGGTCAGACGGACTCCGGCCTGCTCCATCCGCCTAAGGGCAATCTCATGGGCTACTTCGGATGTGCCACCAACAGCATCAACAATGGTATATACCTCATATCCCTCTTTCAACAAGTCCAAAGCGGGAAAAGAAAGACACGCCTCTGTCCATAGCGCACAAATCACTAATTTTTTTCTCCCTAGTGCCTTGACCGCTTCTTGAAAATCTTTGTCCTCCCATGAATTGATTGAGGTCCTATCGATCTCAGGCTGGTCCGGAAGGACCTTTTTGATCTGGGGAATGGTAGGCGTATTAAGACCAGTGGCGACATTTACCGTAGTTAAGACAATCGGGACGTTGAAACCTTTAGCAATCCGGCATACATTAGATATATTTTCCACCAATTTCTGTCTGTCCATAGAAGTAATGGAATGAACCTGTATTGGTTGATAATCAATTACTAACAACGCTGAATTTTCAGGTGTCAACAAATGATCCGTCTTAGGATCTCTAATAGGCTTAATACTGCTCATTGTATAATGTTTTATAGTCGTTAAATAATTATTGACATGATGATATCCTCTGTTTTTCAGAATCTATTTACTACGACAAAGTTCGTGAATTTTCTCCGTTACGATGTGTTCCTAATAGAGCGGTATTTAGTCCATCACGATACACCTTGCCGGAGATGTGAAGATGATTATCCCATTTGCATATTTGATTTTTTTTTGTATTTTGCGTTCGCATTTTTAGATGGACGCTGATTTTGTTTATCGGACATTCTAATTTGAGAGACTGACCATTCTAAGAAATTTTATCATTTAATTATGTGATTTTTTGACAACATGGATCATACCAAAGATACACTATTGGAGTTGATACGGGGAACGTTATCGACAACCATATATAATCAAGGAGTCTATATCCTTAATATAGAAGAAATTCTTGATAACTATAAACGTAGGATGTTCCATGCCGGTTTTTTCTATTATATGCTGGTAGAGAGTGGAACGGCCAAATTCATGATAAATTGCCATTCCCTTACCTTAAAAAAAGGTGATATGCTTCTCGTTACTCCCAGGATGTCTGTTTCATTGAAATCCAAGAGCATGGAATTTAACTCCTATGGTATATGTATAGAACCTTCCTTTTTTGACTCATTAGCAGTAGGAAGTTATGCGTATAAAAGCCTCTATAACGCTGGTTCTATGACGTTGGCTTTACAGTTGGATAATGATGATTTTGCATATGTGCATAAAACATTAGAGCTACTGGTTCATAGCCTCACTTTTAATTATCCTGTTGAAATGATGAGTCATTTGGTCAATTTCCTATTATTACAAATAACAAAAATTGTTGACAATCAAAGTGCGCGTTCCTCTGGAAAGATCAGCCGTCCTGACGAACTGTTCCGCTTGTTCAGAAAATTATTGGCCGAACATTACCGACATGAACATACCATTGCTTTTTATGCGGACAGGCTTCATGTGTCCCGTCCTTATCTTTCAAGGATTATACGTCAGGTTTCTGGAAAGACAGTAAATATCTATATAATGGAGGCCCTTCTCTCTGAAGCTAAACGTTTGTTGACGTTTACAGATTTGGCAATAAAAGGTATTGCGGAAAGTTTGGGGTTTGCGGATCAATCGTCTTTCGGAAAGTTTTTTAAGAAAGGAACCGGAATGTCACCCCTAAATTTTCGTAACAAAAATCAAACCTCTATAGAATAAACACTTATCTGTTCCTGAACACCTGTATATTCTCTCTTATCTAGCTTCTTCCTGCCATTGTTTTTTAGGGTACGAGGCCGGTTATTCACGAGAAGGCAGTTTACGGGCTTAATTTTCCCGTCAAGCCAAATGCTAGCTGTTTTCTTCTAACCAAAGGCAGAAACAACCGTTCCATAAGCCTTTCTTGTTTTCAACGGGTACTTTGTTTCTGCCTTTGGCTATGATTTCAGCGGCTAAATCGCTTTTACGCCCGACAACGTGTTTTTGTGGCTTTCCGTTGATGATGGCCTCGATACGAAAGTCATGCCGGGTGTCCTCGATAACGTTGATTTCTGATACCTGAAAACTGTCTTTGTTTCGTATGGCTCGATGACGGTGGGCAAGCAGTGTTTCATGGCTTCTCCTATGGTCGGAGATACTAAGGTGAAAAGATGTCAATCCCCCCTCTAACACTCACAACATTATTTCCCATGTCTTATCCTTTTCGGTTTTTTTATTCATCATTTATTCCATTGTATATGCTGAAACAGGTACCGGCAGTAGGCCGTCCATCTGTTCCAAGCAGTTCACTACCCGTAATAGGAAAAGAAAGTTCCCCATATCGATATTGTAGACCTTTCCATTCTCAAACAGGCGCAAGGTGATAAGGCTGACACCGGCTTTCTCGGCAGCCTCTTGCCGGGTGGGCCCATAGGCTAGTCTATATTCCTTAAATCGTTTGACTAAATCCGCTATGACTTCTGGGTTAGCCATGGCTTGGGTGACGTGATTCGTTGTCTCGCTGCAAGGGTAAATATATTAACTGCTAAATCAAAATATGATAGGTTACAACTAATATATTTACTATTATATTGAATTGTGCGAGATGTCTTTGTGTACTAACCTCCCAATTCCATGCTTCGCTTATTCCCGTCTATAATTGGGCTTTGAGCAGGCTTTATGTCCTGAATACTTTTTAGCATTCTTTCCATTTGGAATATTTTGGCGGCAGCGATAAAGGTGGTGGATGATATATCCGGCTGGAGGCTTTTCAGTACGTTATCCGATGGCTGATATCCTTTCATCTTCAACTCCAGGATGGTGTTGAAGTCATCATCTCGCATAGCCTTTATGAAGGTCTGTTCTTGTTCGTTGACAATATTCGGCATTTGGATCGTATGCGGTTGCTTACCGAACAAGAGCAGATTTTTTCCGATAAAATCAGCGTGTTCCGGTTTGACCCCGCAATCCTTGGCTGTTTCAAGCTAGTGCGATACGGTTTCCTGTACCTTTTCGATAATCTGTTTGTGTTCCCGGATACCCATGTTCTCTCCCACTTTTTGCAGATCTTCCATCGTGAAATTGTCTTGTTTGCCATTGAGTGACAGTTGGTGACGGTTCGTCCATTTGCCGCCCGGTGTGTATGAGTAGCAGAGGTCGTATGCAGGAGACAGTTTCCACTTCCCTTGTTTATCCATCAGGAAAGAGAAGTTCTTGCTATGGTCGTCATGGTTCCGGCTCATGACGTTGAACACCATACGCCGGTATAGTTCTTCTTGTTGCGGATAGGGCAGGTTCATCTGCCGCATGAAACGGAAGATCTCTTCGTATGAACGGCGTTAGTCACGGTCATAGTGGGCAATCCCGGCTAATGTTTGTACATGGATCTTCTCTCCGTTTTCCACACGGTCGAAACGACGTGTCATGAAGTGGCATGACTCTTTTTCCTGAAGTAACCGGCATTCCATCATATCGATACCGCAGGCTTTTGCCATCCGGTGATAGGCATATTC